>ERZ773139.1801-NODE-1801-length-23436-cov-7.697660_pt1 | contig 23436 bp, 19 predicted proteins | sample MGYA00580854_ERZ773139 | MGnify/ENA primary metagenome ERZ773139 (study PRJEB29015, sample SAMEA2737809) | human gut metagenome | biome: human gut; feature: human-associated habitat; material: faeces | place: China | collected 2012 ...
TTATCACCGGTATTGCTCTCCTCATAACCATTGTTTAACGACAAGTTACCCTTGCTCTTGATATAGCTAAAGACAATTTGCGGGTTAATATCTACCTGGCGGATATGCAGGGGTTCGGCCAGTTCAAAACTGAGGCTGAACGAATGCGTTTTGGTTTTGCCATCGTTGTTATATTCAGTAATGGTGGTTTTAGTCGCGCTGTCGGTACGACTGCTTTTGCTGATTTGATCATGCGCTTCACGGTAAACATAGTTTGCGCGCGCAATAACGTTCTTACCGATTTTTTGCTGCAATCCCATTGCCAGTTCATCGTTATAAGGCGTTTTCAAATCCTGATAACGCGTCAGAGTTTTATTACCTGATACCGATTCCGTCCAGCTATTGCGGATATCACGTAATCCCATATCAAGAATATTCCCGCCATAGTAACGGTTATAACCGGCGGTAATCATTGAGGTTTGATCAGCAAAAATATCCCATTCCGTCATAAAGCGCGGGGAGATATTGTGGTTTGACAGATAGTTGTCATAGTCATACCGCACGCCGGGCATTAATGACACATTACGCCAGCTAATGCGATCCGCCATATACAGCGTGTAGTTGTCAATTCCCAGGCTGCCTTTACCTTTATGGTAAATGGTATGGTTAGTTTTCTTTCCGGCAGCATTAATCACATAGGATTCAGACTGGTTATGGCGTTCAGTCCACGCATCGGAATAGATGTATTCCGCGCCGAAGTAGGGTTGATGCGAAACATTACCCACGGCGAATTTTTGCCAGTCAAGGAGTGTTTTGAAGGTGTAATTATCTACAGCCTGGGAAATGTGTCCTAATCCGCCACGGGTGCAACGCCCTGTAATATCACCATATGTACATGAAAGTTCGGTGTACCAGATGTCATGATCGTGACGGGTATAATCACTAATATGATCCCAACCAACGGTGGTACGCAGTTTGGCCCATGCGAGCTGGGTATCCATATCCCATGCCAGACCATAGGATTTATTACCCATTTCGCGATCAGACTGCGGGAAGGTGCTGGTATTATAATCACGGCTGGAGCCGGTATATTTTAAGGTTAAATCGTGGGTAAAGCGGTCGCTGGCAAACCAGGTAAATTTGCTCAATGCAGTATCGATAACGTTTTTATACTGTGCCCGACCGGCGACAATGCCGTCATTCGAAACATAATCCGCGCGGGTGATATCAGACTGGCGGCGCGATAAACCGGCGGTAACGCCGAAGTTATCAGCGAGTTCCTGATTAAACGACAAGGTATAAAAGTTCTTTTTAAAATCTGGGGAGTAATAAGTACTTCCTGAAGAGCCTTGATTAAATGCGCTCTTGTTATTCTCATCGATATGCGATGTTAACCAGTCCGAACGCGTAGTGCGATAACCCAATTTCACGTTGCTATCATCAGCGTTGAAGCGTTTGATCTTTGCATCAATTACCCCGCCATTGAAGCGACCAAATTCAACCGGCACAAAACTGTCATAAAGCGTCACATTGTCCAGTAAGCTGACATCAAGATAATACCCCTGTGACATCCCGCTAATATTGGTTGCACTACTGGCATCGGACTCATTCGCTGGGTTCAGGTTATTAGTTGCACTAATACCGTCAATCAAATAGGCATTCTGGTAGGGCGACGCACCGTGAATAGAGATTTTCTCAGGGCGAATATCTCCCTGGTTCAACGAGGTACTTTGCGTTGAATCCATGCGTACCGCAGGGTTGGTTCTCAGCAGATCGCTGATATTGCCATTCCCGGTCGGTAAACGCTCGATGCTTTCACTGGTGTAATGCGTGTTGCCGTTTACGGGTACAGGGACAGGAGCATAGACCGTCATCTCTTCAAAAAAATGCATGTACATGTTTTTGTCATCGACGGCCTGCGCCACATCAGCGCCACATAAAATGACGCCAGGAATAAGAACTCGCTTCATTTATTTATATCTCCGTACAGCAGGGCTTTTATTGTTTTTATAAAACCGCGCTAATGTCACAAATATCATCGGCCAGGTTCCAGACACCGGGTTGATGTGTAACCATAATGACGCCGCTTGTGGGTAGTTTTTCACGCACTAAACGCAGTAAGCGGATAGCCTCTTGTTCCTCAAGATGAGAGGTAGTTTCGTCAAGAAATATCCATTTCGGACGTCGTAAAATTAATCGTGCCAGGGCGATACGTTGTTTTTCGCCGCTGGAAAGAATATCTCCCCAGCGATCGTGATCATGAATACGCGCAGCCAATTTCCCCAGACCAACCTGATGCAGTACTTCGCTCAACGATTTATCGTCTACGGGCAGGGGAAGTGCTTTACAAATAATCTCTTTCAGTAAGCCGGTTTTGATTAACGGTGTTTGTGACACATACCAACTGTCAGCAGGAGAAGAAATATCACCTTTAAACCACGGCCAGCAGTGGGATAATGTTTTAAGCAGTGTGGTTTTTCCCGCACCAGAGTAGCCTTTCAGTAATAGCCATTTGCCTGGCGAAACATGAAAGTTCAGGTTCTCTAATATGATCTTATTATCAGGCGTACGAATACTCGCATCAGCCACTTGTACCGCATGTTGGCAATTTTTAGGCTTATTCGTAGGGCGCTGTTCAGTGAGTTGATGGAACTCATACAAGCGATCGATAACCGCAGCCAGTTCAGCAAGTTCGTCATATTTATAAATAAACCAGCTTAAATTGTTCGATACCAGCATAAATGCCTGGCGCGATTTCATCAGTCCGCCCAGATTGATCTGCCCGCTAATAAACTGCGGCAATAACAGAAAGTAGGGAAGAACGCTAAGCGAGCGCGAATAAATATTTTGCCAGTAATCAAGCCACCGCTGACGATTCATTAAACGATGCCAGTTCTCTTTAATGGTATGAAAATTGTCGCTCAACTCCTGGCGTTGTAGAGACTCAGCATTGCTTAGCGCAATCAGTTCTGCCTGCTTATTATGCTGCACAAGATTAGTTCGAAATGTCGCTTCGCTACGTTGTTTTTCCACATTAAGCGGACGAATACGTTTACCCACCTTATGGGTAAATAAAGTTCCACCGATCACAATGAGCACGACGGTATAGACCATATACCCCTGGATATTCCATTCTGTTCCACCAACAGTGAATGAGAGCGTACCCGCGCTTTGCCAAAGAATAACGGTAAAGGTGATCAGCATGCTAAGTGACTGGATGAAGCCAAATGAAAGACTGAGCGTTTTGCTGATCAGTAAGAGAATGTCTTCAGCGATACGTTGGTCAGGGTTATCTGTATTTTTATGCTCGCCGTAGATCTGCGTGAAGTAGTAGTTTTTATCTGCAAACCACCGATTAAGGTAGTAATCTGTTAACCATTCGCGCCAGCGAATAGTCAGTAGTTTAATTAACCATGTTTTGTTTACGGATATTAATACAAAGATCCCCAGCAGGGCAGGGAACCAAAGGACAAGCTGCCAAAGCTTATCGGTTTCTTTCTGGCTTAGCGCATTGAAAAAATCATTATTCCAGTCGTTTAACCAGACCTGAATTTTAACCACGCCAAGGATCATTGCGAGGATAATAATGATTAACAACACTGAAGTTTTATTATTCTTACGCAGCCAAAAGGGCTTCAGCAGACAGAGATACTTTGCTATCAACATACAAAACGTAATGGGAATGGTTATCATTAGCGAAAATTGATTGTGCCATCCAATGATTATCTATGGCAATGATTTACTGATGAAATTTATTTAAGTATCATTTAACAATATGAAATATAAAGGAATATTTCATTTTCAGTGGTTATGGTTATGCTATTGATAATCAAGGATATTGCTAATGCCCTGATGCATACCACGTAAGCCAGGATTTTCGCAAGGGAAGATGATGATGACGAAACACCCGACAGGAATTTATGTCGGGTGCCTTGTTAAGGTCATAAGAAGGAGGCTAAGAATGGAGTTAAAAGAGAGCGTTATTAATTATTCTCCATTTGTTTTGCAACATCCATAATGTGGTAAAGCGGTACTCTGTTCTTAGCTAACTCTACCATGGCGTTCATATAAGGTACCATGGTTGAAAAAAGGATTTTATAACCTTCGCAAAAATAAGAAACAGTCTCATTGTTTACTTTAGTAATACGATGCTTAGGACAACCGCCATTGCAGATAGGTTTATATGCACATTGCTGACATTTCGCTGGAATCCGTTTTTTTTGCGCTGTCAGTTGTACACTGTTCATCGTTTTGAGTTCAGATTTATTAATGTTTCCAATTTTGTACTTTGGATAGACAAAATGGTCGCATTCGTAAATGTCTCCATTACTTTCAACAACCAGATTATCCTTGCAGGACTCCTGGAAAATACAACTGGTATGCCCATTCCCCAAAAAACGGCTGACAAAGCTTTCAAACTGACGGATGAAAATTTCACCCACATCGTTTTTAACCCATTGCATAAAAATGGTTGACATAAACTTGCCATAAGCCGTGGGAGGCACAGAAAAATCAATGATACGGAATGTGTTCTCACTATGACCACTGAAATCAATATTCGGCGTCCCGGTTTCTAGCAATTCGATAAATTGCATATGTTTACTGCCGATAGATTTTAAAAAATGATAAACCTCAAGAGGGTAATGGACATTAACGTTATTAATGACGGTTAACGTATTAAACTCTACTTGATATGATTTCAGACGCTCGATGGCTGCTATCACTTTTGCAAAAGTACCGTTACCTGAATTACTGCGTCTGTAACGGTCATGTAGCTCCTGGGGTCCATCGATCGAGATACCAACCAGAAACTCATGTTCTTTGAGAAAGGCACACCATTCATTATTCAATAAAATGCCATTCGTTTGTAATGCATTAAAAATACGTTTTTGGCCTGCATAGCGTTGTTGATAGTGAATAACTTTACGGAAAAAATCCAGGCCAGCCAGAGTGGGTTCACCGCCTTGCCAGGTAAAATAGACCTGATTGCCAGACGCTGCGATATATTGTTTGATGAACTCTTTCAGAGTGCTGTCATCCATCCATTTTTCATGAGTAAACTGCGACTCTTTTTCAAGGTAAAAACAGTAATCACATTTGAGATTACATTGAAAACTGGAGGGCTTGGCTGTAACGTGCATCGCTATCTCGCTCAATAAGGCGGCGGAAAAATCCGCCGCATGAAGGTTTAGTTATTTCGCTTCGCTTAGTGCTTTCTTGATATTGTTAAACTTCTCCTGATTTACCTCGCTAAGCGGTGGCTGGCTGCTGTCGATAAACTCTCTTACCACGCCTTGCATCTCTTTAACGACCTGCGGATTGGCGGCGGCAAGGTTATCTTTTTGCTGTAGATCCGTCAGTTTGTATAGACCTAACTGATTGTTTTCTACTGTATAGACAAGCGAATAATCGTTATTTCTCACCGTATAAGAGAATTGGCTTAAGTCCTCAGTGTTGGGGTTATGCGGGTAATCGTCTGACTGATGGCGAACAAATTTGTGGTAATTATCCCAGAATGGAATATTTTCCTCATCAAACCAGTGAGAATAAGAGGTTATCCAGGTCAGATTTTTATGTGGCTCGCCTTGTTTCTTATCTTGCAACCAGGGCAGCAAGGAAACGCCATCCAGCTTAAGGTCTTTTGGAATGCTGATATCGGCTGCATCAAGAGCTGTCGGGTAGAAATCCATTGCGGAAATCAGCTTGTCATAATTACCGGGTTGAAGTTTTCCTTTCCACCACATAAACATTGGGGTGTGAGTACCGCCAGGATAGGTCTGACTCTTATAGCCTTTTTGCGCCCCGTTCAGCGGCAGAGGACCATCGATAACCGCACCATTATCGGAGGTAAAGAGAATAATTGTATTGTCATACTGTCCGTTTTTCTTCAGTTGTTCGAGAATGCGTTTTACACCCTGATCAACAGAATAAACGGAAGCGTAGTAGTTATCTGCTGTTTGACTACCGGTATTAAATTGCTTCTGATATTGCTCCGGTGCAGGATTATCATTTGGCAGGTGCGGAGCATTATAAGCCAGGTAAAGCATAAAAGGCTGGTCAAGTGTTTTGGCACGATCAACAACGCCAATTGCCTCATCGGTTAACTGATCGCTGATATAACCTTTTGCGGGGACACGTTCACGATTTTTGAACAGTGAAGGGGAGTTGTAATATGCCGTTCCTGCAGCGTGGAATCCCATAAAGTAATCAAAGCCACGGTTTTGAGGTTGCCATTCTTCCGCAGAAAATGTGGTGAAGTTGTCATGATAGTCACGCGTTTGTTTATCTTCCGGTACCGGCACATTACTGATTTTTGACAAGTGCCATTTACCTACTGCTGCAGTGTAATAACCATGATTCTGGAATAATTCAGGCAAGAAAGTTTCTGTTAGCGGAATACCATCCTGAGCATCGGTATTGGAATAGACACCAAAGCGGGCGGGAGCTCGACCGGTCATTATTGCGGCGCGGGAGGGGCCGGAAACACCGTGTGCCACATAGCCGTTAGTAAAACGTACGCCTTCATCCATTAATGAAAGGAGCGTCGGCGTTGATTTTTGTGCAGCTTCAATGGCTTTATCTATCCCTATTTTGTAGGTATCGACAACTTCACGATTTTCCATTGTTTTTGGGTCAAAAGATCCCTTATCAAAAGGAAGTTGTCCATAACCAAGATCATCCATGGTCAGTACGATAATATTTGGCTTTCCTTTGGTACTGTATTCTGTCGGCGTAAAGTCTGAGAAAGCAACGTTTGTTTTGGTTGCTTTCAGCTTTACATCATCTGCCGCATGAGCAGCAAATGCAGCCATACCAGATGCCAGTATCAAAGATATCGAGGTACTTACGACACTTTTCTTTAATGCAGACTTCATAAATGTTCCTCTTCTTATTGTACTTAATTCCAAAGTAATTTTACGAAGAGAAATAAGTGGATGTAAGTGAAGTTAGTCACATAAAGAGATAGCAGATTTAGCTAAAAAAAGGGAAAAAACAGTCCATAAAGCGTTGACATTACTTTCTGTTCTATTAAGTAATTTCTCGCCGATAAACAACTAATTTATTGATATTTAATAAATTATTGCATTTTACTGACAAAATGCAGAATTGAGATCATAAATAATCATGCAACAGGTTATGCAAGTGCATAAATATGTGATGGATGTCACTTATTTATTTCAATAAATATATCGCCTAAAAACAACGCGGGGCAGGGAATGGCTGCCCCATTTAATTCTTACGCAGCGTGTGTGGTTGACTACTCGTTAGCAAATAATCAAATAGCTAAAGCACTCATCGTGTTGCCCGTATTCATACCCGTGTGACTTTGACAACGGTACTCCTTAGAAACTCTCTTCGGACTGTTGCCGAAATGTTTGCGGAACGCATAAATAAAATAAGATGTACTGGCATAACCACATTGTTCGGCAATTTTATTGACTGAACCTTCTACGCGTATCAAATTTTTTGCGTGCTGCATTCTGGCATCTAAAAGAATCTGTGAGAATGTCGTTTGCTCTTGCTTTAGTTTTTTCTTCAACAGGCTTTCACTGATGTACAGGCAGTCACAAATATCTTTCAGCTTCCATGGGTGCGCCAGCTTCATGTTGACAATATTTCTCACTTTCCCCGAAACGGATAGCACACCGTTAGTTAATAGTGTAATGAAACCTTTGCATGCGGCAAAAATAGACAGGCAAGAAAAAAGCAAAAGTTCTGAAAAATTATGATGATTGCGTTCTTCCGAGTTGAGATAAGCAATCATTTCATTAAGCAATCCAGTCGGTACATTTGAAGCACGTAAAAACTTCGCAGGAACAGGCACCGTCACTGTCTGGATGTTAGTGCATTGTAGATATTTTTTAATGGTATTTTCATTAAATCCGATTTCTTTAAAATGCCGCTCATAAGGTTCAAAATTTGTACGAACAGCGTTATCTACCATCAGGATCTCGCCGTCAGAGAAGGCGTAATCTTTATCTAAAATGTTAGCGTTGAAGGCATGATGAATAAATATAACAGAACAAACGAGCGACATTTTATCTCCTTAAAACAATAAAGTTTTTATCGATACTTTTTTAACATTTCATATTTATAATTTGCTGTTTATTTTCAGTCTTGCAAACTATTGATAATGAAATGTGTAAGATCTCTTGCAATGCGACCCATTTCTGAAATACTCAGCTGATCAATTGCCGAAAAAATGGCTATCAACGTAAGTGTCAGTAATAAGACAACCACAATTACAGACATGATTTCTTTATAGTTGTCTCTTTGCGTGATTTTGTTTTTCACTGTGGTCGCATGCATTTCAAATATGTTTATTTAGCGGATAACGTTAAAAATCGTTAATCAGTATGCTTAATATAACAGGCTGGAGAAAAGAGGAAATAGGACTGGTGCTTCAGTACTGAGCGGAGTTTCTTACAGCTGTAGGCAGAAGTTTATATCTTATAGTATGTAGTTTAATTTAATCCATGTGAGCAAATTGCGCGATAATAGTCAATGAGGAATTCTTCTGCTGTGCGGATGACAGCAGAAGAAATGAGAAGAGGCATTAATTTGATGGTTCTAATTCAACCGGAATACTTTTATAGCCAGGAATGCCACTTAATGGATCGTGGTTATCAAGTGTTAGCATGTGATTCGATTCTGGAAAATAGGTCACCAGTGAGCGGTCAGCCATAGGGTAAATGACCACTTTTAATCTATCCATGCGGCGTGAGCTGCGCTTACCGTCTGGCGTAAGCGCAATAAGATTAACTCTTTCGCCGTTTTTTACACGGCAAATTTTAGCTTGTTTAGCACTCATAAAGACCACATCTCGTTGACCGAATACCCCTCGATAGCGATCATCCATACCATAAATCGTCGTGTTGTACTGATCGTGGCTGCGTACTGTCGCCATGACCAGCTTACTGTTAAACGCTGAAGAGGGATCTTCTAACAGCCCTTTGCTGGTAATGAAATTAGCCTTACCTGACGGCGTCATCCAGCGCCTTTCAGCAGCTGCATTTATCAGGTGAAAACCACCGGGATGACGGATGCGCTGGTTATAGTCGGCGAACTCTGGCAGCACAGCTTCAATGTCATTGCGAATGCGATCATAATCTTCCACCAGATACTCCCAGGCTACCACGCTCTGGGGTAGTGCTGCCTGCGCGATTCCCGCGACCACTGCACACTCTGATTTCAGCATTACACCGGCGGGTTTTAACACGCCACGCGAGGCATGAATCATCGACATTGAATCCTCAACGGTTACCGCCTGCGCACCGCTTTTTTGCATGTCAATCTCGCTACGTCCCAGAACCGGCAGAATATAGCTATGCCGTGCGGTCAGCAGATGAGAGCGGTTAAGCTTTGTGGCAACGTGTACCGCCAGATCTAATTGCGTTAACGCTACAGCGCTCGCTTCCCGATCTGGCATTGCCAGTGCAAAGTTGCCCCCCATGCAGATCAATGCTCGAGCCTGCCCCGTACATATTGCTTGCATGCTGGCAATTGCAGCATGTCCAGGTGCATGAGGTGGGGTGAAGCCATAGCGCTCACCCAGGCGAGCCAGAAACTCTGCAGACGGTTTCTCGGTGATACCGACGGTTCGGTCGCCCTGTACATTAGAGTGACCACGTAGTGGGCAGATACCCGCACCAGGCTTGCCAATGTTACCTTTCATCAACAGCAAATTGACCAGTTGCTGTACGTTCTGGGTACCATGTTCGTGCTGAGTGATCCCCATTCCGTAACAGATAATGGTGCGTTCGGCAGCGGCATATGCGTCAGCCAGTTCGGCGATTTGTGTCTGACTTAGTCCAGAAATACGTTCGATATCTTTCCACTCGGAATTGAGAACGTCACGGCGTAGCTCGTCAAAGCCGACGGTATGCGTTTGAATAAATTCGTCATCAAGCAATGAGGGCCGACCTGCGGCACTTGCAGCATCATCGCGCTCAATTAACAGGCGCATCATCCCCTTGAGCAACGCCATATCGCCACCAATGCGCACGTTGTAGTAGGCACTGGCCAACTGAGTCTCAGAGTTCGTCAGCATTTCAAACGGGTTTTGCGGTGCGGTAAATCGCTCCAGGCCACGTTCCTGTAGAGGATTGATGGCGATCATTTTCGCTCCCCGTTTCACTAAAGCGCGCAACGAAGTCAGCATGCGAGGGTGGTTTGTACCAGGGTTATGCCCAATGCAAATGACTAAATCGCACTTCTCAAAGTCTTCCAGCAACACGGTCCCTTTACCTACACCGATACTCGCTGCCAAACCCACGCTTGTCGGTTCATGGCACATGTTGGAGCAGTCGGGAAAGTTATTGCTCCCGTATTCACGGGCAAAAAGCTGATAAAGAAAGGCAGCTTCATTGGAAGTGCGGCCCGAAGTATAGAATTCAACCTGATTGGGATCACTATAGCTTTGAAGGCGTGCGCCAATTTCGTCGAAAGCTTGTTGCCAGCTTAATGGCTTGTAACAGTCGCTGACGGCATCATATTTCAAAGGCTGAGTGAGACGTCCCGCAGCCTCAAGCTCGTGATCTCCCCAGGTAAGTAATGATTGAACCGTATTCTCAGCAAAGAAAGAGGCATTTACCTGCTTATCCGTGACTTCCCAGGCGATTGCTTTTGCGCCGTTTTCACAAATGTCGAATGACGCACTGTGCTTAGGATCTGGCCATGCACAACCCGGACAGTCAAAGCCCTCTGGCTTATTCATGTCAAACATGGCAATAACATCCTGGCGTATATCCATCTGCTTACGTACTGCATTCGCTACGGATTTGACAGCACCCCAACCACCTGCAGCACCCTGGTAGGATTCAATTTTTTTCTTCATCTACTTATCCTGTGTGGAAATGAATTATTAGGATTTGTAATAGCGATGATGCACAGTACATACAAAGGGATTATCGCCAACATGGATATATAAGAGTAGGGGACTACTCTCTTTCTATTTTTAATCTATTATCGTTAAACAATAGATTAAATACGATAAGTTAAGCATCATCTCTCATAGTGTTTAAATTAACATATTTTTCAATATAAAAAATAAGACTCTGGCTTCAATTGTGCGCGGATTTTCTTACAGGTGTAGGCTAATAGCCTTCACAAAATAATTATCCGCGCAATTTTCGTGAATGGAGCGCATAGACTAAGGTCAAAATCACAATTATTCATAGATAAAAGTGACACCAATGACTGACTGGACGGTTCCGGCTGAAACCTTGTTTCCTGTTTGTCCATAGGTTGCGCTTAAACCCAGAGGTACTTTGCTTTTATTTACTGTCCCCAGGGAGACATTTTCTCCCGTAGCCAGTATTTTTCCATTACGCATTAGAGTGACACCCACTCCCGATGCTTTTGTTGCATCAGGTGCTGTGTTAGCAAACACTTGTCGGCTACTGTCAGTGGTGGCACCCGAAAGATAAAATGAGAGCTTTTGTTCGCTTGAGCAATATACGCCAAGGGGTATTTCTGCGCTTCCAGGAAAGTCCGGGAGATCCACGGTGACATTACGACTATCAACGGTGCAGCCGCCTGTTGGCATAACAACATTGTTATTTGAAATAATATTCCACGTAAAATTACGCGGATTTCCGCTTCCTAATGTTGCAATTTTATACATATGAATACGGGCAATGACTTCCCCCGCTTTTATGACAACTCCACCGGCCGCCCCAACTGGGGTAATATAGAGTTTTAACGGTAATGGCATCGGTGTCTTATCACCAATATCCAATACGTTGGTATTTGTCGTCAACGGGAAGGGGTAGGTCACATTATTCCAGTACAGCGATCCTTTATATGACTGTAGGGAGCCTGCGAAAGCTGAGCCTTGTACCAGGTTTATATGATCAGTGTCGTACCAGCCGCCGTAATCATTCCAGCAACTTATATGCTGAGACAAGTCTACAACCAGATTCTGGCCCGGCTGTATTACAGGGTCGAGATTAACATAAACAGAGGTTGTACCTGCTCCAATACTTGACCCGCCATCGACATTACAACTGAAGGCAAAAACTTTGCCTGCCATTAATAGAAGATAAATACCGAACAGGACCTTTATACTGATTGTTTTACCCATGATATATCCTAAGGTTAAAAATTGATTTAAAAAGAAGGCTAAGAAAATCGAATCGACGTTATTGCCAGGTGTAGATCACATTGATTAGCGCCTCGATCGTTCCCTGGCTTGCGTTTCCATTCACCGTGATAGCTCTTGCCTTAAGTGGAAACTGTGCATTACGAGTGATCTCATCAACAATAACCGTTTTGCTATCGCCATTTTTTAACGCAGCATCCTGGTCATCCCTCAGCTCTATCTGAATATTTTCGGCAGTACCTTCATTTTTGTAATAACCCGTATTGTCAGTTGAACCTGTCACGATTGCCGTCACTGCACTTGTTTCAACCGGACAATCGGTTAATGACAAAGTAATATTGTGCCAGCCAGATGCAGAACCAGGTTGTTGCAGATTGCGCGTATAAAGATCCCCGAGATTAACGTTAGCTTCTTTGGTTTGAATAGTGCAGGGTTTAGCGACTACCCGACCATTAACAGTGATAGTGACATCGGCGGCCTGGAGAGTTGCTGTGAATAACGCGCAAAACGTAGCTAACAGGAACCTCTTGTGAAGTCTTTTCATATCTGACTCTGATTATTGAAATTCAAGGGTAAAGGTTGCCGAAGCCCTCACCAGTCCCGGATTGACGGACTTCTGAGTTGACTTCAGACGAGCGGAGTAAGGCAAAATATTGTTCTGTTCTGGTACCAGTGGGATCCACTGCATCCCGGCATGAAGATCATTCAGTTTCACCGGACGCATATTTGCGTCCAATATTTCTATACCCAAACCGGAGGCCGTATTGCTTCCTTCATCCAGTTTCAACAAAGTATTATTTTCTGCATCCTCAATACCGTTAAATGCAACCCGAACCCCCGTTGTCCCTTTGCTGCATTCACTTAACGTAATCTGAAAAGGGACGGCTGGACTTGTGCTACCGGTCGTTGGAAATTGTCTGGCACTGTTTTTTTGGAGATCTACGGTAAAATTAAGCGAATCCGATGAGACTGTGCAGCCATAATCGAGGACGCGCCCGCTAATTTTAATAACGCTATCTGCGGATAAAGCAGAATAGGTGGTTAACCCCAGACATAAACCGAGGAAAATAATGTTATTGTATTTCATAATCTATTGTTCCTTAGCGACAGATTGCTGTCTGCTGGTTCAGTAAGGTACCAGGAGAAACTTCAGGAAGCTTGTACTCGATAATACAATTTGAGTTTTTATCTTTGCCCCATGAAACCTGTAATTGCCCTGACTGTGGAAGTCCAGTCAGATAAACCTGACCATTTTCCGCGACAATGCTGCCATTTTTATTCTCTCCGTGTGTGACAATTGCACCGAATGGAACGCTCTTATTACCGTACTTCAACGTCATTAATACTTTCCCGCCGATTTGTGCATTAAATGTTGCTCTGGCAATAGCACCGTGAGTTGGGATGACAGTGACCACGGTTTCATCCAGTTCAACATTATCTGCAAGGGAATTCGCGTTAAGAGCAACACGGTTTTCTCTATATTATTGCTGCACTTGTTGAAGAGAGTATTTGCAAAAACATTTTATGTCGCTAAATAACATGACGATTTCATTATGCATGTTATTTATAAACCGTGACTAAACAGAATATTATTGCGAACAAGGGAAGTGTCAGGAAAGGTCAAGAGCTACCAATGGTTAATATGGCTATAAATCATTAGCTATGGTTAATGTTTGCTTGCTGAAACTAACACCGAATTGCTCTAAACAGATAAGTGCAGGGTTTATTAAAGCTGTCCGACAGACTTTCTTAACCTGGTAATATCTCTCTTGGGTGACTCTCCAAACATCCGCGAATATTCCCGACTGAAATGGGATAGCTTTCGTAACCGACAGCATAGGCTGCTGTGGTGACATCGTAATGTTCATTCAGCATCGGTCGCCTGACTTCATTGAGACGTAGCCATTTCTGATACCGGAGTGGACTCATTCCCGCTTGATCCGTCCTTAAATAAGTAACAGCACCCTCTGGTGTTTTCGTATGCAGTGTCTATGCGACAGACACTGCGCTCTTAGCATGGGGCAGGGAATAACCAGGCTATTTCTCCATGCACAGGCCAATTATGAAAGAGGAGAGGCTTAAGTTCTTGAACCCTGAACGAATAACGACTACCAGAAAAGCACTTCGCATCACTCAGACATGATTTAACATAATATACATTATGCGCACTGATGTTGTGGTGGGTAAACTGAGATGCCGCGTCCTGATAATCCCGGTCGGCACTCAAACTTTTTTGACCTGTAACAGAATAACCATATCCGTGCGGCTCTTCTCGTCAGACTTCTGACTCCAGCTCTTTGGCAGAAATGATAATCCTGTGTTGGCCTGCGAATCCTTGTTTTCTGCCAGACCACCCAGCAACACAATATCGCCATCTTTCAGAGTCAGCGACGTATCCACCTCACGCTTGAGCAACGTTGGCGAATCATTCACGCCCGTATCCGTTTTGACAAAGTTACTTAACTGCTGATTGACGTTCAGGCTGATACGCGACGACGTGATAACCGGCTTAACTTTGAATATCACCCCCGAATCACGATACGTCACGGACTGAACGGCTTTACCATCCTCATAAGACACGCTGCCAAGAACCGGAACCTGTTCACCAACAGAAAACGTCGCTTCCTTGCCTGAATCCATGCGCAGCTGCGGCGCGGATACCACCTTAAAGCGGTTATCTGTTCTGAACAGTTCATACATCGCATTCAGCGTACCGGAGCTGAATGAAATGTAATTCCCCATCGAGGATGAGGAACCCACGCTGACACCAAAACGCCCTGATAACAGTTTTGCAGCCAGTGCCAGCCCCGAACCTTCAGAGCGCCCTGTCTGCACCTCATAAATATACCCCGTTACCACAACCCCCTGAGCCGGAACATCAACCAGCGGAACCAGCTCCTTAAGGCGTGCCAGTTCTGAACGTGTCCCCCTGAAAACCAGTGAATCACCCTCACCTGATAAGAATGAGCCGGAAGTTACCGGAGACGATGCAGCCGCATTCTCTGAAGATACCTGTGATGAACGCCCTGTCGTTGTACCCGAAAGCACGGCGGCCAGATAAGCTGGCGAACGGTTAAATGGTGTATATACCCATGAAACCAGTTTTTCCGGCGCAGCCACGGGTTTAAACGAGCGATAATGATCCACGCCATTACGAGTCTCAACAGAAATATTCAGTTGTCTGAGCCAGCGCACATACTCTTCACGCTGTTTTTTCTGATCGCCCGTCAGACTTAAGTCCAGCGTCACCGGACGGGTATCGCTGGCAAGTTCAGGCGGCAACGCATACTGACGCCTGAAAATATCTTCCTGAGCCAGCTGTATCGCTGCATTGAGCGGAATACGGTCAACAAAAAAGGCCGGAGACGAGGCATGCACACACGCCGAAGTCAAAAAAAGAAATGCTGTCAGTAAGTTAATCAATCTCATCATGTTATACCGTTAAGTGCTGTTTTTCAGTCATGAAGATATTCCGCTTCCTCGATCACTCGCTCACTGCGTTCGGTCGCCGGATCTGCGGCGAGCGGTACCACCACACGCGAAGATGAAGCATTCTGCCTGTCTGTTCATCCGTCAGACCTGCCAGTCCGGCAGGCAGGTGCAGTCCATGAAAACAAAGCGCGGATTAAGCTGCGGTGCACACTACAGGGGAGCACGCTGTCAGCCATCAGTTTCATCAACAGGCAACATCATCGCCTGTACGCGTCGGGTTCTGCACAGCCAGTAAGCTGGTTGCCCATGTCAGCAAAGAGCATAAGTGCCCGAAGCAGGCAGCAGAGCGTAAGTGCCCGGGGCCGGTAATGGTGCCTTTCCGCTTCCTCGACCACTCGCTCACTACGTTCGGTCGCTGGGTCTGCGGCGAGCGGTGCCATCACACGCGCAACTGAAGCATTCTGCCTCTCTGTTCATCCGCCAGACCTGTCAGTCCGGCAGGCAGGTGCAGTCCATGGAAACAAAGCGCGGATTAAGCTGCGGTGCACACTACAGGGGAGCACGCTGTCAGCCATCAGTTTCATCAACAGGCAACATCATCGCCTGTACGCGTCGGGTTCTGCACAGCCAGTAAGCTGGTTGCCCATGTCAGCAAAGAGCATAAGTGCCCGAAGCAGGCAGCAGAGCGTAAGTGCCCGGGGCCGGTAATGGTGCCTTTCCGCTTCCTCGACCACTCGCTCACTACGTTCGGTCGCTGGGTCTGCGGCGAGCGGAGTGTCCTCTGTCTTATTTACCATTCACATCAAACGAAAGCATTTTGTCAGTCAGCACATCCCCCTTTGATGCCGTTCCCGATGAGCCTGACCAGAACGTCACTTTTTCACCGTCAACATTCAGTTCCGTGGCGCTGCCGTTCCATGGCTGAAAAGCGGTATAACGTCGCACCTGACCCGCCGGACCCAGCAGCACAAAATAAGGACTTGCTCCCCTGACATATCCGGCAAGCCGCCACTCCTTTGATACCGGAAGCACATCCGGTTTTTTCTGTCTCAGCTCTGATACAACCGTAGACGCAGGCAAAGGATGTGCAGGTGTCACGGTGCTTTCAGGCACAGGAGGGACAGCGGCACTAACCTCCCGATCGCCGGAGAAATAATGTCGGGCAACGGCAATCATCGCGGTGACGAGGAAAAGAAAGGCAATCAGCTTGCCCCACGGCTTTTTCTGTGGGGTGGCCTTTTTTTCGGGTTGTTGAGATAACGGATTCATTGTTTTAAGTGTGCGCCCGGGCAAAACGGAATAAACAGCACGCATATCCACAAAACGGCCATTAAGCAGCTCCATTCCGTCAGAGAAAATGAAATTAGTGTCGTAAACGTTGTAATAATCCGCAGCCCTGATAATGATTTTATCTACGGGACGACGTGCCGCGTGAATCGTGCCGTCATAAAGAAACGTACTGGCAGCCACGTAATGAGGAATAATCCCCCTTTTGCCTGATGCAACCCCTGTTTTTCCTGGTCTGAATAATTCCATCAGTGGCGTAATCACAGGAACACGTAATTCATCAAGACGGCGGCAGCGAATAATTTTAGCCCCCATCGCCTTAATTATCTGGGAATCAATCATATCTTCATGCTGTGAAATCAGATAAACATCCCAGCCCAGCTTACGGGAATGTATCAGCCAGTCAATTAACGGTAATCTGTCCTTACGGGCAAAACCACGGGTATTCAGCCATGTCGCACACTCATCAAGAAATAACGCCCCGAAGCGTGTTTTTTCATTTTCAGGGCATCCACGACCAAGAAGCTCAAAGTCTTCAATGCGGGGCATGGCCGGAATAACCGTGACGGGGTTATCCGAACCTGAGGACATATATTCAGTGTTAAGCGGAAAATTTGCCGCAACCCGTAATCCACGGCGATAATAAAGTGAGGCAAAATAAGCTGCGACAATACCTTTACCCTGCCCCAGATTTCCGGTGATAACTGGCATGATTACCCCTTAAAAATAACGCGATCAAACAGCATTTTAATTATTTTGTTTTTGTGCTGATAAGCATAAGCAGAAAACTCAGTGGCAAACACAATATTAACGCAGCGACTGATGTTGTCAGGTAAATAGCTAAAGCCCGTCCTGAGATAATCGTTAACAACACCAGAAGAAGAAACCAAATCAATAACCTCATTAGAAGACCGGATAAGCGTAACAAAAAGCCCCACCGAAAAAGTCACATAAGATAAAACCCTGAAATTATCTGAAACCCATGGAAGCAACTTCCCCAAAAAAGGCAAAAAACGCTTAAATGTCGCAATGAAAAAAGCAACAAAGAACTGGATAAGCAAAGTAAACAATGTTACCCCCTGTCAACAAAAAGAACACGACGAACAATAAAGTAACAACGTAAAGTCGTTAATGCATAAAGAGCATACTCCAGTAAAGGTCTGATAATGTCATCATAAGCTGAAGCAAAATCAGATGTATCAATTGTAAAATACAGCCCATTTATCCCCGGCAATGGAAATTCAATCTGAACTGGCTGAGCACCAGAACGACGCAGTTCACCAGTTAAAAGTAATTTATCAAAATTAATATAAAGCCACTCATCAGGAAGAAGACTGAAAAGCCTGTCAGCAAATGAAGACATATCATCCTGTTCAGGCGTTACAGAATGAATTAATTCATTTAACTGTGAATCATAAGAACTAACCGCACTGGTAATATCATCCTGAGAAACAGAAAAAGTATTATTTAAATCATTCACTGAACCCCATATTGTTTTTAACCAGCCCAAAATACCATCAAACCAGCCATTGTCATCGCCGGATGAGCCACCGGAGCCTGAACCTGAACTACCGCTACCGGATGAACCACCGGAGCCAGAACCTGAACCACCACTGCCGGATGAGCCGCCGGAACCCGAGCCGGAGCCACCGCTACCGGATGAACCACCGGAGCCAGAACCTGAACCACCACTGCCGGATGAACCGCCAGAGCCTGTCGTATTATCGCAATTGTCGTCGTCACAACCAGAGCCACTCCCTGTATTGCCGTCAGGATTTTTATTGGCGGCAGCCACGCCAACAGAACGCATACTTTGAGCGATACAATTCCCGTCGTCATCACACTCGTTAAAATCAATCAAATAACGACAGCCATTAATTTCCAGGGACTGAGATTCCTGCCCGTTACCCGTATCAACCCAGACAACATCACCAAGAGAATATGAAAAGTCCTTAATTACCGGACGGGAAAGACAATTTTCTTCGGTAACCGGCTTATTATATTCAGGTGTCAAATCCCCCTCACCACCCTGAAAAGCAAGGGTGCAGGCTGTCCACTTTTGCTTGTCTGAATCCCAGACTTTATATGCTGACCACCGGGCACGGACAAAAGACCCGACAGTCGAAGGTGCATTAACAGGCCTGGAAAGTGGCACACCACAATAATGAATTATTCCGGAACATGCGTCATAATTGCCCGAACCACAGAAAAGATGACCGGCCGCCCTGGCTAATTTAATCGACGTCCCCGCGTCCGAATAATCTGTCCTGCAGGATGAATGGCCTGCACACTGAACAAGTGCATCCGGATTTTCTTTCTCTTCAGCGAAAGAAAACGAGGAAAAGAACAAAAACAGAAGCGGAATAATAAAGTGAATCAAAAAAAACACTCCTGGTATGATTAAAAAAGCGCCCCGGAGGGCGCTGTCGTTAAATAACTATCAGGTTGCGCGGGAAAGGAAGCCTTTAATGATACCGATACCCAGACGGGCAGCGAGTGAAACACCAAGAACGGCAAATGCCGCCGTACCTGCAATGCCAATCACACTGGTGAGCGCGTCACCAATTTCTTTAACAGTATCAGCAGTAATAAAAGACGGAACACTAACCGCAGCAGAAGCCGGAAGCGCAGCGACAGAAGCAGTCGTTGCCAGACCAGATAAAACAAGGGTTTTCAGTTTCATACAATTCCTCTTTGACAATTAAAATTAATTAACAGCATCACTGAACATCCGGCAGACCAGAGTGAAAATAACACCAAGACCAAAGCCAAGAAGCCAGCAGACAATCCAGACATAAAGAACGGACCAGTAAAGCTCCCCGTCCTGTACGCCAGAATTCAGTGCGGATAAAACACCGCTGAAATCAAATTCAGTCATAATAACGCTGAACAGTAATGCTTTGTGAGTCACAGGCGCGAATCAGTTTTATTCCGATGCCAAAACCTGAAGAAAATAAAATCATTGCAGGCGCAGCAAATAAAACAAAGTTCAGAAAATCAGCGTCAGACATATCATCAGCCTTTTTCTTTACCTGCGGGCAGTGCACCCAGCGGCTGACCGTCAAAACGTTTCATGGAGCCGGAAATAAAACGATACCAGACACCATGACGTTCTGAGCCTGTCGACCATGAGTTAACATCCACCGTGAGATAAACAGGTTTGCCCTGCAAATCAGGACATGAATTAAAAAATTTAAAATCCTCCTCAGTACAGGAAAAGCGCTCATGCTCCTCACGGCGGACTTTTAATTTTCGATCCTCATACGGATAGGCAATAACAATGGCATATTTGGGTTTAGCCTCAGGGTTATAATGAGAACCCGTGGGTTTTAACTCCTCATCATTTATGACAGTGGCGTGAATAAAATATCCCGCCATTGTCATGCCTGAGGTAAAACCCTCAGGGGAAGGAAACGGAAAACTGTCGTAAATTTGATTCATAAATCAGACTCCTCAATGTTAAAAATTCAGTCAGGGACAGTTATTGTCACAAGTCCAAGGGTCGGCTTCGCCGCCCCCACCCGCCGCGCGGGAGCGCGTCGTGCGGTGTCGTGAAGCCGACGAAATAAACACAGATTCATAGCTGCTGCCGCTTCTGACTTCCTCTGCGCGGATTTTTTCTGCGGGGGTCATACGGCGGACAACACAGCCCATAAAACGGGTTATGACCGGAACAGGGCCAAACATGAAACCGGAAATCACCGGTGCGCAGGGTTCACCGTAACGGTTAAAACGGGGTTTACCACCTTCCTGCGGCTGAACGTAAAACGGACGAAGCAGACGTTCAGAACAGAAGAAACCGCCGTTCAGCAGGATATAGGTCCGGAAATCGCCTGCATCACAGGCCATGCGGATGGCTTCCAGTTCGGCGACCTGCTGCGGCGTGAACTGCTGCATATTGATATGATGCGCCTCAAGCGGTGCGCGGAAGCTGCGCATCTGGCGGTAAGCCGTAACGGAGGGAACGCCAAAGAACTGGAACAGGCGAAGGCGCGTTGCTTTCTGCCAGCAGGCGGCACGGCTGACGGCATCACAGAATGAACGGGCAGAATAACGGTCATTCAGGGCGGTAATACCATCCGCACTGACATCACCCGCCATTTTGGTGATGTACTTCACGATGTAACGGAAACCATCACCCTTTTCAGGGTCAATAGCCTCAATACGAATACGGTGCTCTTTCGCCCCCTTTTCATCCGGCTCATCGCGCATGGCCTCTTCACGGAAAATGGCCAGCACCGTTGCGCTCTCATGGGGATTGCAGTAAATCAGGAAATTCCAGTGCGTTGTACCGTCAGCATGAGGCTCGACCGTGCGCAGGCCGGGTATCTGAATACCGGCTTTATCCAGTCTGCGGCAGACCCGACGCCAGACGGTATTCAGCCAGGCGTGCGAATCCTTAACGGTCGGGCAACCTGCTTCCCACCATTTTTTATTCGGACGAGAATGCCATTTTCCGGCAACCTTAAAACTGGTCGTCGGGTGAAAACGTGACGGCGTGGTGAGCACGATGAAGTAGCCGGACAGCCCCATATCTTCGGACAGTTCACAGACGGCCTTTCCACGAACGCAGAGTTCAGCAATCCGGTTTTTCGGATTCGAAACAGAGGCGTTATGCGCATCTTCCAGCGTACAGACCAGCTCATTAAACGCATCAAAGACACCGGAGGACCGGAGATACTTTTTCACGCGTTTACTGCGGACAGCAAACAGGTCACGATGCCAGTCAGAAATATAAGGCGCGTTGCGGTTCAGTATGCCGAGCATGCGACAGACCTCATTGACCCGCTGGTCACGGATAACCCGCAGGAAACGGGTGACAAAAGCCAAATCAGTCAGACGCTTAAGCAATCCCTCATCGCCGTAACGCTCATGATAAGTGGCATAAACGGGGGCGAAATCAAAGCCGGAGATGGCCTGAAAATAGGCCATCACATTGAGAAGGTGATGCTCTGGTACATCACTATAAATGGCCCGAGAAACAAGGCAGTCACGAACAACCGAATCAGCCACCTCAGCAATCTGCTCATCAGTGCAGAAAAGCGAGAATTCATAAGGGTCTCCGTCCTGATTGAAGAAAGCAAAACGGTGCGCGGACTCAAGCGCCATCAGCGCATTTTTCACACCGAGCTGGTAAACCAGACGGCAGAAAGCATGCGCCACGGTGAACGAAAACGAGCCAAACTGTGATACCAGTCCGGCAGCCCTGCCCCTGTCAGCGAGAGATAAATCCGTGCAGTTAATTCCGTAAATCACACGGTCAACCTGCGTGTTACGCGGCAATGCGAGCTGTGCAGATAAGGTCCCGACCTCATCACGATACTGGCGGGAAAGCGTGGCAAGGTTGCGGGTGGCAACATCGCGCTCAGTCCGAAAATGCTCGCGTTCGGGCAGCGTCAGGCAGGGACGACCAAGGGCAACGGATGCCGCGTCGATGGCGTTATACGCTGTAAGGATGGCTGATTCAGTCATAAAAACGAATAAAAAACGCACTGATGTTAAAGTGTTAACAGGTTAACACTCATAATTTTTATGGGTCAAGTGAAAATGTTGTCTTGTTAAACTGTTAACAGTGGAGATGAGCGAATGAAAAGAAAGGCAATAGCAATTACAGAATCAACATATCTGGATATTACTAGGATAGCCCTTGAGATAAGCCAAAAAACAGGGCAAATAGTTACATGGTCGGAAGTTGTACACTTTATGATAAAAAACTACTTAAACGACGCAAAACAAGACATGATCCACCAAAGAAACCAAAAAAAATAACATAGTAGTTACCTATCGATACGAAGATTCCTAAGAAGCAATATATTGACAGGACATAGAGGTAAACTGTGATGAAAAAAGAAACAAAGCGCGGAGACACAACTGTAAGAATCAACGAAGACAGAAAATTGGAGCTAAAACGAAGAGTGCTAGAAATCGGCAATAAGACCGGTGAGATACTAAAACCATCTGAAATAGTTAATCACTTAATAGACAATTACTTAGATGAGGCCGTGAAAGATTTAATAAGCAGAGAAGAACTTAAGAAAAAAAGAGCAATGTGATTCCTTTCCCGGCATCGAACAGACGGGCTGACAAAGATCAAACAGAGGTAGTAAAAATGCCAACAAAGCACATAAACGATGTTTTATGGAGAAAGGTAGAGAAAGAAACTGTAAAAGTGGTAACAACACTGGCAATACCAGTAAAAGATACCAAAGTTTTAGAATGGATAATCGCAAAAGGACTGGAGTCTATAACAGAAGATGACTACAGGAAATTTGCAAAGACGGATGCAACAAAAAAATAACATCATAGTTACCTATCGATACGAAGATTGCTAGAAGCAATATGCAGACAACCAGTGACTTAATTCTTGACCTGCTGATAAAGCATTTTGTTGTTGGCAGCATCACAGGCATGACAATATTCAGCCTGATAACGCTTGTCCTACCGTTGGTGATGACCATACACAACAAACTAAGTAAGGACACTGAAATCCTTTAAGGTTCAGTGCGCACAATGACGTTATGTATAAAAAGGCCGCTGCGGTGGAGAGTATCGCAGCGGCCTTTTCAACATAACGCGTGTCACATTATGCGCACTGATGTTGTGGTGGGTAAACTGAGATGCCGCGTCCTGATAAT
>ERZ773139.1803-NODE-1803-length-23422-cov-44.158001_pt1 | contig 23422 bp, 10 predicted proteins | sample MGYA00580854_ERZ773139 | MGnify/ENA primary metagenome ERZ773139 (study PRJEB29015, sample SAMEA2737809) | human gut metagenome | biome: human gut; feature: human-associated habitat; material: faeces | place: China | collected 2012 ...
TCTTTACTCGAATGCCGGTGGAACAGGAATGCTCTTGCGGATCAATAATCCGATGATTGCATAAATTCTTTAATTAATACTAAATCTATTTATATTAAATACATTATATATATTTATGTCTTGATATGAATCACTTAATACATGGAAAACAAAAAAGATATATTATTTAATTTTTAGTGTTTTCCATTGACATCGGATTATTGATCCGGTTTACTTTGTGTCACCATGAAGAAGTCCTTGTTTTCTCTGGCTCTGATTTCAAGTTCCCTGCTGGCAGTGCAGGCGGCGACTGTGCAAATTGACTTCGGGCGCGATGACGCCGCGACAGACGGAGCCCTCAATATGAATTACGACCATTCCTCCGCAGCCCTGGGCACGATGCCGGGCGACGTCACTTTGGGATGGAGCACGGCCGGATACCCTGTGGGGGATGACGGCCATACCACGACTAAGACGCCCGGCGAAGAAAACGGGTGGAAGAACGCTTTTGGCGGCAGCATGCCTTTCTCCCTGGGAGACAGCTTCCGGGACGGCCTTTTAACGCAGACGGCGACCGGTTCCGGTTCTTTTACCGTGACTTTCAGCGGTCTTGCCGCCGGGGAATATACCTTGTCCCTTTTCGGCGGTTTCACGGGTAAGGACGTCTTTGCCGGACAGACGTGGACGATCGGAGGCGCCGACGCTTCCAACGCGACCTGGACAAACTTTGGCACAAACGCCAGCGGTGATTGGAACGAGCTTTCCACGACGACGGGCGACAGTTCCGGCGTTCTGGCTCCGGGGAATGCCGCAGACGGCTCCAATCCTTCCGCCAACAAGGGCCTTTATTCCACGGTGGAGCACATCGTGGTGGGGGAAGACGGGACGCTTACTCTCACGATTCAGGGGGACGGTTCCAGCAATTTTGGCCGTACGGCCCTCAATTACCTTTCCCTGACCCAGGTTCCGGAACCTGCTACGGCTACTTTGAGCCTGCTGGGCCTGGCCGCTCTGTGCCTGCGCCGCCGCCGCGCCTGACCAGGAAGGTTCCAACCGTTTTTATTCAAAGCTGTTCCGCGTCCGCGCGGGACGGCTTTTTTATTTAACGGCCTTTCCCTTTCCGCGCCTTCGGGGCGGCATGTTTTCCAGCCGCGGCAACGGTTTTTCCCATAGGGGCATTATCCGTCGTTAACACAGGAATGCAGGGAGGAACGGCAAGGAAAATGCGGGGAAAGACAACTGCCGGTCCTTCAGGAAAAAAATTCCTTTAAATGCGGATGGTTTCCTTCAAATGGGTGGAAACAATGATGCACGCGATTCGTTCCGGCGGTATTCCCGTGATTCTGGACACGATGCGGGCGTAGGCGTTCAACTGGTTGGAGTGGCGTTCCCGCAATTGCTCCGGAGAGTCCGCATGGTCCGTCTTGAAGTCCACGATGCAGGCGCTTCCGTCATGAAGGAGCAGCCTGTCAATCACGCCGGAGATCCAACTGTTCCCGTCAATGGCTTCAATGCGCTGTTCCTTCATGATGCGTGCCGTTCCGGGAGGGGTGAAGAGTTCGCGGATGGAGGGAATCTCCATGCAGGCGGCCACCGTGCGTTCCGCCTCCGTGGCGGGATGAAGAGCCCATTCCGGCTTGTCCGATTCATCCCAGCGGGTAATCCGTTCAAAGACGGCGTGAACGGCTGAACCGAATGCGGCGGATTCCGCATCGTCGGCATATCTTCCTTCGTGGGCCGCGTCTTCTGCCGCCGGCAGGCCGGAGGGGGAAAGCCGCTCCCTGACCATCGGTCGTTGGAGGGGCCATTCCGGCGTGTCTTCCTCCGCCCGTTCCCGTACGGATTCCGTGAATTCTCCGTACCACCCGCCATGGCCGCAGGAATACAGGCATTCCGCCCCGGATTCCGGAAGCGTGTCTTCCGTTCCTTTTTCACAGGACCGGGCTGCGGAACGGACGACCTTCCACATGGAATCCGCGGTCATTTCACCTTTTTCTTCCCGGTAGGGGAGAATGACGTACGTGGCCCGCTTGGCGCGGGTGAGCGCCACGTACAGCTTGCAGAAGCCGTCAAACTGCTGCTGGGCGCGCCATTCCCGGTAAAGCTCCTGGAGCTGCGGAACGTTCGTGTAAACGTGCCTGGAAGGGACCAGCACGATTCCTTCTATGCTGCCCTCCCGGTTCTTTTTGACAAAGTGGGTCAGGTGCCTTCCGTCCGCAAAGGGGGCGTCCCTGCCGATCTGGGGCAGGATAACGATGTCGAATCCCAGGCCCTTGGATTTGTGGATGGTCATGATCCGGACGATGCCCCCGGCAGGATCCTCCCGGCGGGTCACGTCTTCCATGTGCCTGATCCATTCATCCAGGGAAACGCCTTTCTCGTCCACCTGTTCCGCCTCATTCTTCCAGACGGCCAGGCGGTCCCTGTGGAATTCGGTCAGTTCCGTTCCCGTCCGGGCCAGCCTCCGCTCCAGTTCCTCCATGACGGCGGCGTAGCCGTCCCGTTCCAGCAGGAGGCGCCAGGCCTTCCAGTCCATGCCTTCAGGCCGTTCCGGAGTGACGAGGGGCCGGAGGGGGGAATGGGTGAGCAGGCCTGCGGCAAAGGGGTCTCCCGGCATCAGCAGCCAGCGGAAGAAGTACAGCAGGTTTTTTCCCAGGGGGGAATCCACGCCCACCGGAACGTCGTCGCATACCTCCGCGGGAACGCCGTGGTCCGTCAGCCAGGTCTTGATGGCTAGCGCCTGGTTTTTCGTGCTGACCAGAATGGCGGTTTCCAGGCCGCGGCGCAGAGCTCCGGTACGTTCCAGGATGTCGGCTGCCGCCTGGCACACCAGGTCGTTGGCGGTGGAGGATTCCGCCTTGGGCGTCTGCCAGATTTGGGAGACGCCGGACCGGCCTTCCAGATGGGGGGCGCACCGGTGCTCCGGATATTCCCCCCATTGTTCCAGGGCGGCGGGTTCGCAGTCCGGCGCCGTCCGGGCGTAGTCGCAGATGTCGTTCACCAGGTCCAGCACGGGCTGGACGGAACGGTAGGAGGTGGACATGCCGCGTTCTTCCAGTTGAAGCTGGGTGGAAACGGAGCGGAAAAGCTCCGGATCCCCGCCACGCCACTGGTACACGCTCTGCTTGATGTCCCCCACCACGAAGATGCTGCCTTCGCTCCCGGCCTTGGATTCCGTCAGGTCGTCCAGAAAAGGCTTGATGACGCGCCACTGGGACTGGGACGTGTCCTGGAATTCATCCAGCATCCAATGGTCATAGCGGCAGTACATGCGGTATTGCAGGTCTCTCTTGAGCTCCGGCGTGACGGCTCCCCCGCCCAGCATGCGCGTGACGTCGTGAAACAGGAACCTTCCCTTGTTGCGGACCAGGGAGGAGTATTTGCCTTCAAAAAGGAGCATCAGTCCGTGCGTGGCGCGGGTGCGGCGCAGCGCCTGCAGGACCTCCATGCGCAGCCAGCTCTGGATGAGTTCTTCCAGCGGAGGGGACCAGAAGTCCTTGAATTTTTCCCGCGCCTCTTCCACGGTGATGTTCCAGGAAGAACCTCCGTCCGTGCGGAAGCGCACGCGGCCCAGCCTGGCGTATTGGGAGAAACCGTTCAGGAAGCGCAGGAACAGTTCTTTGTTTTTGGAGCCGTTTTTCCCTTCCGGAGCGGGCGCCTGCTGTGCCTGGAAAGCCACGGCATGCAGGACGGCGTCAAATTGTTCCAGGGGAACGGGGGGGGCCAGTTCTTCCGGCGTGAAGCCCAGCGCGACGGGGTTTCCCCATGTTCCGGCGTCCGGTTCGTCCAGGAAAAGTTCGTGGTAGGTGTTGAGACGCCGCATCATGGAATCCTCCGCATCCGCGGCTTCCGCATCGGAGTCCGCTCCGGAGAGGAAGGCGTCTTCAAAATTCCGCCTCCGCTCCCTGTTCACGGAGCATTCCCGGTACAGGGAAAGCAAGGCTTCGCGGCGCGCCAGCTTCTCCGCCGTGGTGTCAATCATGCTGAAGCCGCTGACGCCCAGCTCAAAGGTGCTGGTGGAGGCAATCTGGGCAAAAAGGCTGTCAATGGTGCAGAGGTTGAGGCGCGCCAGGTTCTGCACCAGGATGTGCAGCAGATGCCGGAAACGCTCCCGGTGCAGGTTTTCCGCCTTCCATGCCTCCGTTGCTCCGGGCCAGATGCCGGGTTCCCCCGGCGTTCCCTTGATGACCGTCCAGAGCTGTTCTTTCAGGCGTTGCGCCCCCTCCTCGTCCGTAGCCCCCGCAGCCAGGTCCGTCAGGATGCGGTCCTTGAATTCCCCTGCCGCCTTCCGGGTGAAGGTGATGGCGATGAGCCGTTCGGGGTGGCTGCCGTGGTTCAGAGCCAGCAGCCCCAGGAAGCGCAGGGAAAGCTGGTAGGTTTTTCCCGTTCCGGCGGATGCGGAGATCAGCATGTTGGTCAGGGAGAACATCTCAGAAAGGCAGGTGGGGGGTGAGGTTGAGGCCCAGCAGGTCCTGCAGGCTTTCACGCCGGGAGGCCATCAGGTCCTTGAACACGTCGTAGGAGGGAGGGTTCCAGCCCAGTTCCTCCGCGGTGATGAGCCCGCGGCCCTCATGAAGGAGCTTCATCAGCTCCACCGTCCAGGCGCGCGCGCTGTCCAGCGCGCATTCCTCATAGCCGGGCATGGGGTCGTGAAGCGTGTCCCAGGCGGAGATGCCGATGTCCAGCGGATTGGCGGGAAGGGCGTAATACGCCGCTGAAGGGTGGCCGCCATAGGCTTCCGCGGCCCACAGCACGTAAACGGGCAGTTGCAGGTCTTTCCAGCGCGCGTGCGCCAGCCTTCCGTTTTTCTGGCGTTTGGTGTAGGGCCGCAGGGCCGGGGAAAGCAGGGACAGGGCGTCCGGGCGCCCGATCGTTTCCAGATGCTTTCTTTCACAGGATGCGGCTGCTCCCGTTTTGTAGTCAATGACCCGTATGCGCCCGTCCGCGTGGCGGTCGATGCGGTCAATGCGGAATTTCATGGGGAAGCCGCCCAGGGACCAGTCTTCCACCTGGTGTTCAAAGGCGATGCAGGACCAGCCTTCCTGAAGGTCCTGCAAATGCTGGACGGCGTAAACGGAAAGCCTCTGCTCCATGGAGCGTTTTTGCAGTAGCAGGGGCATGAGGGGCGTGGGGCCGTATTGTTTCCGGAAGGTTTGTTCCAGTATTTCCGTGATGGCGTCCTGAAGGGCGGCGGCTTCCATGCCGTCTTTCAGGGCGGCGTGTTCCCGGCAGAAGCATTCCAGAACATCGTGCAGCATGGTGCCCAGTTCGTTGACGGCCATGTCCTCCTTGTCCGGCAGGAACTCCTCCTCATTCATGTGCAGGGCCTCCCTCATCCAGAAGCGCATGGGGCACGCCAGGAACCTTTTGAGGACGGAGGGGGAAAAGGCCAGCCCTTTTTCCTTCCACGGGTTTTTGTAGCCGGGCGCCATCGCGCCGATGTCCGTGGCGGCCTTCCAGCCTTCTGCGGGCTGAAGGTACCAGCTTCCGCGCTGGTAGGGGAGGGGTGCGGGCGGATCGCTGATTTCCCGGAAAAGCTGTTCCACGCGGTGCGGCAGTTCCGCGTCCGGGCAGCGCATGAGCAGGGAGGAAGGCGTCAGCGGATCGTTTTTGCTGCTGGTCCGGGAGAGAATGATGGTGAGGCTGCCCTCCCGTTCCCGTGAATGGAGCAGGGCGGTCAGCAGGAAGCTGTCCCGGGCTTTTTTCCGGTTGAAGGAATCGATGCCCAGGGCTTCCCTCAGTTCCTCCGGCATGAACTGGTCGGAAACGCCGCCTTCCGGTACGGTCCCCTCGTTCAATCCCGTCAGAATAAGGTGTTTCTCCGGGCGGAAGTGGACTTCCATCCAGCCCAGGGAATCCAGTACCGCGTGGGCCTTCCTTCTGTTTTTGACGCGCAGCGGCTGAAGGCATTTCATCAGGAGCTGGAGGGCCGTCTCCGGTCTGGAGAAGGCGGTGGAGCGTTGCTGAAGGCGTATGAGGCCGGAAAGGCAGGAATGGAGCATTTCCGTGGCTTCCGTTTCCGGACCGTAGGCGTTCGCCAGGGCCGGGAACCATTCCATCAGCCTTTCCCCCAGCGTGCCGGGTTCCGCCATCCGGTTCCGCCAGGCCAGAATGGCCTGGATGGAAGGGAGGGCGGCCGGATAAAATTCCTTCAGTCTGGAAAGCAGGTAATCTTCCGATTCCGGAAGGAACTTCTGCTGGATTTTATCCAGCGCGGCGCAGCAGTACTGCTGGTTGCCTATTCCCAGGGAGGCGCAGAGCAGGGAGGAACGCGCCAGGCAGAAGACGGGCCGCGCCGCGCCCTTTTCTTCCAGCGCCTGCCGCAGGTGGCGGAGCAGGTCCATGACGCCGGTTCCGGCAAAGGGTTTCCCTTCCGGATTGTGGAGGCCCCAGCCGTATTCCCGCAGGGCGGCATCCAGGGCTACGTTCATGTCCGGATCACAAACGCCCAGGGCGACGTCCGGCGTTGCTCCCTCCGCTGTGCGGGCGATCATGCGGCACGTTTCCCCGGCCAGCCGGGCAGGGTTGGCCGTGATCCTGATCTGGGCGTCGCTGATATGGATGGGGCACTGGGACCAGACTTCCGGAAGGGGGCATCCCCAGGAGTCAAAGGAACCGGCTTCCTCTTCCGGCGCGTGTATCCATATCTGGACGGGCACGCCGCTGCGTTCCGCATGCTGGAGGGCTTGGCGCAGGGGGCGCGGAACGTCCGCTACGCAGGCCAGGATGACGTGCCCTCCTGTTTCCCGCAGGGAATGGAGCAGATGCGGCGGTGCTTCCGCCTCCATGGCGGTTCTGTCCGCAAGCTGCCAGCCTTTCAACTGTTGCGTGCAGTACTCCGACAACCTGTCCATGTCCGTCCAGCGTTCGTCACGGCCCGCGCAGGAATCCTGGGCCATGCCGCAGGAAATGCCCTGGTTCGCCATGGCGTGTTTAAGGCTTTGCAGGCTGCCCGCCATTTCCAGCATGCTGGAAAAATCCTCCGGCATGTGCCGGGGGAACAGGCGCGGATAAAGACGGTGGGGAGAGGTTCCCAGCGCCTGGAGCCAGCCGGCCAGCTCTTCCAGGACGGAAGCCGTTTCCTCCTTTTCCTCCAGCCGGGGGAACTGGTCCGCCGGAATAACCTGGGGGGCGAAGATGGCCTGTGCGCTGGAAATGGAGGCAAGGTATTCCCTCAATTGCCTGCCGGATTCCCGTGTGGGGACCAGCACCAGATTCCGGTGGAAGTCGTTTCCCAGGGAAAGCAGCCGCTCCGCTACAGCCCGGCAGGCCGGTTTGTCCCAGGATAGAAAGAGTCGGTTCATGGCAGGGAAGCAGGACTCCCCGGAAAGGGGAAAAGGCGGAGACTACGGGCGTATTATACCTTGCCGGGGCGTATTTTCCCATCTATTTTTTCAGGGCTGCCGGGAGGGGGATGGGAGATCACGGAGTGTCAGGGGCTTTAGTGGCGTTTTAGCTTTGAGGGAGGGCTGCCTTTTTTTGTATCCGCGGATTTTTGCCTGGGAAGGAAGGCTTCCGGTTTTTGGACGGGAGCTTTTCCGCCCCTTCGTGGAGGGGAATTTTTCTCTTGCTGTGTTCCGCCCGGCGTCTGTAGGGACCGGGAGGACCTTCTTCCCAGAAGGGAGTTCACCAAGTGGGTTTTTCGGGAATGCCCCGCCTCCCTAAACAAGTGTGTTCATTCCTGCGTGGCTGTAGAAGGCCGTTTTCTGAAGTTCCCGATTATTTACGGTTCCTGAACGGCGGTCTTTTTTCCGGTTCTGGTGACCAGAAGCACGCCCGTGAAGACCAGCAGGACGGAAAGGGTTTTCATCCAGCCGAAGTGGTCCATCCCCCACAGCACCGCTACGGAAGAGGCAATCACCGGCTGGCAGTAGTTGTACATGCTGACCGCGGTGGGTTTCAGCCGCTGCTGTGCGAAGGACAGGCAGATGTAGCTTACAAAGGTAGCGAATGCCACCACGTAGGCAATGCCCAGCCACGTCTGCAGGGGAAGTGCGGAATAACGGATGGAAACCACGTCCCGGAAGGTGAAGGGCAGGCAGGCGATGGCGGCGTAGGTGAACATCCATTTCATCAGGGTGACGGGCGAGTATCTGCCGATCAGGTTTTTAAAGAAGACGAAGTAAACGGCTACGCTGCACTGGGAGGCCAGGCAAAGGATGTCCCCCAGCAGGTTGTTGTCTCCCGGCAGGGCCGCCGCACGCCCTCCGCTGCCGGAAACCAGCAGAATGGCTCCGATGGCGCTGGCGCAGACCCCGATGATTTTTTTCCCCGTGATCATTTCCCGGAGGACGAAGGCCGCCAGAATCATGGTCAGTACCGGCGTAATGGTGGTGATGATGGCCGCATCCGCCGGAGAGGTGAATCCCACGCCCACCGTGAAGGCCATCTGGTTGAAAATGATGCCGAACAGGGAGGCGTAAAACAGGGTCAGCCGGTCCTTCCGTGCAATGGTTTCCCCGGGCAGGAAGGCGGAGGCCAGCCAGAACAGGATGGCCGCTCCCAGCAGGCGGAAGGTAGCCAGGGAAGCGGAGTTGACTTCCCCCGGCTGCATGACCAGTTTGCTGACCGGAGACATGAGGCCCCATATAACGGCCGCCGCTCCCATCGCGATATGTCCCTTCAGGGTTCCGGATTCCATGGTACGGCCCGCTGCGCAGCGGGCAACGCATTCTCCGCTTCCGCTGACGGATTGCAAGAGTTTTTAGCGCGGAACCGCAGCCCCGGAGAGAACGGCCAGGCGGGGAGAGGGGCATGCTCATCCGGGGAATTGGGAAGGTATGGCTCTCCGGTTTTTTCCCCCTGACGCCGGGCAGGTCCGGTTTCCGTCTTCATTTGATTTTAACGGGAAAATGATTGACCCGCCGTTCGTCCAAAACTGCATCGGCTCCTATGGGGCGGGAGTGGCGGTATTGCCCGCTTTCCGCCTCAACTCCATGCGGCAGGATTTGAGGCGGAACAGGAATAAGAAGACCCTGGCTGAAGTCCTGTTCCTTTACGGGGGCGCTGATGCAGGCGTTTTTAATCGGGGTACCTTCGGGTGGCCGGGCTCCTATTCGGCAGGCATGGAGATGCCGATTTTGTGTTCCTTGCTGTTGCCGCGGAGTTCCGGCGCGTACATGGCCTCAATGACGGCCGGCAGGGCGCTGAAGCGTCCCGGGCGTTCCGCGCGCAGGCGGTGGCTGATCTGGTATTGTCCCATGGGCAGGGAGGAAAGGAAGACGCGTATTTCTTCATCCCCTATTTCCTTGTAGCCGGATACGGTCCCCATCCAGGCGTAGCCGCTGGTGGTTTCCTGTGATTCGCATCCCGCGGGCTTGGGGTCCAGGAGCATGAGGTATTCCACGTCGTTCTTCGTTTTCACGGTCATCACCACTTCAATGATGTCGCCGCTGGCGATGACGTCTCCGTCTTTCAACAGCGTGCGGCGGGTCACGTCCTTGCCCTGGGAGACGAGCTCTCCGGCATCCGTCTGGGTGTCCTTCACGGAGTCGTCCTTCACCGTTTCCTTCCGGATGCGGTAGTAGGAGCGTTCCACGGTGACGGCATTCCCCGCGGCGGGAATGGGGTCTTCCAGGGAGAAGTAGCTGAGGGTGGAATTGGCATAAATGTTTCCGCTGCCCTTCTTCCTGCGGATGGTGATGACGTGGCTGCCGTCCGCCAGGTCTTTCCCGCTCATGCGGAAGGCGTTGTCAAAGGTGAACAGGGTCTCCTTCGTACTGGCGACCGTTTTGACCGGAACGCCGTCGTAAAGGATTTCCGCTTCCATGTCCTCCATGCCTTCCCTGGTCTGGAGAAGGTAGGCGGACAGGGCTTCCAGACAATCCGCCGTATCCTTGGTGGAGTCCCAGTAGGAACCGTTGGCGCGGTTGTTGAGTAGCCATTTGGCCAGGCGCGCCGTGACGGGATTGCCGGGGTCGCTCTTGGCCATCAGTTTCAGGTAGGCGGCCTGCGTGGCTACGCCGCTGCCGTACCACCGCCACCAGTAGCCTTCATTGGGAAGGCGCAGCCATGCGGTTTGCAGGGAGTCGTCCTGCTGGAGGAACTGGGAAATGATGGGCATTACCTTCTTGAAGTCGTCCATGCGGTGGGCGTCCAGCAGGATTTCCGCCAGTTGAACCTGGCTGATGACGGGAAGTTCCAGCCTGTCGCGGAACAGGTAGCGTTCCATGGGCAGGTTTTTGACGCCGCATTCCGCCAGAACGGAATAAACGAGGGTGTCCGTGGCGGAGGCCGTCAGGCGGTAATCCCCCAGCTTGCGGATGGCTTCCTTCTTCTTCGGCCCGTCCGGCAGTTTTTCCAGTTTCCGGTATTCGTCTCCTTTCTCAAGAAGAGCGGCCTGGCTTTCCTGATAGTTTTTCAGCCAGCGGACGGCTCTGGAAAGCATCCCATCCGGGACATTGACCGTGTTTGAAGCAATCTTCAAGCCGTGGGCCACATGGGCCGTCATGACGGGGTCTCCCTCGCTGGCTCCTCCGAACCATCCCCAGGAACCGTTGGAGAGCTGCTTCTCCCGGAGGGAGGAGATTCCCTTGGCGGCCATCTTCTTCAGCGCGGCTTCATCATAAACGGGGTTGCGTTCCAGCTTCTTCATGACGCTGTCATGGAAGGCCTTGTTCGTGATGGCCTGGGGATTCAGATTGCGGTGGCTTTCCAGCGCCGCGCCGGGATTCAGGCCGAGCTGCTTGAGCGCGTCCGTCACGACGAGAGCGGGCAGGAAGCGGTTGAGCGTCTGTTCCACGCAGCCATAGGGGTATTCCGCCAGGTAGGGCAGGGCTTCCACCATGCTGAGGGCGATGCTGGGGGAAACCTTGACGACCAGCTCGCTTTCCTCCCTGCGCCGCTGCTGCGGCAGGGAAATGGAGAGTTTCTGCTCCTGTTCTCCGGGAAGCACCACGGCGCTCCCCGCATGGAGCTGCTTCATGCCGTGCACCAGCACGGGGAAGTTCATCTGCATGGCGTCTCCGGTGGAGCCGGACGCCGCCTCCATGGCGACGGCGGCGGTTCCCTCCCTGATGGCGGCGGTCCACCAGTTGACGACTGCCTGCCCCTGGGCGGGAACGTCCACTTCCCGCACGGCGGAATTGTCCGTATCTGCGGCGAGCCCCTTTACGGCCGGAGCGTCAGCCGGGAGAAGTTCCAGGCAACCGTCTTTCAGGGAAATGGAAACGCGGGCGCGGACGGCCTTGTCCGTCCGGTTGCGGACCAGGGCGCTGAGCATCACTACGTCTTTTTCCACAAAGAAGCGCGGGGCCTGCATGCTGACCATGAAGTCCTTCGTGGTCAGGAATTCCGCGGAAGCCTGCCCTACCTGCAATCCGGGGGTGATGGCCCAGGCGGCGGCTTTCCAGGTGGTCAGGTTGTCCGGCATCTCCACAGGAACGGTAACGTTCCCTTCCTCATCCGTCCTGAGCGTGCCGCACCACTTGATGCAGTCCGCAAAATTGGTGCGCAGTTGAATGTGCGGGGAACTGTTCTCCTGCACGTCTGCGTCTTCCTGTCCGGCTGCAAAGGAATCACTTTCTGCGCTTTCTTCATCCGCAGCCATCTGCTGCATGACCGGAACCGGTGCGGCGGCGGGGACTGCCGCTCCTTCAGCCAATACGCGGCTTGCGGCTTTTCCGCTGATAGCATAATTACCGGATCTGACTCCTGCGGTAGCAAAGCCGTTGACGGCTCCTTTTTCCCTCCGCAACAGATAGCCGTAGTCACTGTAGAGCAGGGATTGGAAGTAGGGCTGGTCCGGGCCGCGGTCCTGCTGCGTTCCGGCGGCCGTCATTTTTTTCAGGCTGAGAAAGCTGGTTTCGTTCAGGCTCCCCCAGACGGTCTTGGCGATGTCCGTAATATTGGGGCGTGCGATATATTCCAGAGCCTTGTCATAGACGGCCAGGGTAACGATGCCGTTCCTGACGGGTTTGCCGTCCGGCCCTTTGACCTGAACCGTTACTCGCCCTTCTTCACCAGGCTGGTATTGGGATTTGCCCGGTGTTACGGAAGGAGCCAGAATCTGGCTGGCTGGCGGAATCAGCAGTTCGGCGGAAGCCGTGTGAAGTTCCCCGTTTCTGACGGTGAAGGCGTTCACGCCCATGTTGGGCATGTCTTGCCGGGTCAGGGGGCATTCCACCAGGGCGGTTTGCCGGTCCAGAGGGACCAGGCTGCGGGACTCGTCTTTCCAGGAATTGCGCAGGAAGGTCCAGACGCGGGCGTCCGGATAATCAGAGGCGAGGAGCAGTTTGGCCGTATCTCCCGGTGCGTATTCCTTCTTGTCCGGAGTGATGGAAAGGGGATTGATTTTAAAAGGATTCTGTTTGCCCTTGCCGTAGGAAAGGAACTGGAAAGACTCTTCCACCCTGTTGCCGTGTTCATCCTCCAGGGTAGAGGAAAGGGCATACAGGCCGGATTCCCTGGTCTGGAAGGACAGGGTGGCTTCCCCTTCCTTTCCGGTGGTGATATTCCAGGTTTCCAGAGCCTCCCGGCTGCCGTCCGCGCGGATATGCTGCAAAACGGAGGTTCCCTTGGCGTGAGCAATCTTGGCGCCGTCCGCCGTGGCCGCGGTGATGGAGGCCTGCACCGGTGTTCCGGTGGGGGCGTAGCCGCGGTTCAGGGCGGTGAAGATGTTGAACGGGCGGAAGGTGGCGATGACCTGCCCGGAAGCGGAAACTTCCCGGAGGGAGGCATCCGTCACGCTGGCGGAGACGCGGTAGGTGATATTCTGGGATGCGAAATCCCGGGCGTCCTGCGCCGTGGAAAGCTCCACGGACGCTTTTCCGTCCTTATCCAGCGGCACCGTCTTTTCCAGGACGGTCAGGGGTGCATCCGGAGAAAAGGGAATGTAGTACGGGCTGAAAGACCTGTCGTACAGCCAGCTCCATTTCCAGTAGGGCGTCCAGACATCCGCTCCCAGTGTCCGGGTGATCGTAATGGTGGCCTTCCCCTCGCTTACGGGACCGCCCGCGTAATAGTCCGCCTGAATGGAGACGGGAATGGGCCGGCCCAGGCGGATGGGTCTGGAGGGGGCGTCCATCCTGACGGAGAATTCCGGCTTCTTGTACTCTTCCATACGGAAGAGAGGGGCATACAGCCGGAAATCCGGGTCCGCGGAATCATGCAGCTTCAGCTTGGCTCCATACTGGCCCAGCGGAGCTTCCGCAGGAATGAGCAGTTCCAGTTCAAAACAGCCGGTGGAATCCGTCGTGACGGTTTTTGGCGGAAAAACGCTCTCATCCCCGGTTGGGGAAGTAATGGTCAGCGTCAGCTTTTTTCCGGCGCAGTCCTTCGTTCCGGGATTTGCGATGTCCGGACGGAAGAGGACGCCCTTGAACCGGGCCGTCTGTCCGGGGCGGTATACGGGCTGGCTTTCCAGGAAGAAGCAGGAATAGGGGTCGGAGGCCTTGTTTGCCGTATCCATGAGATAATTGCCGGATTCCCAGCCGTAATCCGATACTCCCGCCAGCACATAGCTGTCCCCTTTGGAAGCGATGCCCAGGAACATGTTGTAAGAAGGAGTGCGGGAACCGCGGGGAGGGATTGTTTCTATCATGGCTCCGTTCTTGTCCGTGGTTCCCTTCACCTGGTGTTTTTGGAGCGTTTTATTCTCCTGGTAGCGAAGGAGGCGCAGGCTGCCCCCTTCCACGGGCATTCCCGTTCCGGCATCCGCCAGGAACCAGAGGTTGCCTTCCGGCACGGAACGGCGCACCAATACCATGTCTGACAGAGTGAGGAAGCGGTGGAACCGATAGCCGTTATCCAGCGTGACGGTAAGCAGGTACCAGCCGGGCTTGCGGGTGGGCACGGGAATCTGGGCGATGCGGTTCAGGTGCCGTTCCCCGGGAGCCAGAGCTACCTTTTCCCCTTTGATTTCTTCACCCAGATAGCGGGCGTAGGACGGCTCATGCAGCAGATTGAAAAGGAGGGTCCCCAGGCTGGAATACTTTTTCCTGTACGCGTTGCCCAGCGTGCTGGAGGTCTGCACCTTGTCCATGCGTTCCTCCTGCCACCGCTTCATATCCACGGAGCGGGCCGTCACGCTGGCCTGGGCGGCGTTGCGGTAGGAGAAGGCGACCGTCACCGGTTCCCCCGCCAGCAGCGTTCTTTTATCCGCATCAAACATTCCGTTGGGTTCCGTGATGGAGGCAATGCGCTTCTTCAGGTTGTCCGCAACGTGCAGGAAATCCTCCTTGTCCGCTTGATCCCAGGATTGTGCGTTCCAGGTCTGAAGGATTTTGCCTAAAAGCTCCGCGGCAGCGGGCCTCTGGTTGCGGGCCAGGAACTCATTGGCTGCCAGATTGCCGGCGTTAACGTAGTAATCCGGCTCCGGAGTTACTCGGACCGCAGCGGCGATCCGGATGAAATCGTAATCCGGAGGAAGGGTGGTGAGCAGGAATTTTCCGTTGCCCGTCCGGTCGGTTTTAACGACGGTCTGGTTCGTTTTCAATTCCTCCGGGTTGATGCCCGCCACCATGCCCGCGTTGCCGGGGCCGTACACGAACTCCTGGTCCGGAGCCGTATTGGAATAGGAGAACAGCCGGTGGCACCAGGAGGCGGTGAAATAGTTGACCTGGTTGGCTAGTTCCGGGTTCGCCTGAATGGCGGCGTCCAGCAGCCAGCGCATGCGTTCCCCGTCGTTTTTAGCCGTCTCCCAGGAGGAAGAGGCATGGTAAAAGACGACTTCCGGCTTCCCCGTTTTGGCATTGACCGTGACGGGCACGGTGGCGACGTTCCGGAACGGGGGGGCTTCCTCCCTGGCGACGTACCCCGGCAGTTCCTTCAGGCTGGTGAGGTTCCCCAGGGCGGCGTAAGCCTGGAAGGGGGAAAGGGAACTGTAGCGGCTGCCTTTCACCAGCAACGCCTGAGCCGTCATGAAGCGCAGTTGTCCCAGAAGCTTCATATTCTTTTCCTTCTCCGCCAGTTGCATGGCCTTGGAAAGGCACCGCAGGGCTTCCACCCGGTCCCTCGCTTCCCCGGAATATTCCCCGTCCCATGGCTCGGCGCTGCGGATGTAGGCGCCGTCCACCAGTTTGAACGTATGGCTGGCGTTCTGGTACAGATGGGCAGCGTCCATCAGGAAATAGGGATTGCCGCCGTGGCGTTTCATCTGCTCTTGCAGGATGGTATCCAGATTCGTGGAATCGTCCAGGGCATTGAGACGGGTCAAAGCCTGGTAATAAAGAAGAAGGTCCGCTCCGCTGTACTGGTCGTCGTATTCGTCAAGCTGTTTTAAAGCCTGTTCGGCCGCATTCTTGAACAACCTCTTTTCCAAAAGCTTTTCAATAGCCTCCACGGACTGCTTCCTCTGCTGGGAGATGGAAGTTGCCTTGTCCGCATCCTTGGCGCCTTTTTGGGATGAAGAAGTGGAATCTTCCGGAAGTCCTCCCTTGTCATCGGCATGGGCGGACGGGCCGTCCTGACGCTGTGGTGGAGTGGAAGCGGCTGCCGGGCACGGCATTCCGGAAGCCAGCAAGCCTCCCGCCAGAAAAAGCAGGGAAAAGATTTTGTTCATTCAACCAGACTACTTCCATGTAAAATATTTGGCAAGTTACAAGTAGGTTACAACATGCGGGAGATTGTCTTAATGCCGTTCAATGGCCAGAAGCGTTGGAAGGATTGACTGTCAACGAGCAAACCGGACTTCTTTTACGTTCCGGCCTGTATTCCGGTGCGGATCGTCTGCCGCGGCGTCCTTTTTGAGCTTTCAGGGCGGCTTCCTCAGGTTCCCCTCCGGAGGATATGCAACGCCGTCTTCTCTTCTTCCCAGGGGAAAGGGACTGCCTGGGTATATTTATATTCCACTGCCGTCCCCTCGTCCCGGAATCAGCTCTGCCGGATAAGGGAGTCGAACCGCATGCATGTTCATGTCTCTGCGGGAGGGAAAGTCGGCCTGCATGGCTGGCCGTCCCGGAATGCAGGAGGGAGGAAGGAACGGGGATGCCGTCAATCGGGCAGCGGGCCTTCGCATGCCAGGCGGTAAATGGCCTGGACGTCCCGGGCGTCCAGTTGTTCCAGCCCCCCGATGGGGCCGCGCACGCTGATGGCCTGTTCCGCCATCAGGGGAAAATCCCCGGACTTGATGTTCAACTCTTCCATGGTCGTCGGAAGCCCCAATTCCCGGTAAAAACGTTCCAGACAGGAAATGCCTTCCCTGATGAGGGCATCCGGCTCCCGGAAGGAACCCTCCACGCCCATCACCTTCACGGCGAACTGCGCGAACATTCCTTGGTGTTTGGGGGAAACATACTTCATCCATGCCGGGGTGACGACGGCCAGGCCCGCGCCGTGGTCCACGTGATACAGGGCGCTCAGTTCGTGCTCCATGGCGTGGCAGCCCCAGTCCTGTTCACGGCCCACGCCCAGCAGGTTGTTATGGGCGAGGTTGCCGGAAAACGCAATCTCCGCCCAGGCGTCGTAATCGTGCAGGTTCCCGTTCAGGATGCGGGCGTTTCTCATGATGGTGCGCAGGGTGGTTTCGCAAAGGCCGTCGGAAAGATCCGTATGCAGGGTTCTGGTGAAATAGCGCTCAAAAATGTGGCTCATCATGTCGCTGACGCCGTTGGCCATCTGGTGGTGCGGGAGCGTGAAAAACAATTCCGGGTTGATGATGCTGAACACGGGGCGCAATTTGGGAGAACCATACCCCAGCTTCCGCCTGGTTTCTTCATTGGTGATGACCGTGTTCGGGCTGCTCTCGCTGCCTGCGGCGGGAATGGTCAGCACGGTGGCGACGGGCAGCGGGTCCGCCTGCGGCTGTTGTTTGGAAAGATACAGGTCCCATACGTCCCCTTCATGGGGAACGCCCAGCGCAATCGCCTTGGCGGAATCAATCACGCTGCCGCCTCCCACAGCCAGCACGAGGCCCAGGCCGTGTTCCCGGCAGAGGCGGATGCCCTCATACACCAGGGGAAGCGTGGGGTTCGGCTGAACGCCGCCCAATTCCTCATACTCCACGCCGGCGGCTTTCAGGGAAGCCGTGACGGCGTCGTAAAGGCCGGAACGCCTGATGCTGCCGCCTCCGTAGTGGAGGAGGACTTTTTTGCCGAACGGCTTGAGAAGGGCGCCCGCTTCATGCTGGGTTCCTTTTCCGAAAATGAGCGTGGTCTTGTTATCGTAAACGAAATTGAGCATGGCGGGGATGCGGTGACGGTACCTTTAACGCTACGGCTCTTCCGTCCCCGGCTCAAGGCTTTTGTGCGCTCCGTTCCGCTTCCGGAAGGGCGGATTTATTGTTCCGGAGGATGTTTTTCCATATACCGTTCCAATTCCTCCCTGTTTTTCCGGAGCTGATTCAATTGGCCGGAGCCTTCCTGAAGATAATTGACGTCTCCCGAAGTCCAGAACGAATAAACGTGGTCCAGCACGGATGACTGAATAGGGGGACAGGAATCCTCATCTTCCATGAATTCTTCTTTCAGAGCTTGCAGAATCAGGTCTTTGCAGCCCAGGTCCGTACTGAACAGCATGCCAGAGAAGGCTCCGTGATGATTCTTGCCGCCCCGGAAGCGGGAAAGCAAATGGAGATAAGTCTTCAATTCCTGTTCCGCAGCAGGTTCCAGTTTCAAAAAGGAACGCCGGACTCTCATTTCTTCCCCGTTCCACCACAAATCATAGGGCGTCATGGCGGGCGGATGGTCCATCCGGCTGAAATCGTACAGAAAGCGGGAATGTCGTCCCAGATACGTGGTGGCTGTGTGGAGAAATCCCTGGTGGATATAGGCGCCCCCGCACTGGCCGTCCGAATAAATTTTCATCCAGGCCGTGGCGTGTTCCGGAGCATTGGGGAACAGATCCTTCCAGACCGGATTTGTTGAAAGAGGCAGCGTCATACACTCTTTCCGAAGGAATGCTTCAGCAGACTTGCCCTGGCGCAAAGAGGGCTTTTTCCCTTCCCAAAAGTTATTTGCCGAGTCAGGACAGGAAGAATAAAATTTTGCGTCCAACTCTCGCCAGTAAAAACCGCGCAGGGGAACTTTCTTCATTTCCCCGGCAATTCTGCGGGTGTCGGCGCATAACTCATGAATCATGAGCTGGGTCTCAGGCGTAAAATTATCCATGCTCGCCGCGTCAACAAGAAGATGGAAAATGTGGAACATCTGGCGTTTCAGGGGTAAAAGGCCGCGGTAATAATGCAATTCCGTGGCAATCAGGCCGGGAGCCGCGGAGTAAAAGGAATATCCTTGGTCACAGCACCCGAACATCTCCGCAGGAATGTCCAGCACGGCGGTTTCCATGCACTTCTTCCAGGTGGTTTTGAGTTCCTGCGCCAGAGCATGCGGCAGGATGGCAACGCCGCGGCGAACGTAATTCCTGCTGTACTCCTGCCAATGCAGACGGCGGATTTTTTGATCCTTCCATGCATTCAGCAGAGCGGCAGAGGGGTGTAGCCATGCAGGGAATGTTTCTTCCGGAAAATAATCCGGAAGATATTTTTCAAGAAGGGAGGCCCACCAGCTCTTCCACAGGGGAGCGCTGTTGATAAAATAATCTGTTTTGTTGCCTTCTGCCGCTACCGCCCAGTGGAGTTCGTTTCCTATGAGGGCGACTGCGCGTTCCGGCTCCCAGGAAGGACAATCCACAGCGGCCATTTCATAATTCCGGGCCGCTTCCGGCAAAAGCAGAGACAGGACCCGGGGAGTATACCGTTCCCATTCCCAGTAAAGGCGGAGAGGGTAATACTTTACCTCCTCCGGGCCCAATCCTGTTTGATCCGGGGTTGGGGCGGGCCGGTACATGGCGCGTATGGCCGGCCTTGCGTCCGGCAGGCTGTCATGACAATGGCCGTATCCGGTCAGGGAAACGCAGAGAACAGAGAGAAAACAAGCAGTTGGGAAAAAACTCACGAAAACGGTTCTAGGAAAAAAATGCTTCAAAATCAAGGTTCATGGAGTAATTGCCCTGCTTTTTGCTTGAGCGGGGAAACCTTCCCGTTTATTGTCCTGCACGGACAATGTCCGGTCCCCGTAGTTCAATGGATAGAACGGGTCTCTCCTAAAGACTAGATGCAGGTTCGATTCCTGCCGGGGACGCCACCTAAATCCTTCCAATACCTTGCGTGAGTATTGAAAATGCAAGGATTTTTATTTATTGCATTCCCCTAATGCATCTCTGATCTTCTGGGTCGAGCTACATTCAAGGGTACATTTTGTACTTTTCACAAGACATGCCCGCAATTTCTCCATCATGATGGCTGAGTGGAAGAAGAGAAACCATGCTTGGCTTGTTGCGTTGTGCGTTGCAGGGAACAGCAGGTAAAAACGGAGAGAATACCCGCCATTCTCAATGGTGGCCCATCCGAAAAAACGAAAGCTTTTGTAATGAATTGATTAAGACAAGTAATTTGACACTAACTCCGGATTGATTTTAGTTTCGAGTGCCAAGTGTTCTATCAAGCAATTTGGCCTTTCAATCTTTTTTCAAGGTGCGATCGATAAATTGATGAATCTCTTGGTCGGAATATCCTGCCATCTTGATATATTTACGAATCTCTGTTTTTTTGCCGGGAAATAAATTAGTAAGAAGAATCATGAAATTCTTCTCCGAGCGTTCAATAATGTTCTTTAGCAGAAGGTTTCGGGAAGTTTGCGTGTTGCTTACAACGGTGTAATCCTTGAATTGCTGGTCGTTGTCATGAATCCGTTTGTTCATGTCTTTAGAGACGTCATTTATCTTTTTTTCTGTTTCCGGTCCTGTTCCTTTTTTTGGATTTGAGCAATTTTAGAAAATGCGTTTTCCATGATTTCAATGTTTTTCTTCAGCGTGGCTTTTGCTTCTTTATCAGAAACGAATACCGGTTCGTCCGAGTAGGATTTTGATTTAGTGCCGTTGAGGAAGTCACGCATAATGGCAGCCCCGTAGGATGCCATCGATTCTCTTGATGCTTTATCATCGGGAAAAAGGTCGCGATAAGTGGAAATGGCGAGCATTTCCAGGGCTTCCTCCTTAAGATAAAGATCTGCGTCGCGGCTGTTTATAGTGCGCCTTGCCTGATCGGCTGAATCTATGGTAAGAAGAGGTGTATTGGCGATAAAATAAAGAATCCAAGGGATATTGTTACGAATTTCTTCACTTGGAAATTCATTTTCTGCTGTAGACTTCCTGATGCGTTCGAGCTCCATGGCTGCTTCCTTGAAAAATTCTTCTGATTGACCTTTATCAAGAAGTTTTTTTAATGTTGATGCTGATGTCTGAGCGTTTTTTAAAACCTCAAGAGAATCAGGTTTGACGAGGCTGGCATCAAATAATTGTATTTTTGCCATAGTAGGATAGATGGAAAAAATGAAAATTCCAATTGATATTAATAGATTTATCATTTTATATAAAAATTTATAATATTTGTTCTATAGCCTTTACCGAAAAAGGGACTTTGAATTTTGTAACGGTTCCGGAACAGTTTTTCTGTTTCGGGAATTCAGGATCATTTGTCCGTGTGACGGTAAATGTCTGTTGGATTTGTTCAATACGCTTCTTAATTTGAGTTGCTTCATAATTGGATAACCATGTCCATTTGCACGTTCCGTTTAATTTGGCAATGGTGTTAAATAACATAACCAAAGTTACGTGGTCATCTAATTCATTGCGCAAATTAGGAGGATCTCCCTTATTGCCGGGATCATGGTCGTTAAGTTTAAATGGCGGAGGTTCTTTTGGGTCAAGGACGGTACCCCCATCTTTCTCTATAATGCCACAGTTGGAAAAGCTAACGGACGTTGGATGTACAGTAATGATAATGTACCCAGTAATGCCGAACCCAATATTTGATTGATTGCTGTATTCTTCTCCTTTTTTTCCTGTTAAACGAGTAGGTTTTTTAATGTTAAAAGTAATTTCTGCCGGAGGAAAATCCTCAGCTTCTGCTTTGACGGTAACATTATTATTTTCCGTGATCAAGTCAGCCATCAAGGTTGCAGTGGTTCCGCGTCCATTTAACGTTGCTCCTTTTCCCTTCTTAGTCCAGGTAACCTTCGTATTCTTATTCAATGGCTTGCCTCCTTTGCGTGTTAGTGTCAGTGTTACAATTTCTCCTATGCCTATTTCTTTTCGCCCCTTATGCTTTTTTTATTCAATTTTTTAATGATACAATCAGCTGATGGGTTTTCTGTTTGGGATGTGATTTCCAGCATCCTGTTTTCTGCATGAACGTCTATGACGTTCATAAGGGCACAGGCGAAGACAATCATAAAATATTTCTCTGTTCTCATGGCGTTGGATTAAAAGATCTTAAAGGTTAGAGTGGATAAAATGGCTTATAGAGCTGGAACGCGCGAAGTCAACTTGACAAGGTTGGACTCTATCCGGGATTTACACTCTCTTGAAATGGGGAGGGCTTTCAGCACTTATATGATGTGAATATATAGCAATTCTGGATTTGGCTATATTTTTTAAAGTAATTTTATTTCCTTGTGATTGGAGCAGATTTCCATTTTACCATGTTTTTTTATGAATAGTGGATGGAGGAAAGGAAAAACACGGAGAGCGGCGGGAAAGCAGGAATACTGAGTGGTCGCTATGTCCAGCTTGTTTTCAAAGCGTTCCTTTTTCCTTGCGCAGACGTTAGTGTTTGTTAGATTGCCCCCGTCGCTACCTCCATGAAGTGTTTTTCCGCGTGTCTCTTTCTCGTGTGTTCAGCTATCCATCCCGCTGTTGCTTCAACGAATGTTCCGTTGCTCCGGGATGCGGCGCTGCATTTGTCCTTCCTGAGAATTCTGGTGGAAGATCCTGTGACCAAAATTATTCCCCAGTTGCTGCTGGGGATGTCATGCGTTTATGAAGATCAGCTTGGGGGCCCCGTTTTTTATGAAGAGGCCCCGGAAGAGCTTGTCTGCACGGATTCAACGGGAAGAAACCTGAAGATTTACAGGGTTTCCGCCGACGCAACCAAGGCGTCCGGCGTGGGACACGGTGATCCCGTCTGGTTTGCCGTCGCTATCCAGCGCCCTGATCCCGGTGCGGAGTGGGTGCGCCTCCGGGGATTTCTTTTGTGCGCTTTTGCTGATGACCTGGTGGAGCTGCCCGCTGTAGTCCTGCCTCTGCTGGAGGAAGGAACCAGGGTGGAATTGCCTCTTGAAAAGCCGCGGAAGGACAAGGTGGCCCTTACGCTGGAAAAAAACTTTAACCGCTGGAATCTGAAGGTGGAGGGAAGGAGTGATTTTTATTTCAATTCCATGAGTGTCAGGGAGGAAAACGGGCTTCCCCTGAAAGGCCGCGGCGATTTGAACAGCCGGGGCAGGAAGATGCGCATGTGGGGGAAGGATTACCGTGTTTCCGCCCGCTGCCGCTCCTTGCGCGTGGTGGTTTCCTATTGGAATAAGCGCATGTTCCGCAAGGTGCCCGTAGATATGAAGATCGGCCTGGGAGGGGCTGCCATTCCCGGCTGTTAGTCCGAATAAGCAGATGAAATGGTTTGTCACAATCGCCTGCTGGTGTGCGGGAACGCTGATGGCGGCGGATGTTCCCATCAAGAGCGCTTCCTATTCCGGCACCAGCTTGAAGGGCCCCGTCATCGGGCTGTCTTCCATGGGACTGGTGAGGGGGGAGCCTTTTAATTTCACCAAGACAGGCATCGTGCTGTATTGCGTGTTTCCCGGTTCTGAAATGCTGGCTCCGGAACAGCCGGAACAGGAATTGACGGCTGTCGATTCCAATGGCGTGCGTCTGAGGGTGCGCTCCGTCCGTCTATGGGAAGGGGTTATTGAGGATAAGGGCTTGAGGCGGGTAAACGTGAGCCTTAATTTAAAGGATGTTCCTTCTCCGGGAGCCCGCTGGATTCAGGTGAGCGGCACTCTTTTTCTCCCTTTGTGCCAGGGGCTGGAGTCTCTGGATTTCGGGATGGTGGAATTGAAGGAGAGCGGAGTTTCCATTCCGGTGCCGGACCCTATTGCCGTGCGGAGAGCCCTGGAGAATAACCGGGTGGAGGTAGCCGACATGTCCAAGCTGGAGACGGTGACGCTGAAAGTGACCAGGCAGACGGGGCGCAGCCGTCATGCGCCGGCGAACGAACCGGGGGAGGAATGGAAGTTCATGGTGTATTCCGAGGTGTATTCGGAGAAGATGTTCCGGGCGGAGGATTTTGTGTTTCACGATGTGAAAGGCGCAAGATTGAAGCCTGTCCCTACCTGCGACCATTCTTATAATGAAGACAGGGGGAAGTCCTTCCTGTTCAGGAAATCGCCCCGGTTTGTAGAAGTGGCCGCCCTGTACCAGGGGGCCTCCCGCATCAGGCCGGTTCCCGTGAATATCAAAATAGGGATAGGCGGCGTGGTGCCGGAAGTCCTTCCGGCGCCTGCGGAGGTTCCTCAGGCAGATTCCGGTTCCCGCTGATTGGTCTCCAGCTATCGCCGATTGCCTCACCATTTGAGAAGGGCGTTGCCTCCCTGGGCGAATCCGGAGAGCAGGGTGCCTGCCGCGGCGGTTTTCTGGGCTCTTGCATTGGCGCGGCCCATGTACTGTTCCATGT
>ERZ773139.1804-NODE-1804-length-23422-cov-16.750503_pt1 | contig 23422 bp, 18 predicted proteins | sample MGYA00580854_ERZ773139 | MGnify/ENA primary metagenome ERZ773139 (study PRJEB29015, sample SAMEA2737809) | human gut metagenome | biome: human gut; feature: human-associated habitat; material: faeces | place: China | collected 2012 ...
AGACGCACTTGTCAAAGCTGCCGCGATATTTTTTGCCGACGCCCATTTTGCCGTCTCTGACCTCGATGCACGGGCGGAGCCTTAACAGATTCGCGCCCAGAAGCGTCACGGCGGAGCACCGGCCGCCCTTTTTCATGTAATCCAGCCGGTCGAGAATGAAGCTGGCCTCCACACGGCCTGTCAGATCGTGCAGCGCCGCGACGATATCGTCCGGCGCCATGCCCTCGCGCGCCATGCGCTCGGCCTCCAGCACGACAAGGCCGTGGCCTGTGGATAAATTTCTGGAATCGACGACGTACACGTTGTCAAAATCCGCCGCCGCCAGCTTTGCGTTCTGGTAGCAGCAGGAGAAGTCCAGAGAGATACAGACGTGGATGACGAAGTCGTTTTTTTTCGACAGCTCCGTGAACGCGCGGACATAATCGGCCAGATTGACCGCCGCCGTCTGCGGCAGACTTCCGCCGGCGGAGACGTGGGCATAGATATCGTCGGGCTTGACGTCCACGCCGTCGCGCAGCGTCTTGCCGTCCATGCTCACATAGAGGGGCAGCAGGCGGATATTATACTGTTCCAGCTGCTCCGGGCTGAGATCACAGGTAGAGTCAGACGTGATCTGATATCGCATAGAGAGTCCCTTCCTTTTTTTCATCTGCATCCTTGCAGGATGCGCGCTTGGTAACCGATGATTCAATCGGCAAGAGTTATCAGCGAGAGATTTTGGCACAAATGAAAGTTTGGAAAACGCAGGAATACTTTGTGTATTTCAAGTTTTTCAAACTGCACAGTTGGGGCAAAAGATCCGCTGATAACCGCAGACGCATTGAATCAGCGGTTACCTCGGCGCAGCGTTCGGAAAAAGTCGCGCAGCGCCTGTGAACATTCCGCTTCCAGTATGCCGCCGCTGACCTCCGGCTGAAAGCAGCCCGGCAGATGCAGCAGATCGACAAGACTTCCCGCCGCGCCGGATTTTGGATCTTTCGCGCCGAAGACGACGCGCGGCAGATGCGCGTTCAAAATCGCGCCTGCGCACATGGGGCACGGCTCGAGCGTCACGTACAGCGTACACTGCCACAGCCGCCAGCCGCCGAGCGTCCGGCAGGCCTCGCCGATGGCCTCCAGCTCTGCGTGGGCCAGCGCCGTTTTTCCCTTTTCGCGCCGGTTGCGGCCACGGCCGACAATGCGGTCTTCCAGCGTGATCACACACCCCACCGGAACCTCGCCGTCCGCCGCCGCCTCCCGCGCAAGCAGGAGCGCCTCGCGCATCATTGCCTCATCCAAATCCGTACACACACCTCCACGGCAAGAGTTATTCTATCATACCCGAAAATGGAAGATTCGTCAACACCCGCTGTGCGGCGCTTTCCTTGGGAAAACAGGCTTTTTGCTTGCTTTTAACAGGCGGACGCGATATACTGAATATATCAGGCAGCGACGCTGCAAAGAATGGATGGAAGAAAGGATCACGACGGTATGAGTACTGCATATCAGAATCTGACCCCCGCACAGCTGCGCGAGGAATACGCAGCAGTCAAGGCGCAGTTCGACGCGCTGAAGGCGAAGGAGCTGAAGCTCAACATGGCAAGAGGCAAGCCCGGCAGGGAGCAGCTTGACCTCGTCTCCGGCATCCTGAGCATCCTCAAAACCCCGGAGGACTGCATTTCCGGCGGCGTCGACGCCCGCAACTACGGCGAGCTTTCCGGCCTCAAAGAAGCGAAGGAATACTGGGCGGACGTACTCGGCTGCAAACCGGAGGAGTGCTTCATCGGCGGCAACGCGTCGCTGACGCTCATGTACGATCTGGTCAGCAAGGGCTATACGCACGGTCTTGCACGCTCGGAAAAGCCGTGGTGCAGGCTGGACACCGTCAAGTGGCTCTGCCCGGCCCCCGGCTATGACCGCCATTTTAAAATCACCGAATCGTTCGGCTTTGAACTCATTACAATTCCCATGACCCCCACCGGCCCCGACATGGACAAGGTCGAGCAGGCCGTGAAGGACCCGGCGGTCAAGGGTATGTGGTGCGTGCCGAAATACTCCAACCCCGACGGCATCATCTATTCCGACGAGACGATCGCGCGCATCGCGGCATTGAAGCCCGCGGCGCCCGACTTTGCCCTCATGTGGGACAACGCCTACTGCATCCACGAGTTTGACGGCGAATTTGTTCCCTTCCAGGATATCCTGACACTCTGCCGCGAGGTCGGCAACGACGGCATGGTCTATGAATTTGCCTCCACGTCCAAGGTCACGCTCCCCGGCGCGGGCTTCTCCGTTATGGCTACGAGCGAGGCCAATCAGGCGTATCTGCAAAAACTCATTGGCATCCAGACCATTTCCTATGACAAGGTCAACTCTCTGCGCCATGTGCGCTTTTTAAAGGACAAGGCCCACACGCTGGAACTTATGAAGAAGCACGCAGCCATTCTGAACCCGAAGTTCCAGTGCGTCCTGCGCCATCTGGATACCGAGATCGCGCCGCTCGGCATTGCGTCCTGGCAGCGGCCGAAGGGCGGCTATTTCGTCTCGGTCAACACGGCTCCGGGGCTTGCCAAGCGCACGCTGGCGCTGTGCAAAGAGGCGGGCGTCGTCATGACAAGCGCAGGCGCGACATTCCCCTATGGCCGCGACCCGCAGGATTCCAACATCCGCATCGCCCCGTCCCTGCCCCCGGTCGAGGAGCTGGAGCAGGCCATGGAAATCTTCTGCACCAGCCTGCGCCTTGCCGCACTTGAGCAGCGGATGCAGTAACAGGACCAGGAGCACTTGTAGGGGCGGACGACTCTGTCCGCCCGCAGCAGGCAGCGCCTTTTACGGAAAACTGCACAGAAATTGTACATATTCCATACCACGCACCCCAAGGAGCAGCACATGAAGGTTTTGATTCTCGGCGGCGGAGCCAGCGGACTGATGGCCGCGCTTTCCGCCGCGCAGGATGAACGGAATACCGTCACCGTTCTCGAACGGCAGTCGCGCGTCGGGCGCAAGCTGCTCGCCACCGGCAACGGCCGGTGCAACCTGACGAACCTCGACTTGTCCCCGGTGCACTATCACGGACAGGACGCGGGCTTTGCCCGCGCCGCGCTTTCGCGCTTTGACGGGACGGCGACGCTGGACTTTTTCCACGCGCTGGGCCTTCTGACCACGGCAGAGCCGTCCGGGCGGGTCTATCCCCTGTCCGATCAGTCCAACAGCGTTGTGGACGTGCTGCGGTTCGCCGCTGCGCAGGCGGGCGTGCAGCTCGTCTGCGGCTTCGACGCGCAGAGCGTGAAGAAAAAAGCGCGCGGCTATCAGGTCACAGGCGCGGACGGCAGCGCGTATTTTGGCGATAAGCTGATCGTCGCCTGCGGCGGCTGCGCGGGAAAGGCGCTGGGCGGAACGATGTCCGGCTACGAGCTTCTTTCGCAGCTCGGCCACAGCCGCACGGCGCTGCACCCCAGCCTCACGCAGATCCGCACGGATCCGGCCCCCATCCGGGGGCTGAAGGGCGTCCGGGCCGACTGCCGCATCCGTCTGCGCGCAGACGGCAGAACAATACAGGAGGACGCGGGCGAGGTGCAGTTTACCGAGACGGGCGTTTCCGGCCCGGCTGCGTTCACGCTTTCGCGGGCAGCGGGACAGGCGCAGGGGGCCGGGCTGCTGCTCGATTTTTTGCGGGAGTATCCCGCGCCGCAGGTGCGGGCGCTTTTGCAGGCACGGCGCGAAGCGTTCCCGGCGCTGGCGGGCGAGGAGCTGCTTTCCGGTATGCTCCATCCGCGCCTCGGCAAGACGCTCTGCCATGCCTGCGGCCTCGGCGCGCAGCCGCTTGCGTCCGGTTCCGACGCGCCGCTGGAAGCACTGGTATCTGTTATCAAATATTTTTCTCTTCCCGTCACGGGCGTTTCCGGCTTCGAGAGCGCACAGGTGACGGCGGGCGGCGTCCGGACGGCAGAATTCCGCGCCGACACGCTTGAAAGCAGGCTCGCCCCCGGCGTGTTCGCCTGCGGCGAGGTGCTGGACATCGACGGCGATTGCGGCGGCTACAACCTCCAATGGGCCTGGTCGTCCGGCTTCGTAGCCGGAAAGCTGGGGAAGATTTGAACGTATTCCCTGCTCGTTTGTAGGGGCGGACGACCTGTCCGCCCGCAGAATGCAGGGGTTTTCGAGAAAACTTCGGAAACTTCGAAACATTTTCTGGCTGACAGAGTCGTCGGCCCCTACAGAAACAGCATCCCCGCCTGTCAGAACAGGCTTCACATACATTGACAATAAAATAACAGGAGAACACATATGGATATCACACTCAGAATGAGCGACCACGCGCTGACTGCGCGCGCTGCTGCCGCTGCCGGGATCGTGCTGCTGCAGAACAAGAACCGGACGCTCCCGCTGCTGCCGCAGGAGGATGGCGCGCCGCTGCCCGTCGCCGTGTTCGGCGTCAAACAGCTGCAAACCCCCGCCTTTGACAAAACCATGACGCCGTGGCGCTCCATCGGCGTGCTGGACGGCCTTGCGGCAAGCGAGACGGTCAGGCCCGACGCGCTTTTGGCCCGCAAATACCGCACCTGGGCCGTAGAGCACCCGGAGGGCAGCGAAATGCCGCTGACGAATCTCGATTTCGGCGCCCTGCGCCACGACTGCGCAGCGGCTGTCGTCGTCATCGGCCGGACGCCGGAGCGCTATAGCCTCCAGCTGACCGACGAGGAGACGGCTATGCTGACGCGCGTCACGTCCGTGTTCGACCGGACGGTGCTCGTGCTGGCGGCGCCGGGATTTATCGAGCTGAACGAGGCCGCGCTCTCGTGCGGCGCGATCGTCTTCCTCGGCCTTGCCGGGCAGGAGGCGGGCGGGGCGCTGGCCGACGTGCTGACGGCGAAGGTCATGCCGTCCGGCCATCTTTCCTTCAGCTGGCCCGAGCGCGCGGAGGCGTTTGCGGACGCCTGCGCCGCAGCGGATCAGTTTACCGGCTACCGCTATTTTGATTCCTTCGGCGTTCCCGTGCGCTATCCGTTCGGCCACGGTCTGAGCTACGGAACGGTCGCGTTCGGCAGTATCTCGGCAGGGCTTGACGGCTGCGACGTGACGGTGAGCGCCGAGCTGGTCAACACCGGAGAGGAATTTGCCGCCAGCGAGCTTGTACAGGTCTATGTGACGCGGCCCGAGGGCGACCTGACGCGGCCCGTCAGCTTTTTGAACTGCTTCCGGAAGAGCCGCCTGTTGGCCCCCGGCGAGAGCCAGACAATTACGCTGCGCTTCCCCATCACCGAGCTTTCTGTCTACCGCGAAAGCGCGCACGCGTTCGTGCTGGACGCGGGGTATTATGATATCCGTATCGGCACGAGCAGCCGTGCCTGCTATCTGGCAGGCTCCATCCGTCTGACGCGCAGTGCCGTGGTGCAGGCGGCGGAGCCGCTCACCATGCCTGCCGCACAGGAACGCACGCGGCCGGAAAACGTCTGCTTCCAGTTCCCTGAGGATCTGGCCGAGATCGAGCAGGCGCACAAACACGCCATCCGCTTCTCCGACCGCGATCTGCCCCGCCGCAGCCGCAGAAGGGGCCGGGAGTTTACCGGCTGCCGCCCGGACGGGGCGCATCATACGCTTGCTGACGTGCGCGAGGGACGGTGCAGCGTGTTCCATCTTGTGGCCGATATGGACACGGAAAATCTGGAGCGGCTGGTCTGCGGCTTCGGCAGAGAGGAAGCGTCCGTCCCCGGCGCGCTCGGCGCGTCGGCTGCGATCGAGCGCTATGGGATCCCCGCCGTGCAGATCGCGGGCGGCGCGCAGGGGCTGCGCCTGCTGCGCGATATTCCCGATGAGGAAACCGGCGAGATCGTCCGGCGGCAGTGCGCGACCGTCTTCCCCGCGCCTGCGCAGCTGGCCTGCTCGTTTGACCAGGAGGTCGTCCGGGCTGTCGGACGCGCGGTGGGCCTTGAAATGGCGGAACTCGGCGTTCAGCTCTGGCTGGGGCCGGATGCGGGCGTGATGCGTTCGCCGCAGGAGGCGCGGTTCGCGGAAAAATGGTCGGAGGAGCCGGTTGTCTGCGGCGCTATGACCTCGGCGCTGGCCGCGGGCGCATGGCCCTATGGAACGGCTGCGCTGCACGCACAGAGCCTGCCGGAGGCCGTTTCCGTTTCCCAGTCCGCGCTGCGCGACGTGTACGGCCTTCCGTTTGAGATCGCGGCAAACAGCTGCCGTGCGGCAAAGCTGCCGGACTGCGCCATCTCCGGCCAGCGGCTCACGGAGAACAGTCCGCTCCTGCGTGCATGGCTGCTCGACTGCGGCTACGGCGGGATGCTCTGGGGCGATGAAACGCTCCGTTCCGACCGCATCGGTCTGGAAAAGGCGGCGATCCGGATCCTGAAATGGATGCTGCAGGCAAAAAAGCTGTGAAAAACATGGAAGAAGCTGTGAAAAGTCATTGCAATCAGCAGCGAAAGCTGATATAATCAAAATTGCTCCCCCCCTGTGAGGGGGCAATTCTGACACCGGGGTACGGTTCGCCGCGGTCCGGTGCGGAATAATATTATGAAAGAGGTAGATTTTCAAATGAAGAAGTATCTTGCACTGCTTCTGGTTCTGGTCATGGTCCTGAGCCTGGCTGCCTGCGCATCCAAGCCCGCAGAGACCACCGACGAGCCCGAACAAACCACCACGGAACCCGCTCCCGCAGAAGAGACCAAGGACGAAGAGCCTGCTCCCGCTGAGGAGACCAAGGAAGAAGAGACGACCGAAGAGCCGGCTGACAACACCGAGTACGCTGTCGCCATGATCACCGACTACGGCGATATCACCGACCAGTCCTTCAACCAGACCACGTATGAAGCCTGCAAGGCGTTCTGCGAGGACAACGGCGTGGAGTTCAGCTACTTCAAGCCCGCCGGCGACAACACCGCTGACCGTGTCGCCATGATCGAAAAGGCTGTTGATGAAGGCTACAACGTCATCGTGATGCCGGGCTATGCATTCGGCGGCGCGATCGTCGAGGCTGCTCCGGAATTCCCCGATGTCAAGTTCATCGCGCTCGACGTTGCCAAGGGCGACCTGCTCGAGGCCGGTGTTGCCAAGGCTGGCGAAAGCTATGACTACAACCCCGACAACTGGGATCTCGAAAAGTATGTTGACATGAGCAATGTCTACTGCGCGATCTATCAGGAAGAGCTCTGCGGCTACATGGCCGGTTACGCTGCTGTCAAGCTGGGCTACAAGAGCCTCGGCTTCCTGGGCGGCATGGCTGTTCCCGCCGTTGTCCGCTATGGCTACGGCTTCGTGCAGGGCGTTGACGCTGCGGCTGCCGATCTGGGCCTGTCCGACGTCACCCTGAACTACATCTATGGCGGTCAGTTCTCCGGCGATGTTGATATCACCGCTGTTATGGATACCTGGTATGCAAACGGCACTGAGGTCGTCTTCGCCTGCGGCGGCGGCATCTACACCTCCGCTGTTGACGCTGCCAAGAAGGCGAACGGCAAGGTCATCGGCGTTGACGTTGACCAGGCTGGCGTGATCGCGAACTACGCGGGTGTTGACGGTCTGACCGTTACCTCCGCTATGAAGGGTCTGTACCCCGCTACTTACGACACGCTGAAAGACGTCATCATCAACGGCAACTGGGCAAACTACGTTGGCCAGATCGCAACGCTGGGCCTCGTCTCCGCAGACGATCCCGAGGCGAACTACGTCCAGATCCCGATGGGCGAGGGCACACAGTGGTCCGACAGCTTCACGCAGGACGACTACAAGGCGATGGTCGCTGATATGTACAACGGCGTCATCACCGTCAGCAACGACATCAGCAAGACCGCTTCCGACTTCGCTACCGTCATCACGGTTGACGATCAGGGCGCGATCAAGGGCTAATTCGTTCGAACTGACAATCAAGTCCTAATAAAAGGGGGACGGACAACAGTCCGTCCCCTCTTTCTATATCAGATATTTCCCATCAAGGAGGAATCGCCATGGGTAAGACCATCGGCATTTTAGGCGGCATGGGACCGCTTGCAACGGCGGATTTGTTCCGCAAGATCACGCTTCTGACAGATGCAGCCTGCGACAACGAGCACATCCGCGTCTATATCGATTCCAACGCTCGCATTCCAGACCGCACGGCAGCGATTTTGTCCGGCGGGCCGGATCCTGTGCCGGAAATGGCCTCGGCTCTGCGCTCGCTGGAGCGCTGCGGCGCGGACTGCGTTATCATGCCGTGCAACACCGCGCATTATTTCCTTCCCCGCCTGCAGGCCATGACAAGCCTGCCGTTTCTCAGTATGCTCGAGGCTACGGCGAAGACATGCGCAAAGGATTTTCCCGGCCAGACCGCTGCAATCCTCGCAACGAAGGGCACGCTTGCAACCGGCCTTTATGAAAAGGCGCTGAATGCACAGGGCGTGCACTGTCTTGTGCCGGACGAAGGCGAGCAGGATGTGCTGATGCACCTGATCTACGATGTTGTGAAGGCATCCAAGCCGCTTGAACCGGAGCAGGGTGCATGGCAGGCGCTTCTGGACGGGCTCCGCGCGCGCGGCGCGGACTATTTTATCCTCGGCTGCACGGAATTGCCTATTATCGCCGATACTTTGCCGCAGCCCGGGCCATTCGTTGACCCGACGGCAGAACTTGCGAAGGCAGCTATCCGCATCTGCGGCTACAAAGTCAAGGGCGAATGAACCGGCAAACAGACAAACAGGCTTCCCATCGAACGGGTTCGATGGGAAGCCTGTTTTTGCTGTGTATAAGCACCATATTACAGCGTGAGCGTATGGTATACGTCGCCGGAAAGCGTTTTCCACTGAAAAACGCCGTCTTCCAGCGTCAGATAGCCGCGTGCGGAGCCGTTTTTCGGAATGGAGACAGAGCCGGGGTTCAAATAGAGGTTTTCCTCGCCGAACGGCTCCCACGCGGGTACATGTGTATGGCCGTGCAGGAGAATATCGACGGGGCAGAGCGGCGGCAGGTGCGCGGTTGGCAGACTTTTCGACGAGCCTATAGGCTCAGCCCGGGTCATGCCCCAAGGGGGCTAGTGCAAACCACCGGCACGGCTGGTGGTTATGATTAGCTGCAGCTGAATTTTATCGATTTTGCGTATGGCTGGCAAAGCCCTGCGCTTCCGCCGTGCCGGTGGGGGATATCGTGTGTCTGCTGGTGAGCCTTACAGCTCGCAGTTGCCGACGGTGCGGGGGAACGGGAGCACGTCACGGATGTTGGAAATGCCGGTCAGGTACATGACGCAGCGCTCAAAGCCGAGGCCGAAGCCCGCGTGGCGGGTCGAGCCGTATTTGCGCAGGTCGAGATAGAACTGATAGTCCTTCTCCTTCAGGCCGCATTCCTGCATACGCTGCACGAGCGTGTCATAGTTGTCCTCACGCTGGCTGCCGCCGATGATCTCACCGATGCCGGGCACGAGGCAGTCCATGGCCGCGACGGTCTTGCCGTCGGGGTTCAGCTTCATGTAAAATGCCTTGATCTCCTTCGGATAATCCGTGACGAAGACCGGGCGCTTGAAGATCTGCTCGGTGAGGTACCGCTCGTGCTCGGTCTGCAGATCGCAGCCCCAGAAGACCTTGTAATCGAACTTGTCGTTGTGCGCCTCAAGCAGCTTGACAGCCTCGGTATACGTCACATGGCCGAAATCGGAGGTCATGACGTGGTGCAGGCGGTCGATGAGGCCCTTGTCGACAAACTGGTTGAAGAATGCCATTTCCTCCGGCGCGTGCTCCAGCACGTAGGCGATGATGAACTTGATCATGTCCTCGGCGAGCTTCATGTCGTCGGTGAGATCGGCAAACGCGATCTCCGGCTCGATCATCCAGAACTCCGCCGCGTGGCGGGTCGTGTTGGAGTTTTCGGCGCGGAAGGTCGGGCCGAAGGTATAGATGTTGCGGAACGCCTGCGCAAACGTCTCGCCGTTGAGCTGGCCGGAGACGGTCAGGTTCGTTTCCTTGCCGAAGAAGTCCTTGCTATAGTCGATCTGGCCGTCCTCCGTGCGCGGCAGATTGTCAAGATCAAGCGTTGTGACCTGGAACATTTCGCCTGCGCCCTCGCAGTCGGAGCCGGTGATGAGCGGGGTATGGACATAGACAAAATCGCGTTCCTGGAAGAACTTGTGGATGGCGTAGGCGATGAGGCTGCGGACGCGGAACACGGCCTGGAACGTGTTCGTGCGCGGACGCAGATGCGTCACGGTGCGCAGATACTCCATCGAATGGCGCTTGGGCTGGATGGGATAATCCGGCGTGGACGGGCCTTCGACAAAGACCTCGCTGGCCTGCAGCTCGAACGGCTGCTTCGCGTCCGGCGTCAGGACGAGCGTACCGGTGACGATGACGGCCGCGCCGATGTTCAGCTTGGAGATCTCGGTGAAATTCGCAAGCTCGGAGCCGTAGACGACCTGCACCTGCGAGAAAAACGTGCCGTCGGACAGGTTGATGAAGCCGAAGTTTTTGCTGGCGCGCAGATTGCGTACCCAGCCGCCGACCTTGATCTGCTTGCCGGCGTAGGCGTCAGTCTCTTTGAAAAGAGAACGGACAGAAATAAGCTGTTCCATAGTGATCGATCCTCTTTCGTATTTATGATGTTGCAAAACTTACAGAAGCAGGATGCCCGCGTCGCGGCAGGCGTCCGTCGTGGCCCTGTCCCAGATGCTCGACTGCACCTCGCCGATGTGGCAGGCGCCGATCATGAGCATACACAGGCGGCTCTGGCCGATGCCGCCGCCCATGGTCAGCGGCAGCTCCCCGTTCAGGAGCATTTTGTGGAACGGCAGGCTCCGCCGATCGTCGCACCCGGCAAGCGTCAGCTGCCGGTCAAGCGAGCTCTCGTCCACGCGGATGCCCATCGAGGAAATTTCAAACGCGCACTGCAGCACCGGGTTCCACATCAGGATATCGCCGTTGAGGTCCCAGTCGTCATAGTCGGGCGCGCGGCCGTCGTGCGGCTTGCCGGATTTCAGTTTGCCGCCGATCTGCATGAGAAAGACCGTGTGGTGCTGGCGCAAAATTTCGTTCTCGCGCTCCTTGGGGGTCTTGTCCGGGTACATATCCTCCAATTCCTGCGTGGTGATGAAGAACACGTCGCGCTCAAGCTTCGTGTGCAGGCTCGGGAACGCGACGCCCAGCGCGTCGTTCGTCTCGCAGACAGCGCCGACGATATCGCGCACGGTGCGTTTTAAATAGTCGGTGTTCCGGTCCTCGCGGGCAATGACCTTTTCCCAGTCCCACTGGTCGACGTAGACGGAATGGAGGTTGTCGACCTCCTCGTCGCGGCGGATGGCGTTCATATCGGTAAACAGGCCCTTGCCGACGTTGAACTGATAGCGCTTCAGCGCCAGCCGCTTCCACTTCGCAAGCGAATGGACGACCTGCGCCTCGGCGTGTACGTCGGGAATGTCAAAGCTGACCGGACGCTCGTAGCCGTTTAAGTTGTCGTTCAGGCCGGAGGCCTCCTCCACGAACAGCGGCGCGGACACGCGGCGCAGATTGAGCGCGTTGGACAGATTCGTCTGGAAATTGCTCTTGATGAATTCGATCGCGCGCTGCAGCTCATAGACGGACAGTGGGGCGCGGTAGCCCTCAGGGATAAAGACCTTGCTCATGGGAAAGCCTCGCTTTCATATAGCGTTCAAAAATTTACAAAGTATTATACATCAAATTCCGTCTTCATGCAAGTGCAGCGCGGAAATATGCAAACTTTTTGCAGAAACAGAAAACATGGCGAAAATACAAAAAATGATTGACAAATCAAGGGGGTATCGGCTATAATACCACTTGTATGCTCCATGGGAGCAGCTAAATTCTTGACTCGCTGCGGCGGAGGCTGTACCGGCGTCCGCTGTTGAGCATATTTTTACAGGAGGTGTAGATTTCATGGCAACTGTTCGTACCTATCAGCCCAGAAAGCGTCACAGATCCAAGGTGCATGGCTTCAGAAAGAGAATGGCTACCGCCAACGGCCGCAAGGTCCTCGCCCGTCGCCGCGCCAAGGGCAGAGCAAAGCTCTCTGCGTAATCTGACGCGCCTACACCGCAGCACACATACAATTCGGGGTGAATGGAAGCAGTTCTGTTCGCCCCATCTGTTTATCAGCAGCTATTCAAAGGTGGGCGTTTATGCAGTTTTCTTCCTCGTTGAAGCTCAATCATATCTTCCGCCGTCTCTACCGCAAGGGAAGCAGCGCGGCCAACGGCTATCTCGTGCTCTACTGCCGGAAAAACGGTTCGCAGGCGAACCGCGTCGGTCTGACCGTCGGCGCGAAGCTGGCCCATGCCGTGCAGCGCAACCGGCTGCGCCGGCAGCTGCGTGAAATTTACCGGCTGCACGAGACTTCGTTTGCCCGTGGATATGATCTTGTCGTCGTCGCCCGGTCGCGCGCCATCGGCGCGGATTACGCGGCGCTGGAGCACGCCTATCTTTCGCTTGCCGCAAGGCTCGGCCTGCTGACGCAGAACACGCCGTGAAGCGCGTGCTCCTGTTTCTCATCCGCCTGTATCAGAAGTATCTCTCCCCCGGGCTTCCGCGCCGGTGCCGGTTCTCGCCGACCTGTTCGCAGTATGCGCTGGAGGCGATCACGAAATACGGCGCGGTGAAGGGCGGCTGGCTGGCGCTGAAGCGGCTGCTGCGGTGCAATCCCTTTTATAAGGGAGACTATTTTGACCCGGTGCCGTAGGGCAGCGTGGTTTTTCCCGTTGTCCGAACGCGTACCCCCATCACATTTGGAGGAACACAATGAAGAAAAAAGTCCTGATCTGGGTCCTTGCCGCCGTGCTTGTGCTGTCCATGGCCGGCTGCGCCGCCGGCGCTGTCAGCTCGAACGACAAATACGTGGGCATGGAGCCCGTAGCAGCAGCTGAAGCTGCCGCCGCCGAGACGAAGGATACGACCAGCATTTCTGACCTGATCCGCGTCCCGTTCGGCTATCTGCTCGACTGGCTGTATACCTTCACCAACAGCTACGGTCTGGCGCTGATCCTGTTTTCGCTGATCGTCAAGCTGGTGCTGCTGCCGATGTCGGTCAAGAGCAAGAAGAGTATGCTCAAGATGTCCCGTCTGTCGCCGCAGGTCAAGGCCCTTGAGGCCAAATACGGCGACGACAAGCAGAAATACCAGCTGGCCGTCCAGCAGATGTACAAGGAAGAAGGCGTGTCCATGGGCGGCGGCTGCCTGTGGTCGTTCATTCCGCTCCTCATCCTGCTGCCGCTTTACAACGTCATCCGTGAGCCGATCACGTACATGATGCACAACTCCCGCTCCATCTCCGAGGCCATCGTCGCCTTCCTGCAGGCCAGCGGCGAAAATCTCGGCAAAAACGCGTACTATGCCCAGCTGGCCGCCGCCGGTCATATCGGCGATTATGCGGACAAGCTCCGCGAAGTGCTCCAGAGCATTATGGGCTCGGATGTGAAGATCAATCTGCAGGCCATGAACTTCCAGTTCCTTGGCATTGATCTGGCCGCTATCCCCACGTTCCGCTTCTGGGACTGCGAGGGCTGGAGCGAGATCGGTCTGTTCCTGATCCCGGTCGTTTCTGCCGGTCTACAGGCTGCGTCCATGTGGATCAGCCAGAAGATGAACAACCAGGTCGCCACGAACGCCGACGGCGAGCAGGATGCGGACGCCGCCAAGACCGCCAACCAGACCAACGCGACCATGATGCTCATGATGCCGCTCATGTCCCTCTGGATCGGCTTCTCCATGCCCGCCGCGATCTCCATCTACTGGATCGCGCAGGCCGTGTTCGGCGCTGTGCAGGATTATTTTCTGACGAAGCACTACCGCAAGGTCTATGACGAGGAAGACGCCGTCAAGCAGGAGATCGCCGCCAAGCGCCGCGCCGAGGAGGCCGAAAAGGAGCGCCAGCGCGCCCTGCGCCGCGAGCAGAACCCCGACGGCATCACCGACAACGTCAGCAAAAAGAAGATCCGTCAGCAGGAAAAGGAAGCCGCTGAAAAGGCGGCCAAAGCATATGAGGCCAGGAAGAACCCTGTGCAGGAATCCGAGGAAAAGAAGCCGCTTTCCGGCGACCCGGAGCGCCCGTACAGCCGCGGCCGTGCCTACGATCCTGCTCACTACGGCAGAAAGCGTCCTGCCGGCTCTGACGCAGAACAGACAGAGGAGTAATTATGGAGAAATTTATTACCGCAACCGGCAAAACGATCGATCTGGCCATCGCAGCGGCTCTGGAAGAGCTGCATATGGACCGTGACAGCGTTTCCGTTGAAGTTCTGGAAAACCCGAGATCCGGCTTCCTTGGCATCGGCGCACAGCCCGCGCGCGTCAAGGTCACCTATGAAGCACCCGATGAAGCGCCCAAGCCCGCCCTGTCCTCCGCTTCGCGCAGCAGGCCGAAAAAGCCTGCTGAGTCCAAGCCCGCAGACGGCGCAAAGGTCATCGCGCCCGCCGCCCCGAAGGTCATCGCGCCTGCCGCGCCCGAAGCGCCCCGCCCGCAGGATACGCGTGCTGCCGCGCCCAAGGCTCCGCAGCAGCCGCGTCAGGACCGCGCGCCGAAGCAGCGCGGCCCCAGACCGGAACGCCGCGACCAGAAGCCGCGCCAGCCGCAGCAGGCCGAAAAGCCCGCTGTCCCGGCAGAGCCGAAGGTCTATGCCCCCGCAGAGCCGGGCTCCAGGGAGGAGCGCATTGAGATCTTCATCAAGGGCCTTCTCGAGCACATGGGCTCCGATGCCGTGCCGCACGCCGTCAAAACCGGCGATGATACCTATCTGGTCGACCTCGTGGGCGAGAACCTCGGCATCCTCATCGGCCGCCGGGGCGAGACGCTCGACGCGATCCAGCATCTGACCAACTATGCCGTCAACCGCGGCCAGAACAAGCGTGTGCGCATCAACGTTGACGCCGAGAGCTACCGCCTCAAGCGCGAGCAGGCGCTGCAGCGCCTGGCTCAGAAGGTCGCAGGCAAGGTCACCCGCTACCGCCGGAACATCACGCTCGAGCCGATGAACGCCTATGAGCGCCATGTCATCCATGCCGCGCTGCAGGATTATCCCGACGTGACCACCTTCTCCACCGGCACCGAGCCGAACCGCCGCATCGTCGTGGCCTACAGCCGCTACAAGTCGGCAGAGGCCGCCGTCAAGAAGGATTTCCCGGAAACAGAAGAGGAATAAGCAAAAGTCAGGGGCTGCAGCGAGTTTATTTCGCTGCAGCCCCTTTGTTGTTGATTTTGTTATTCCTCGTCCCGTTCGCGCAGACCTGCGACGGAGCTGACGGGCAGCGAGAAGCAGATCGCACCGGCCTTTGTGCCGGGGCCTGCATTTTCGTTGATCGCGCGCATGATCGCGGCCTTTTCGTCCGCGTAGGCGATGATGTAGACCATATCCTTTTCGTCGGCCAGACTCACGCCGAAGAATTTCTCTCCGCGCTTCGAGCCTGTGCCCTTGGCGTGCAGCACCGTGCCGCCGCCTGCGCCTGCGGCCCGTGCGGCGTCCATGACGAGATCGGCGTAGCCCTCGTTCAGGATCACGACGATCAGCTCATGATTGAATTCCATATGCGGCGTTCCTCCTGTTTTCAGATCGTTGGTCAGATAGGCGAGCGTTCTGCCGCCCGCCACGCTCTTGAGCGGCACGGTCAGAAGAATCCCGTTGCCGGGAATGTCGAGAAACAGCTTGCGCTTGGCGGCCTTGACGAGCTGCGCGGCCTCCTGCGCGCTTGCGACGGAGGTAGTGACGGTCTTGGGCGTTTCATCCAGACCGTAGACGGCCAGATGCTCGTTTTTGGCCGTGCCCCTTCCGGGGGCGCTGAGGATCATCGGCAGACCCGTCTCGCGGAACAGGGCGTTCATGGCCTCGCCCCGGTCGGAATCGGTAACGGCAATGATATAATATAATTCCATATCAGCAGGCCTCCCACAGTTCGATGATCTCGTTGTCGCCGAAGTCCGGCAGAGCCGGTTCCTTTTCGGCGCGGCGGGATTTGATCACGTAGATCGCGCCCATGACCTGCACGGTGATGAGCGGCATCATCGCGACCAGCGCGACAAGGCCGAACGCGTCCGTCATGACATTCCCGCCCAGCGCTTCGCAGGCCCCCATGGCGAACGGCAGCATGAACGTCGCCGTCAGCGGGCCGGAAGCCACGCCGCCGGAGTCGAACGCGATGGCCGTAAACGTGCGCGGCACGAAGAACGACAGCGCCAGCGCGATGAAGTACCCCGGCACGAGGAAGTACATGATCGAAACGCCCGTGATGACGCGCAGCATGGCAAGTCCGCCTGCGGCGGAGACGGCGATGGACAGGCTCATGCCCATCGCTCTTGCCGAGATCGCGCCCGCGCTTAAATCCTCGACCTGCCGGTTGAGGATGTGGACGGCAGGCTCGGCGTTGATGATGAACCAGCCCATCAGCATGGCCAGCGGAATGAGCAGCCACAGCTTCCATCCCTCCGTCAGCGCCGCGCCCAGCGCATAGCCGACCGGCGAGAAGCCGACGTTCACGCCCGTCAGGAACAGGACGAGTCCCGCGTATGTATACAGAATGCCCACCATGACCCGCAAAAACGGCAGCTTCCGCAGCCGCAGCGAGACGACTTGGAAGATCAGGAAGAACACCACGATCGGCAGCAGCGCCAGCGTGACCTCCTTCAGATATTCCGGGAAGGCGTGCAGATAATCCCGGCCCAGCGCGACCGTATTGGTGATGGCGGCGGCAGTCTCGCTTTCCGCCTGTGCGGGCTGCGTCTTGTAGATCGCGCCCAGCAGCAGCACCGACGCGATCGGCCCGATGGAGCACAGCCCGACAAGGCCGAACGAGTCCGCTTTCGCATTTTCGTCGGAACGGATGGACGCAACGCCAACGCCGAGCGCCATGATGAACGGCACGGTCATCGGCCCGGTCGTCACGCCGCCGGAGTCAAACGCAACGGCGAGAATGCCCTGATCGGACAGGAACGCAGCCAAAAACACCAGCACATAAAACACGATCAGCAGCAGCCGCAGCGAAATGCCGAACAGAATACGCACCATGCAGAGCATCAGGAAGATGCCCACGCCGACGGAGACGGTCAGAATGAGAACCGTCTTGTCGATCTCCGGCACGTTGGCTGCCAGCACCTGCAGATCCGGCTCGGCCACCGTAATGGCGACGCCCAGCAGGAAGCTGACAATCAGGATCAGCCCAAGCCTGCGCGATTTTGTCAGCTTCGCGCCCATGTAGTTGCCGATCTTGCTCATGGACATTTCCGCGCCGAGCGTGAACAGTCCCATGCCCAAGATCAGCATGGCCGTCGCCAGCACGAACGAGAGCATCAGCCCCGTATCGACCGGCACGAGCACGAAGCAGATCGTCAGCACGATCAGGCTGATCGGCAGCACGGAGGCCGCAGCCTCCTTCAGTTTTTCCAGTAACACCTGTTTGCGGTACAAAGCCTCACTCCTATTTCAAGAATTGTTCTTATTTTATCAGAAAAATCCCGTTCTGAACAGAGCGGAAATGTAAAAAGGCTGTTAATTTTATGCACCGTGTATTTTTATGCAGTTTCACCAAAGAATCATCGATTTACTTGACGAAAGGACAGAAAGCCAATACAATAAGAAAGCTTATGCGCAGACTCCTGGCTGCATACGCGGCCGGGGGTGAGATTTTATGAAGAAGAGAGAGTATTTTATGGAGAAGAAACCCGCGCGCGCCATTGCCCTGCTGCCCATCGGGGTGTTCCTTGTTTTGTATCTGGGGCTGGGCTGCCTGTTTGAATACGGCCTGAAAATTGAAATGGGCTTTTACAACATTCCAATCGTCGTGGCGTTTCTGGCCGCGATCCTCGTCGCCTGCCTGCAGAACCGGGCGCTGTCGTTTGACGACAAGCTGGAGGTCATGGCAAAGGGCGTCGGCGATAAGAATATTATGACGATGATCCTGATCTTTCTGGCCGCCGGTGTGTTCGTCGGCGTCGTGGGCCGCAGCAGCGCGGAGTCCGTCGCGTATTTCATGCTTGCGCATATCCCGGCGCGGTTCGCCGTTGCGGTGCTGTTCATCGTCTCATGCTTCGTCTCGACGGCCATGGGCACGTCCTGCGGCACGATCACGCTGATCGTCCCCATCGCCGTCGCCGTGGCGAAGGCGTCGGGGTTCCATCTGGCGCTGTGCATCGGCTCCGTCATGGGCGGTGCGATGTTCGGCGACAATCTCTCGTTCATCTCCGATACGACCATCGCCGCCTGCAGCACGCAGGGCTGCGAAATGAAGGACAAATTCCGCACAAACTTCCGCATTGCGCTTCCGGCGGCGCTGGTGGCGCTGGCGCTGATCCTCGTGTTCTCGCTGAAAAGCGATATTGGCGCGGTTGAAATTTCGGAATACCATCTGCTGCAGACCGTCCCGTATCTGCTGGTGCTCGTTGGCGGCGTGGCGGGCGTTAACGTGTTCCTCGTGCTGCTGACCGGCATTTTCTCCGGCGCCATCATCATGCTTGCCACCGGTGCGGTGCACCCGACCGAGCTGCTGGGGAACATGGGCTCCGGTGCGTCCGGGATGTTTGAGACGATCATGGTCACGGTCCTTGTCTCGGCCATGTGCGGCCTCATCCGCGAATACGGCGGCTTTGAAGCGCTGCTCGGCTTTATCCGCCGCATTTTCCACGGCAACAAGGGCGGCCAGCTGGGCATCGGATTGCTTGTCGGCGCGATGGACATTGCCACGGCCAACAATACCGTCGCCATCGTCATGGCCGGTCCCATCGCGAAGCAGATGAGCGAGGAATACGGCATCACGGGCAAGAAGAGCGCGTCGCTGCTCGACACCTTCTCATGCATCTTCCAGGGCATCATCCCCTACGGCGCGCAGATGCTGCTGGCGATCTCCGCCGCCGCAGAGCTTGGCGAAACGCTCACCGCGTTCCAGATTATCCCGTTCCTGTTCTACCCCTACCTGCTGCTCATCAGCTCGCTGGTGTTTATCTTCCTTGTGCCGGAAAGAAAGTAAGTGGATCGAGCACAGGCAACCACAAAACTGAACGGCTTTCGGTGAATACGCTCCGCCCCTACGAACGTATTGCTGCCTGAAACGGGCAGCAATGCGGTTTGATCGTATAAACCGAGGCCCCGCAGACGGCGGGGCCTCGGCTTTTGCGTTTATTGTTCTGCCGCGTGCAGGATGACGGTCAGCAGCTCGTCGCGGCCGTCGCCCTTTTCGGCGGAGAAGGGGATCAGGCGCACGTCATCCGGCAGGGACAGCACCTCGCGGATGCGGGCCATGTTGGGCGCGATCTCGCTTTTTTTCAGCTTGTCCAGCTTGTTTGCAACCACCACAAAGGGCTTGCCGGACTGCAGAAAGTAATTCGCCATGACCACATCGTTTGCTGTCGGCGCATGGCGTGCGTCGACGAGCATGACGCCGAAGGTAAGCGTAGCCGGCGCGGCAAAATAGGCCTCCATGAGCCTGCCCCAGCGCTCTTTTTCTTTCTGCGGGACCTTGGCATAGCCGTAGCCCGGCAGGTCGACGAGGTACATGGCCTCGTCAATACGGAAAAAGTTGATATGCGTGGTCTTGCCGGGGGCCTCGCCGACGCGGGCGAAGTTTTTGCGCAGCAGGAGCTTGTTGATGACGGAGGATTTTCCGACGTTGGACTTGCCCGCGAACGCGATCTGCGGCAGGCCGTCCTTCGGGCAGTCGGCGACGGAGGTGACGGAGCGGACAAATTCCGCGTTATGCAGATTCATGCAGGCCTCCTCACTGCCGGATGCCGGGCTTGCGGCGCGTCTTGGGTGCGGGGATCGGCATTGCGGGCGCGGCGGGAACCGAAATTGTCCCCGCTGCATCGTCTGCGGGCAGAAGGGCAGCCTCCAGCACGCGGTCGGCACTGGAAACCGTGATGAATTGCAGCGCCTGCCGCACGGTCTGGTCGATCTCCTCCAGATCCTTTTCGTTTTCCGCCGGGATGATGACGGTCTTGACCCCGTGGCGCAGGGCCGCCATGGTCTTTTCCTTCAATCCGCCGATGGCGAGCACGCGGCCCCGGATGGAAATTTCGCCCGTCATGGCGACGTCGCGCCGCACGGGGCGGTTCGTAAGTGCCGAGACGATGGCGGTGCAGATCGTGATACCGGCGGACGGCCCGTCCTTCGGGACGGCTCCCTCCGGGAAGTGGACGTGAATGTCCTTTGTCTTGTAGAAATCAGGAGCAAGGCCCAGCGCCTTTGCGCGCGAGCGGATAAAGCTCATGGCCGCGAAGGCAGATTCCTTCATCACGTCGCCCAGATTGCCGGTCAGTTCCAGCTTGCCGGTACCGTCGACCACGTTGACCTCGACCTCAAGCGTCGTGCCGCCGACGGCCGTCCACGCAAGACCCGTGACAAGTCCGACCTGATCGGTCGTGACGTTTGCCTCCGGCAGGAATTTGCGGACGCCGAGGAAGTCCTCGAGATTGCCGCCGGTGATGGAAATGCGCTTGGGCGGCTCGTCGGAGACGAAGCGCATGGCGCACTTGCGGCAGAGCGCGGCGATCTGCCGTTCGAGACTGCGGACGCCGGATTCGCGCGTGTAGCAGGCAATGATCTCGCGGATCGCGTCGTCGGAGACGCGCACCTGCGTGCGCTTCATGCCGTGCTTTTTCAGCTGCTTCGGCAGCAGGTGCCGCTTGGCGATCTGCAGCTTTTCCTCGTCCGTGTAAGACCCCAGCTCAATGACCTCCATCCGGTCGAGCAGGGCGCGGGGGATGGTGTCGGTCGTGTTGGCAGTGGTGATGAACATACAGTGCGACAGATCGAACGGCACCTCAATATAATGGTCGCGGAAGCTGGAATTCTGAGCAGAGTCCAGCACCTCCAGCAGCGCGGACGACGGGTCACCTTTATAATCGCTGCCGAGCTTGTCAATTTCGTCGAGCAGCAGCAGCGCGTTTTTGCTCTTGGCCTGAATCAGAGCCGTCATGATGCGGCCCGGCATAGCGCCGATATATGTCTTGCGGTGGCCGCGAATCTCGGCCTCGTCGCGCACGCCGCCGAGAGACAGGCGGGCCAGCTTCCGGTTCAGCGCCCGTGCGATCGAAATCGCGACGGACGTTTTGCCCACGCCCGGAGGGCCGACAAGGCAGAGGATCTGCCCCGGCAGCTCCGGAGCCAGCTGGCGCACGGCCAGCGTTTCAAGAATGCGCTTTTTGACCGTCTCAAGGCCGAAGTGATCCTCGTCGAGAATTTTCGCAGCGGCCTTTACATCCAGCCGCTCCTTCGTCTCTTTGTTCCACGGCAGGTCGAGGATCGTGTCGAGATAATTGCGCAGGACGGAGGCCTCGGCGGAGCCGGGCTGCTGGCGCGCGAAGCGCGAAACTTCACGCAGCAGCTTTTCCTCCGTCTCCTGCGGAAGCTTCAGCGCCTGAATTTTGGTGCGGTAGCTGTCCGCGTCGCTGTCGTCGTCCTCGCCGAGTTCTTCGCGGATGACGTGCAGCTGCTCGCGCAGATAATAATCGCGCTGGTTCTGGTTGACATTCTGCTGCACCTGATCGTTGATCTCGCTTTCCAGCCGCAGAATGTCAAGCTCCTTCGCCATCATGCGGATGCACAGCTCCAGCCGGTGAACGGGCGGCAGCGTTTCGAGCACGCGCTGCTTGTCCTCGTAGCCGAACGTCGCGTTCTGGGCGATGAAATCGGCCAGCTCGCCCGCGTCGTCGGTCGAAGAGCCTTGCAGCAGGTTTTCCTGCCCGGATTTGACGGCCAGATCGATAAACTGCTCAAACAGCTGGTGCGCCTGCCGCACGAGCGCCTGCGTGCGCGGTACGGCGGCGTGATAGCCCGGCTCGTCCAGCTCCATCGCGCGGGCGAAGAGATACGGCTCGGCGTGGATCATGTCGGTCAGCTGCGCACGGTATTTGCCCTCGACGAGAATGCGCATATTGTCGCCCGGCAGGCGCAGAATCTGCCGCACATAGGCCACGGTGCCGACGGAATACAGGTCGGTCTTCTTCGGCTCGTCGCACTGCACGTCGCGCTGGGCGACAAGGAAGATCATCTGATCGGCCCGCATGGCCTCCTCAACGGCGCGGGCAGACCGGCTCCTTCCGACGTCGAAATGCGTCACGCAGCCGGGGAACACCACGATCCCGCGCAGCGGCAGGACCGGCAGGCAGGCAAGGGGTTTATAGTCGCTCATAAAAGTTGTCTCCTTTCGCGGAGGATAAAAATACGCAGGAAGGGAGCGCACGCTCCCTTCCTGTTTGTTGTGTTACAGCGTTACGCCTGCGTTCTTGATGGGAGCGCGGGGCTTTGCGGCGTCGCGGGTGATCTGGGGCGGCTCGCCTTCGCGCACGCAGCGCTCGGTGATGCAGACGGACTGGATGGTGGGGTCGGACGGGATCTCGTACATGATCTTCGTCATGATCTCCTCCATGATCGCGCGCAGACCGCGCGCGCCGATCTGGCGCTCGATGGCCTTTTCCGCGATGGCCTCCAGCGCGCCCTTTTCGAAGCTCAGCTCGACCTGATCATAGGACAGCAGCTTGTGGTACTGCTTGCAGAGCGCGTTTTTCGGCTCCGTCAGGATGCGCACCAGATCGTCCTTGTCAAGCCCGCGCAGGGACGTGATGACCGGCAGGCGGCCCACAAGCTCCGGAATAATGCCGAACTTCAGCAGATCATGCGGCTGCACGAGCTGGAAGAGCTTTCCGACGTTGTGGTCGCCCTTGCTCTTGACCGTGGAATTGAAGCCCACGGCGGAGGTATCGGTGCGCTGCTCGATGATCTTGTCAAGTCCGTCGAACGCGCCGCCGCAGATGAAGAGGATGTTGGTCGTGTCGACCTGAATGAAATCCTGCTGCGGGTGCTTGCGTCCGCCCTGCGGGGGAACGTTGGCGACCGTGCCCTCGACGATCTTCAAAAGCGCCTGCTGGACGCCTTCGCCGGAGACATCACGGGTGATGGAGGTGTTCTCCGACTTACGGGCGATCTTGTCGATCTCGTCGATATAGATGATGCCGCGCTCGGCCAGCTCTACGTCGAAATCCGCCGCCTGCAGAAGCCGGAGCAGAATATTCTCGACGTCCTCGCCCACGTAACCGGCCTCGGTCAGCGTGGTCGCGTCCGCGATGGCGAACGGCACGTTGAGGATCTTGGCCAGCGTCTGGGCGAACAGCGTCTTGCCGGAGCCGGTGGGGCCGATGAGCAGAATGTTGCTCTTCTGCAGCTCCACGTCGGAGTCGTTCTGGAAATAAATGCGCTTATAGTGGTTATAGACCGCCACGGACAGGGCGATTTTTGCGTCGTCCTGACCGATGATATAGTGGTCCATGTAGGTCTTGATCTGCTGCGGCGTGGGGAGCGTGTCGGGCAGTTCAAGCTGCTGCTCGTTCAGGCCGTTGTGCATCTCATCGTGCAGGATGGACGAGCAGAGCTCGACGCATTCATTGCAGATGTAGACATTGGGACCGGCGATGATGCGGCCGACCTGCTCCTGTTTTTTGCCGCAGAAGGAGCAGCGGATGGAGTCTCTTGCCAAGCTGGACTCCTCCTTTC
>ERZ773139.1806-NODE-1806-length-23422-cov-6.145804_pt1 | contig 23422 bp, 18 predicted proteins | sample MGYA00580854_ERZ773139 | MGnify/ENA primary metagenome ERZ773139 (study PRJEB29015, sample SAMEA2737809) | human gut metagenome | biome: human gut; feature: human-associated habitat; material: faeces | place: China | collected 2012 ...
ACAAGATCCGCGAGGTCATCGGCTCCGGCGGCAAGGTCATCCAGAAGATCACCGCAGACACCGGCTGCAAGATCGACATTAACGACGACGGCTCCATCTTCATCGCGAGCTCCGACATCGAGGCCTGCCGCACCGCGCGCAAGACCATCGAGGACATCGTATTCGAGCCGGAAGTCGGCGCACTGTACTACGGCAAGGTCTCCAATATCCGTTCCGACTTCGGCGCATGGGTCGAGCTGGTTCCCGGCAAGGACGGCCTTGTGAAGATCAAGGATCTTGAGTTCAAGCGCACCGAGAAGGTCGAAGACGTTCTCAAGGTCGGCGACATGACTTGGGTCAAGGTCATGAACGTCGGCCCGAAGGGCATTGACCTGAGCCGCAAGGACGCTCTCAAGGAGCGCGGCGAGCTTAAATAAGCCGCAAAACGTATAAAATCAGGATGCCGTTAACGGCATCCTGATTTTCTTATCTTTTCTTAAATCTGCGCTCCAGCCATTGCATTCGGGCGGTGGCAAAGTTAAAATAACTCTCCGTTAGAACGCTTATAAGTCACACAATAGAGAAAGGATAAAATTATGAAAAAATCTTGTGCAATAATCGCCGCGATACTGTCGCTGTGTATGCTCTGCGCCTGCGGCGCCATTCAGCCCTCGGCCGCGGATACTCCGGCTCCGACTCAGGCTCCCGCAAACACCTCCGAGTCTGCGGCTCCCTCGCCCGAAGTCACGGAAGCGCCTGAAGTCACGGAAGCGCCCGAAGCTTCCCCGGAAGTCACTGCCGCGCCCGAAGTTGATTACAACACCGCCTACGCCTCCGTCCTGACCGCGTACCGCGACGCGCTGGCTGCCAACGCCGGCGAGGGCGATCTGATGGGTGCCGGACTGTCCGTCCTGTGCATCTACGCCGGAGAGGACAAACCGGCCTGCGTCGGCTACTGCTTCGCCGACCTCGACGGCGACGGCACAAGCGAGCTGCTGATCGGCCAGATAAGCGGCGACGAATTCACCGACAAGGTAATCTTCGATGCGTACACTCTCGTCGACGGCGCGCCCGTGCAGTTGTTCCAGAGCCGCGAACGCGCGCGGTACTACCTGTGCGGCGACAACACCGTCGCGTTTGAAGGCTCCAGCGGCGCGGACTCCTCCGACAGCGAGCTGTACTCCGTCAGCGGCGGCGTGCTGACCGCGATCTCCGGCACGCCCGACAGCGCAAACTACGTCCGTCCGGAATTCACCGCGTTTTCGAATTATTAATGCGCAAAGCAGTATAAAAACATCCGTGGATAAGAGCAAATGCTCCCATCCACGGATGTTTCTTTATAAACTTACAGCGCTATCGGAACCGCGTCCGGCTCTATGGGGCACACATAGCCCGAAGCCGAGCGCTCCTTGAATTCGCTCTTGGCCTTCTCCAGCAGCGCCGGCTGCTCCAGAAGCTCTATCGCGGCGGAGGCAATGACCTTGCCCGCACAGAGCATCGCCTTGTGCGCCATGCTGCTCTTGCCGCAGGCAACGACCTGCCACGAATGTCCAGGCACGCCCGCGGGCCACGCCGCGACCTCTATCTGCGCGGTCGGCGTCTGCCAGCTCACGTCGCCGACGTCGGTGCTGCCCGGCCGGAAGCCCTCACCGGAATACTGCGGCATGAGGAAATCGTAGACGGGCTTGGTCATGTTCTCACTCAGCGCCTTGACCTGCTTGGCTATACCGGCGTCAAACTTCGCGCCGATGCCGGGTACGTCGCGCTCAGGAGGATATGTCGCCTTCAGCGCAGCGGCGTATTCCAGCTCTTCGGCGGTGCACTTCGGCACGCCGACCTCCTCAAAGCAGCTGTGCATGAGCTTCTCCAGCGTGTAGTTCGGCAGCAGCTCCGCCGTGCCGTCTATGAACACGCGATCGTAGCTCGTGCCGGTCATCAGCGCCGCGCCCTTCGCAATATCGTCCACGCGCGCCTGAAGCTTCACGGAATCGGCAACCTTGTTCGCGCGCACCATGTACAGCACCGCGGACTCCGCCTGTACGACGTTCGGCGAAACGCCGCCAGCGTCGGTTATCGCGTAGTGTATGCGGCAGTCCTCGGTCATATGCTCGCGCAGGAACTGCACGCCGACGTTCATCAGCTCCACCGCGTCCAGCGCACTGCGCCCGTTATACGGATCGCCCGCCGCGTGGGCGGCTTTGCCGTGGAATTTATACAGCACCTGTATGCAGGAATTGTTCGTTCCGGTCGCGTTCTGGTTCACATCCGACGGATGCCAGGTCAGCGCCGCGTCCAGCGCGTACCACGCGCCCTCGCGCGCCATATACGCCTTGCCCGCGCCGCCCTCTTCGCCGGGGCAGCCGAAATATATCACCGTGCCGGGCTTGCCGCTCAGCTCCAGATACTTTTTCACCGCGACTGCCGCCGCAAGTGAGCCCGCGCCCAGCAGGTTATGCCCGCAGCCATGACCGCTGCCACCGGAGACGATCGGCGCGTACTCCTCCGCACCCGCCGTCTGTGACAGGCCGGACAGCGCGTCGAACTCACCGAGAATGCCGATCACGGGCTTGCCGCTGCCGAATTTGCCGGAGAACGCGGTCTTTATCCCGCATATATTCTCCTCGACCTCGAAGCCCTCCGCACGCAGCGTGTCGCAGTACAGTTTCGCCGCGCCGAACTCCTTGAGCGACAGCTCAGGGTTATCCCATATTTTATCCGCTACCGACTCAAACAGCGCCGACTTCTCGTCAACGCTGCCGAGCGCAAGATTTTTAAGTTCACTCATCACAGCACCTTGGACAGAAAGTCCTTCAGACGCGGGCTCTGCGGGTTATCAAAGATGTCGGCAGGGCTGCCCTGCTCGACGATCTTGCCCTCATCCATGAATACCACACGATTGCCTACTTCCTTTGCGAAGCCCATCTCATGCGTTACAACGACCATCGTCATGCCCGTCTCGGCCAGATTCTTCATAACGTCCAGCACCTCGCCGACCATTTCGGGGTCGAGCGCGGAAGTCGGCTCGTCGAAGAGCATCACGTCAGGCTCCATCGCAAGCGCGCGCACTATCGCAACACGCTGCTTCTGGCCGCCGGAGAGCTGCGCGGGGTACGCATTGGCGCGGTCGCCAAGCCCGACGCGCTGCAGCAGCGTCTGTGCCTTGGCTTCGGCCTCAGCCTGCGGCATATGCTTGACCAGCACGGGAGCCATGGTCATGTTGCCCATTATCGTCTTGTGCGGGAAGAGGTTGAAATGCTGGAACACCATGCCCATCTTCCGGCGATGCTCGTCGAGGTCGATTTTCTTGCCCTGCGCGTCCTTTTTCTTGGTGATGTCCACGCCGTCAAACACTATGCTGCCCTCGGTCGGATGCTCAAGCAGGTTCAGCGAGCGCAGGAAGGTGGATTTGCCGGAGCCGGAGGGGCCGATGATGACGATGACGTCGCCCTTGCAGATATCGAGACTCACGCCGTCGAGCGCCTTTATCTCGCCCTTATTGAAATGCTTTTTCAGGTCAGTGACCTTTATCAGAACGTTGTTATTTGTCTCCACGGCTCATCTTCCTTTCAAAATGTCCGAACAGCTTGCTGAGGATGAAGGTCAGCAGGAAGTATATCACGCCGACTATCACCAGCGGCTCTATCGGCAGGTAGGTCGCGCCCTTGACAAGCAGGTACTGCGTCATAAGATCGCCGATGAAGAAGGTCGAGGCCAGCGAGGTGTCCTTGATTATCATGATAAACTCGTTGCCGAGGGCGGGGAGTATGGTCTTGAGCGCCTGCGGCATGACGACGTGCCAGAGGCACTGCGCTTTGCTCAGTCCGAGGCTGCGCGCCGCCTCGCTCTGCCCCGCGTCAACGGACTTGATGCCGGAGCGGATGACCTCGGAGACGTAGGCCGCGCTGTTGCACACGAGCGCGATGGCGATGCACAGGAACTTCTGCTTGTTGAGCGCGGGGATAAGCTGCGGCAATGCAAAATAGAAGAAGTAGAGCTGTAGCAGCATGGGCGTACCGCGAATTATCTCGATATACGCCGTAGAAAGCCAGCGCAGAGGCGCAATGCGGGACATTTTCATGCCGGCAAGCAGAGTTGCAAGTATCGCGCCGAAGAAAACGGTTATCGCGGAGAGCAGCAGCGTATAGCCCACGCCGTCTATCAGGAACTTGTCCCAGTATTTAGTAAGTATCTTTACTATATTGTCAAAGCTTATAAAGCTCATTTTCCCACTCCTGTCAGTGCTTGCTTAAGCAGCGGGATACCGTATCTCTACGCTATCCCGCTGCGTTCTGCTCGGGTCTATGCTCAGTCTATGGTCTTTTCGGTTGCGTTTTCGGACTTGGCAAGCTCGATGGCTGCCTCGTACCATTCACCGTAGAGCCCGTCGGCGTATGCCTTGGCAAGCGCCTCATTGACGACTGCAAGCAGCTCATCCTCGCCCTTGGTGATAAGGACTACATTTGCCTCGTACTCGGCCTTTACCTCAATCTCGCAGGAGCAGACGGCAAGGTCGGGGTTGGAGTCGATTATCATTTCCGCATTGCCCTTTGCAACGACCAGAGCCTCGATATTACCGTTTTGAAGCTCGAGAACGCCGGTGCCGATGTCGCCGATGGTGATGGGGTTAGCGTCCGGAAGCTGATCGGTGAGAAGCTGCATCTGGAGAGAGGCGACCTGTGCACCCACATCAAGCCCGGCAAAATCTGCGGGGGTCTTGTATTTCTCGGTGTCGGCGGCGCGGACAAGTATCACCTGCTCAGTCTCGTTGTCGCCGGCGTAGTAGTAATCGGAGAGGTTATAGTTCTCGGCGCGTTCCTCGGTCCATGACCAGCCGGAAATGGAAATGGGAACGGTGGCGGTGTAAACTGCGGTCTGGCAGGCATCGAAGCCCATCGCTTCTATAGTGAGGTCAACGCCGATATACTCGGCAATGTACTTTGCGAGGGACACGTCGAAGCCGACGTACTGCTCCTGACCGGACTTGGAAGCGTCAACGAACTCCATCGGGGAGAAGTCCGGAGACAGGGCAACGGTGAGAACGCCTTCGGCCTTGATCTTCTCCAGCGCGTTCTGCGGTTCGGAAGCGGCCGGGGTGGATGCGCTGCTGCCGCAGGCGCACAGCGCCGCGACCATTGCGATGCACATGATGATGCATACGAGCTTGCTTGTCTTTTTCATTTTAAAATCCTCTTTCCCATGCTTGATTTTTGTTTTATTATCTGTAATGAATTAATATTCACTTGACATGCTGAATAATAGCAGGATTATTCAATAAAGTCAAGCATATTTTGTATAAATATTTGCTCAATTTCACGTTTTGTGAAATTTTATGCGCCGGACGGGAATTCATCCGGCGCGGTTTGTATATTTTGATAAATGGATGTATGCATGACAAAAGCCTGTGCGGTGCACAGGCTTTGTCATAAGCAAATTACTTGATGCCGTACTTCTTGTTGAACTTATCAACACGGCCGCTGGTGTCGACCAGCTTCTGCTTGCCGGTGTAGAAGGGGTGGCACTTGGAGCAGATTTCAACGGTGATGTTCTTCTTGGTGGAGCCGGTCTCGATGACGGCGCCGCAAGCACACTTGATAGTGGTCTGCTCGTACTTAGGATGGATTCCTTCCTTCATGGTTTTGTCTCCTCGTCATGTGCTGCCTTGATTGTGCGCGGACGCATAGTTACAAGACGCAAATGGAATTGTAACACAGTGCGGCGCGCAATGCAAGTATTTTTAAGAATTTTCCTCAGATTTCCGCGTTTTTAGCGGGACTGTCACAGTCCTGCCCGCCGCGAGGAAATACAGCGCGCACTCCCGAACCGGCTTTCCGGTTATGCGCTCCATCGCCGCGGCATACGCGCGCAGCTGACCGGCATAGGTCTCGGCTCGCCGCTCGACCGCAGCGCCGCGGACGCGATCCGTCTTGTAGTCGATTATCACAAGCTCGCCGTCCTCTTCGATGCAGCAGTCCACAACGCCCTGAAGCAGCACCTGCTCGCCCGCCGCCGCGCCGAACACCTCATCCGCGCCGACCAGCAGCGAGAATTTGAACTCTCTGCGCATATTTTTCGCTGCGAGCATACGCCGCCCCAGCGGCGAACGGAACAGCCCGTCTATCGCCTCTGCGTCAACGGCCTCCGCCTCGCGCGCCGTGATGAACTTTTCCTCCTCCAGCCTCGCGATCTCGTGGTTTATCTCCGCGATGCTGCCGGTTTTGGAGAAATCCATGTATTGCAGCACCAGATGCGTCGCAACGCCGCGCTCCGCGCCCGTGGCCGGACGGTTCACCCTGCCGAAATCCGGTGTGCGGAAGCTGGGCGCAGGCTTCGGCGCAACGCTCTGCGCGTCCTCGTCCGCGGCGTCCCGCCCTTTCAGCTCCGTCGCCGTGACCTTCGACGGGAGATGCACCGCATCGGCATACGGATATTCAAAGCTCAGCTTTCGCTCAAGCTCCGCGATCATTCCCTCGTCGCTGCCCTCCACCGGCGTATCCGCCGCGCGCACGGGCGCGGCCGCCGCGGGTTCCGCAGTCTCCATGGCGATATGCCGCCCGCCGTCGGCGATGGCGGAATAGATCAGCCAGTCCAGCATCGACTGCGCCGAGGCCAACACTTCGGGCGCCATCGGCGTTGTGACCGCCTCGCGCGCCTTCGCCAGCGTTTTCTCCGCGTCCTTCACAACACCCGTGACGATCAGCCGCTCTTTCGGCCGCGTCAGTGCGACGTAGAGAAGCCGCAGTTCCTCCGAGAGCGTCTCCCGCTCAAGGCGCAGGCGTATCGCGTGGCGGGCCAGCGTCGGGTACTCGATGCGCCGCTTCGTATCCGTCAGCTTCGGGCCGAGGCCGAGCTGCGGATGCACAAGCACGGAGTCCTGGCTGTCGCGCTTATTGAAGCGCCGCGCGGTGTCGCACAGGAACACCACGGGGAACTCAAGCCCCTTAGATTTATGTATCGACATTATCTGCACCGCCGACGCGGATGCCGCGCCCGATGCCGGTTCCTGTCCCTTTTCGGCCAGACGGCGCAGCCACAGCACGAAGCGGTGCAGCCCGCGGTATCCGCTGCTCTCAAAGCGCTCCGACAGCTCCACAAGCTCCAGCAGATTCGCGCGGCGCTGCTCGCCGTCCGTCATGGCGCTGCATATCGCGAGCATGTCCAGCTCGCCGCAGAGCCGCCATGTCAGCTCCGCCGCGCTCATATCCGGCGCTTCCGCGCGGAATCCGGCGAGCGTTCTGACAAAGCCCGCACATTTCTCGTCCGTCTCCGCTGCGGCGCACAGCGCCGTGTAGAAATCGCAGCGCTTACCGGAGGCGCGTATGGCGGACAGCTCGTCCGCCGTGAAGCCGAACACCGGTGAGCGCAGCACCGCGATGAGCGGAATGTCCTGATACGGATTATCTATGACCGCGAGCAGCGACATCATCGTCGATATCTCTATCGAGGTAAAGAAGCCGCCGCCCTGCACCGACGCAACGGGGATGCCCTGCTGCACCAGCGCGTTTCTGTACACGCCGCCGATCGAGTTTGCCGAGCGCAGCAGGATCGCAATGTCGCCGTATTCCAGCGGGCGCATACCGCCCCTGCCGCTCACCTCGGTGCGCACGTCTATCAGTTCGCGGATGCGCGCCGCGACATACTGCGCCTCAAGCTCGGTCTTGTCGGGGCTGTCCTCGTCCCCGCCGCCGCGCGGCAGCTCTATCAGCCGCAGCTCCGGCTTCGGAGCCTCGCCCTCATAGCTCGCGCCGCACTTGAGCGCCGCTGCCTCGTCATAGTCGATGTCGCCCAGTTCGCGCGACATGCACAGCCCGAACACGGCGTTCGCCGCGTCCAGCACCTCGCTTCGGGAGCGGAAATTCTCCCGCAGCATGATGCGCCGCGGCTCGCCGGGAGCGGCAATGTCACAGTCGGCGTAGCTGAGATACTTCTCCGTGAATATTCCGGGGTCGGCCAGCCGGAAGCGATATATCGACTGCTTCACGTCGCCGACCATGAAGAGGTCCTTCCCGTCCCTGGATATGGCGCGGAATATCTCGTCCTGCACGCGGCTGACGTCCTGATATTCATCGACCATTATCTCCGTGAAACGCCCGCCGAGTTGTCGCGCCAGCGCGGACGGGCTACCGTCCTCGTTCGTCAGCAGCCGTACCGAGATATGCTCAAGGTCGCCGTAATCCACAAGCCCCGCGCGGCGCTTGTCCTTCGTCAGCTCGCCGGCGAAATCCAGCGTCAGTGCCAGCAGCGCCGTCATGGCGGGAGTGGTCAGGCGAAGCTCGCTCAGGAGCTTTTCGGAGTCGGAATAGAGCATGTCCTCGATCTTCTCCGTCGCCTTTTTGCAGGCCGTGCGGCGATTTTTCGCAAGCTCCGACAGCGCCGGATCAGGTGATCTCGCCAGCCGCCCCAAGGCCGGATACGTGATCGGCAGGCAGGCACGCGCCCTGTCCCAGCCGAGGTCAAGGCAGCGCCGAAGCTCGCGGAGCTGATCCGCCGTCGCAGCGATGCTGTCCGTATAGGCGGCGGCTATCTTCTCCTGCGCGCTTATCGCGTGCAGCACGCGCTCAAGCTCCGCCGCCCAGTAGTCGGCCATCGACTTGACGCGTTCGATTATCTCGCGCCCCCACGGGGTCTGCGCGGCGTCGTCTCCGGTCTCGCCCAGCAGCGCCACCTGTTCCGCCGCCCACTGCTCAGGCCGCGCATGGCACTGCATCTTGTCGTGCAGCGTCAGAACCAGCGTCCCAAGGCGGCGGTCGTCGCGCCCCGCGCCGACGGTGTCCGCCAGCAGCGTGAAGCCCGGATGCGCGTCCACGTTTTCATAGTATCTGTCCAGCACCCGCTCCAGCGCCGCCGACTTCATCACCGCGATGCGGTCGTCGTCCGCGATCTTGAACTGCGGCGGCAGGCCGCAGGCATGGCAGTGCTCGCGCAGAAGCGCCGCGCAGAAGCTGTGTATCGTGCCTATCTGCGCCTTCTGGCACAGCGCGCTCTGGCGGCGCAGCCGCTTATTGGCGGGATCCGCGGCAAGCGCGTTCGCTATCTCGTCCATAATGCGCCCGCGCAGCTCTCCCGCGGCGGCGCGCGTGAAGGTTATAATAAGGAAGCTGTCGATATCGACGGGGTGTTCGGCGTCGGTTATATAGCCCATCAGGCGCTCCGTGAGTACGCGCGTCTTGCCGCTGCCCGCGCCCGCGGACACCAGCACCGCGCTCCCGCGCGCGCTTATCGCCGCTGCCTGCGACGCGGTCGGCTTGAATTCAGCCATTGCCATCCTCCCCTTCCATCATCTCTATCACCTTGTCCGCCGGTATCTTCTGCTGGAAGCGGCAGCTCTCGCCGTTCTCGCCCTGCGAGAAGTGGCAGGCGTCAAAGTAGTCGCAGTTGAGGCAGGCGTTCTCCTGCTGGCTGCGGTAATACGGATCGGCGGCAATGCTGCCGGAATTGAGCTGCCGCGCCATGTCCGTGAGCGTCTTTCCGATATGCCGTGACAGCAGGCCGAGCCGCTCCGCCGTCATAAGCGAGTCGGGCGTCGGCTTGCCGTATCTCATGCGGATCGGGATATATTTCTTGTCCTCGCCGTGCTCCCAAGCCTCTATGACCTCCGCGTCGTCGAGCACAACGCCGCTGCGTTTCACGCCGTCCAGCCGCAACCGCTGCGCCTCCTCGTCACCGCAGTCGCGGCTGACGGGCAGGATCACGCTGCGCGCGGGGACGTACATCACGCCTGCCGGTACGATCTCGCGGCCGTACAGCTTCTCCCCGTCGCGCCCCAGAGCGAACAGGTACAGCAGCATCTGAAGCCCCATCCCGTACCACACGTCGGAGAGTGAAAAGCTCTTTTTGCCGGTCTTATAATCGACCACGCGCAGGTACAGCCGCCCATCATGCAGCCAGCCGTCCACACGGTCGGCAATGCCGGTGAGCGTCACCGCGCCGTCGCCGTCGCCAAGCTCCACAGGCGGGATATCGCTCATCTTCGAAAAGTCAAGCTCGAAATCTAGCGGCTCAAAATCGGAGCGGCGCAGCTCCGCCGCCATGTCCGACACTATCTGGAACACATCCTTGCCGAGGCGGCGGAAGAGGTATATGAACCGCTGCGACTTCTCCTGAAAGTCGTTCAGCTGCTCATGCACGTAGCCGTCCACATGGCGCTGGGTGATTTCGCGTAGTTCGTCGTCCGAGACGGCGCTGAAGCCGCCGCGGTCACGCACGTCGCGCGCCGTGTGCTCCAGCACATAGTGCATGAACGTGCCGATCTCCGGCGGCGTGAAGCCCGCCGGCTCATACGGGCGCGCGTTCAGGCCGTACTGGCAGAAATACGCAAATTTGCAGGAGGCGAATTTATCTATCCTCGACGCGCTCAGCTTCAGCCGTCTGCCGTACAGTGCGCGCACCGCCTCCGGTGACAGCCGGCCGCGGCTCATCTTCGCGGCGGCGGTAAGCTTGCCGAAGCGTTCGGGCTGCTTCCGGCGGAAATACTCTGCGGCGGAGCGCTCGCGCGCCGTACCGCCGCTCACCGCGTGCGCCGCAAGCGTCAGCGCGGGCGCTTCGGCGGACATGCGCAGTTCGGATATGTCCGCGTGCCGCGGCTGCAGGCCGAATATCGCCGCCGCGCGGCTGTATACGAAGGCCGGACGCTGCGGCGCGCCCTCGGAATTCACAAGCGGGCAGCACAGCGTCAGGCTGTCCGACGGCAGGCTAAGGCAGTTATATATCAGCGAGAACTCGCGCCACAGCTCCCCGTCTCCGGCTCCGCCGAGGTCGATGTCCAGCTCAAGCAGGCGCTTCCGCTCCTCGTCGGAGAATATTCCGGTGTCGCCGGACGCGGCGGGCAGGCGCTCGTCGCTCACGCCGAGGACGATGAGGTGCTTTATATTTCTGCGGCGCATACGGTCAAAATCACCGGTGGACACCCTGTCGAGCGACACGGGTATCACGCCCACATCGTAGCGCGAGAGCATCAGCGTGAACAGCCGCCCGAAGCCTTCCATGTCCATCTCCGTGTCGCCGAGTATCGCGGCGCACTGCTCAAGCGCGGAGACGATGATATCCCACAGCTGCGCGTACTCGCGCGCAAGGCTCTCCCGCCCCGCAGCCCTAAGCTGCTCCGCACGCTCGCTTAGGCGCTCGGAGAGCTTCAGTTCATCGAAAAAGTCCGCCAGCGCCGCCGCCTGCTCCGCCGCGGTGGACGCTTCGCGCCCGCGCGAGGCAAAACGCAGCAGCGGATCTCCAAGCGCATGGCGCATAGAATTTATTTTTTTCAGGCGCTCCGCAGTCTCCTCGGTGTACTCGGCGTTGTAGCCGTCCGGATGCTGCCGCCAGTCGCCCGCGCGGCTCCACGCTCCTGCGCGGAGCTGCCACTTAAAGATATAGTTTTCAAGCGCGTCGCAGTCCTCCGGCGCAAGTCCGGTCAGGCCCGTGCGCATATAGCTTATCACATCGTCAACTTCCCAGCCGCCGCACACGATATCATACGCCGCGGCTATCATCGCGGGGAGCGGCTTCGACAGCAGGTCGCTGCGCCGCGCCATGAAAAGCGGCACGCCGTAATGCTCGAACGCGCTCTCCAGCGCCGCGCGGTATTCGTCAAAGCCGCGCACCGCGACCGCGATATCGCGCCAGCGGCAGCCGCCGTCGCGCACAAGGGATATCGCCTGCGCCGCCGCGAACTCACATTCGGCCACCATGCCGTCCGCCGTCATGAGCTTCACCGAATCGTTCGGCTCGCCCTGAAAGCTCACGGCGGAGTAGCTGAACATATTCTCGGCGAAGAAATCGAGCGCGTCGCCGCAGGTTCCCGACGCGAAATGCCGCGTCTCCGTCTCCGCGCCAAGTTCCCCCGCATAGGCGAGCAGCTCGCGCGCGCTGCGGCGGGACAACTCGAATATCTCGTTCTCGCCGTGCAGCTCATCCATCGTCAGGCATACGGTGAGCTGCACGCCGCGCTTCAAAAGCGCACGCAGCACCTGTCGCTCCTGAAACGTGAAATCTATGAATCCGTCGACATATATATGGTCATCCGGCCCCATGGAGCTGTCGAGTATCTGCTCAGCAAGCACGGTCAGCCTGTCGGCGGGGTCGGCGTGTCCGTTCGCGACGACGGCATCGTAGGCTTCGAGTATCAGCGCCATGTCCGCGAGCTTGTCCCCAAGTCCGCCTGGGCAGCTCTCCGAGGCCGCATAGAGCGCCTCGGAATCGACTCCGGCGGCCTTCAGGCTGTCCACCGCCGCGAGCAGCGCCGACTGCGTCTCCACCCTGCGCCCCGCCGAACCGTACACGCGCAGTCTCGATGCCGCGCCGTCCAGCGCCAGCGCCATGCACAGCAGCCGCCCGCCCTTATCGAGATATGGCGCCGCGCCGCCGCCCTGCTGGGACGCTATGCGCCGCGCAAGTCCGGTGAAGCTCATGACCTCGGCGTACAGCGACATGCTGTCGCCGCAGACGCGGCACAGCTCGCGCTCCGCCTCATGGCTGTACTGCTCCGGAACTATGAGCAGACGGCGTCCCCGCTTTTCGAGAACCGCCGTATGTATTTCATTTATGACCGCTGCGGTCTTGCCCGTACCGGCGCGGCCGGTAAAAAGTCTCAGCATTATTGAGCCCTCTCACGTTTTATACTACTTATTGTATTTTATCAAAAAACGCGCCCCGTATCAAGCAAAATGACCGGGCGGAAGGCTCCGTCCGGTCATATACTTATTAACTTGCTCAGTCCTCACTGAAGCGTACCCCGCCGCGCTCGGAGCGGCGCGTGATGAATATCGCACACAGGAAGCTTATAAGCTCCGCCACGCCGACCGCGTACCAGACAGCCGCGCCGTTCGTCGCCACCGAGATCAGCACGATGCACAGCGGCGTGAGGATGAAGCCGCGCAGGACATTCACCGCCGCGGATTCGCGCGTGCGCTTGGTGGAATACAGGTACGAGGAGAGAATCGTATTCATCGACGCGAACAGGAACGCCCAGCCGTGACGCGGTATCGCCGCTACGGTTATCGCCGTGGCCGGGGCGTCCGCCCCGAACATCGCGCAGATGACCCCTCCGAGGGCGATTATCAGCCCGTATACAACGGCGCTGCCGCCAAAGCTGACGATAACGCCGGCACGCAGGAAATAGTGCAGATCCTCCTCGTTCTGGTCGCCGTAGCTGCGGCCGAACAGCGGCTGCATTCCCTCCGACACACCCATGAATATCGCATAGGCAAACGATATGATGTACCCGATTATCGAATACGCGTTCACTCCGTCGTCGCCGATGTACTTTATCAGTGTGAGGTTCATGCAGAGGATCGTCACCGGCGTTGTGAGCTGGGAGAGCATCTCCGGCAGGCCGCGTGTGAGTATCTTGCCGACAAGGGCTGCATCGAACTTCACCGGCGCTATTCTCAGCACGCCGCGCTTTTTGACAAAGTGCACGACGATTATCGCAAGTCCCGCCACCTGCGAGATGCCCGTGGCTATTGCCGCGCCCGCGATGCCCTTTTGCAGCGGGAAAACGAACAGCCAGTCGAGGAAAATGTTCAGCGCGGTGCTGATGATGGTGGAGGCCATGACGAACACCGGCGCGCCGTCGTTGCGGCCGAAACCCTGAAGGGTGGTCGATATGGCGGCGGGCAGCGTAAAGATGCTGTACCACAGCAGGTAGTCGCAGACCATGTCAATATAGTTCCAGTCCGCGCCGAGGAGCGCCGCCAGCGGCCGTGTGAACATGATGCCGATGACGGAGAACACCGTTGCAATGACGGCCGTGCAGCCCAGCGAATGCATGAACGCCTGATTCGCACCGGGGATGTCCCCGCGGCCAAGGCGTATGGCCGCAACCGTGACGCCGCCGATCGTCGTCAGCATGAAGGCCGCGCCTATCACCATGATGAACGGCATGGCGAGGTTCACCGCGCCCAGCGCGTCCGTCCCGACGCCGTTGCCGACGAACACGCCGTCAACTATCGTGAACAGGAAAAACGCGCACTGGCTCAGTACGGTCGGTATAACGTAATTTGCAACTTTTCTCGCTCTCTGATTCTTCATTTATTCTCCGTCTCGCCTAACAGCTCGGCTCTCGCTTTCTTCAGATTTTCAAGATGCCGCCGGAAAAGGCTGAGGTACAGCTCCCGCTCTTCCTCTGTGAAGCCGAGCATCGCGGCGCGCTCGATCTCGTCGACTATGCTTATCGTCCTGCCGCACAGCTCCCGCCCCGCTTCCGTCAGGACGATGCTTTTTCGGTTCCTCGTGCCCGGTATCGGTTCAAGCCGCACAAGCTCCTTTTTTACCAGCCCGCTCACCGCGGAATTTATTGTCTGTGCCGGGAAAAACCACTCCTCGCACAGGTCGTTCTGCGTCACGGGTTTGTCCGCGCGGCTGAGCGTATACAGCACCCAGAACGCGGTATTGTTCATGCCGAAATGCGCGGCATAATCATCGCCTATTCTGTCCGACTCCTTATACAGCCTGTCAAGCGTCTGCATCTGGCGTCTCAGTTTTTCGTCCATATCCGCACCTCCGATTTATAAATCCGATTTCGGAAACATTGCGCAGTTTACTCCGATTTCGGATGTTTGTCAAGTCCCGATTTCATGTTTTTCAAAAAAAGATTGAACAGCGTGCAGTTTTCTGATATAATGCGTAAAAGTATTTTTTGAAGGGGTGAACCTGTGATGAAGTTTTCATCAAAAATGGAAAAATGCGGTCTTTCTCCGATGAGAAAGTTTAACGGTTACGCCGACGAAGCCGTGAAGCGCGGCATAAAGATATATCATCTCAACATCGGCCAGCCTGATATAAAGACCCCCGACGCCTACTTTAAGGCCATGCGGGAGTTCAGCGAGCCTGTCCTCGCGTACGCTCCCTCCGCCGGCGTTCCCGCACTTATCGACGCGGTCTGCAATTATTACGACAATATCGGCGTAAATCTGGATAAGAAGGATATCCTTGTCACCACCGGCGGCAGTGAGGCGCTTCAGATGACTATGGCGACGCTGCTTGACGACGGCGACGAGATCATCATCCCCGAACCGTTCTACCCGAACTACCACACCTCCGTCACCCTCGCCGGCGCTACCATCCATCCGCTGACGACCTGCCCGGAGGAGAACTACCGCTACGCCGTGCGCGAGCGCGTCGAAGCCTGCATAAACGAGCACACCCGCGCCATTCTGGTCACGAACCCCGGCAACCCGACCGGCACCATCCTCACACCGGACGAGCTGAAGCTGATGCTTGACATCGCCAAGGAGCACAATCTGTTCATCGTCTGCGACGAGGTGTACAGAGAGTTCGTATACGGCGGTGAGCCGCTCCAGAGTGCGCTTCAGTACGAGGGCTACGAGGACAACGTCATCGTTATCGACTCTGTGTCCAAGCGCTTCTCCGCCTGCGGCGCACGTATCGGCCTGCTCATCTCCAAGAACAAGGAGTTCATGTCTCAGGCAATGAAATGGTGCCAGTGCCGTCTGTGCGCCTCCACGACCGACCAGGTCGCCGCCGCCGCGCTCTACTCCGTGGACAAGGACTATTTCGCCGCGACGCGCGACGAGTACAAGCGCCGCCGCGACACCATGGTCGAGAAGCTGTCGAGCATCCCCGGCGTTATCTACGCGCAGCCGAAGGGCGCGTTCTATATAATGGCCGCGCTGCCCGTTGACGATGCGGACAAGTTCCAGCTATGGCTGCTCAACGAGTTTGACGACAATGGCGAGACCGTCATGTTCTCCTGCGGCGAGCCGTTCTACGGCACTCCCGGCAAGGGCAAAAACGAGGTTCGCATGGCGTACGTCCTCAAACAGGAGGATCTCGCCCGCGCGATGGATATCCTCGCCGTCGCAATAAAGAAATATAACGAAACGCACTGAGCGATAAAAAAGTTCCCATGAAGAAAAATCATGGGAATTTTTTTATTTGTCTTTATTTATCTGGTCGAACCGGACTATTTTCGCGTTCTCTTCGCCGCGCTTCGGGAGCTTGTGCTTCACGCCGTCCGGTGTGACGATATAGGTGTTCTCAAGCAGCTCTATCGTGCCGCGCCGCCACTCCTCGATATACTCCTTGCGCAGCGCCGCGCGCTCGGTCTGCTCCGCCTCGGTCAGCTCGCGCTCCTTCGCGAGCCGCGCAAGCTCATTTATACGGTCAAGTTTTGTCTGTTCCATTGAAATTCTCCTCGCTTATCCGATAGTCCCAAGCTCGTCGAGCGTCAGCTCAAACGCGGGGATGAAGTGCTCCATAAAATATTTGACCTCCGGCAGCGGGTTTGCCTCCAGCTGTTCGCGGTTCTGCTTCTCCGCGGACAGAAACTCGTTGTTGCCCGCCTTGCGCTCCTCGATGCACTTTATGTACGCCGAGAGCTTGTCCGCCGCCTTGACGATGTCGTGCAGCCGCTCCTGCGTCTCGCCGGTCAGCAGCGGCTCATACGCGCCGCGCAGCTCGTCCGGCAGCGTGTCCAGCAGCATGTTGCATGCCAGATTCTCCACCTGCCGGTAAGCGCCCTTGATCTCCTCGCTGTGGTATTTTATCGGCGTGGGCAGGTCGCCGGTGAGAATCTCGGAGCTGTCGTGAAACAGCGCCACGACCGCCGCCTCGTTCGGATCACAGGGGACGCCCATCACGTCGCGCCGTATCACGCCCAGCGCGTGGGCGATGACGGCGACCATGTGGCTGTGCTCCTGAATATTTTCCGGCAGAGAATTGCGCATAAGGCTCCAGCGGACAATGTACCGCATGCGGGATATATATGCAAAGAAATTATCGCTCATAGCTCGCTCCTGACTTTTTTTCTTGATTATAATACCTGCGCCCGCATTTTTCAACCGTGTCGGACGCGGCGGGTAAAAATTTCCCGAAATTTCAGCAAAAATTGCGCTTTTATGTTGATTTTTAGTTTCATTGGTGTTAAAATTCAGTTTTGTGTTGAAAATAAAATCAGAGACAAATCTAACGCAAGGGAGTTGCGATAAATGGACAAACTCAGAAACGTAGCAATCATTGCCCACGTTGACCACGGCAAGACCACTCTGGTCGACGAAATGCTCAAGCAGTCCGGCGTATACCGCGAAAATCAGGAGATCGTGGACCGCGTAATGGACTCCAATGACCTTGAGCGTGAGCGCGGCATCACCATCATGGCCAAGAACACCGCCGTATGGTACGGCGACACCAAGATAAATATAGTAGACACCCCGGGTCACGCTGACTTCGGCGGTGAGGTCGAGCGTATACTCAAGATGGTCAACGGCGTTATCCTGCTCGTTGACGCAGCCGAAGGCCCCATGCCGCAGACCCGCTTCGTGCTCAGCCGCGCGCTCGAGCTGGGGCACCGCGTCATCGTCGTCGTCAACAAGATCGACCGCCCCGATCAGCGCATCCACGAGGTTGTGGACGAGGTGCTGGAGCTGCTGATGGATCTCGACGCGACCGACGAGCAGTTGGATTCCCCGATGCTGTTCTGTTCCGGCCGTCAGGGCACCGCGAGCTATTCGCCCGACGTCCCCGGCACCGATCTCAAGCCCCTGTTCGACACTATTCTTCAGTACATCCCCGCGCCCGAGATGAATCTCGACGCGCCGTTCCAGATGCTCGTCTCCAGCATCGACTATAACGAGTACGTAGGCCGCATCGCCATCGGCCGCATCGAGCGCGGCGTCATCAAGCAGAATCAGGAGATCGAGGTCTGCAACTATCATACGCCCGACGAGCCGTCGATGAAAGCCAAGGCCGTCTCGCTCTATCAGTTTGACGGGCTGAACAGAGTCCCCGTGACCGAGGCCGGTGCCGGCAACATCATCGCCATGAGCGGCATCGGCGACGTCACGATCGGCGACACTATCTGCGCCCGCGGCGCGGCCGAGGCTCTGCCCTTCGTAAAGATCAGCGCTCCGACTCTGGAGATGACCTTCTCCGTCAACAACAGTCCCTTCGCAGGCCGCGAGGGTAAGTTTGTCACTTCTCGTCAGATCCGTGAGCGCCTCATGCGCGAGACGCTGAAGGACGTCTCCCTCCGCGTCAGCGATATTCCCGACAGCACCGACAGCTTCAACGTCGCGGGCCGCGGCGAGATGAGCCTGTCCATCCTTATCGAGACCATGCGCCGCGAGGGTTATGAATTTCAGGTGTCTCCCCCGCGCGTGCTGTATCAGGAGATCGACGGCAAGAAGTGCGAGCCTATCGAGCGCGTCGTCGTCGACGTGCCGCAGGACTCCATGGGTTCGGTCATGGAGAAGCTCGGCTCCCGCAAGGGCGAGTTCCTTGAGATGACGCCGGTCGGCAACCGCATTAAGATGGAATTTCTTGTTCCGTCGCGCGGCCTGTTCGGCTACCGCAACGAGTTCCTTACCGACACCAAGGGCGAGGGCATTATGGCGAGCGTGTTCGACTCCTACGCGCCCTACAAGGGCGATCTGGCGCGCCGAAACACCGGCTCCCTCGTCGCCTTTGAGACCGGCGAGAGCATCACCTACGGCCTCTTCAACGCGCAGGAGCGCGGCCAGCTGTTCATCGGCGCGGGCGTGCCGGTGTACGAGGGCATGGTCGTGGGCGTCAGCCCCAAGCAGGAGGACATCACCGTCAACGTCTGCAAGAAGAAGCAGCTGACCAATATGCGCGCCTCCGGCTCGGACGACGCGCTGCGTCTGGTCCCGCCCAAGCAGATGAGCCTGGAGCAGTGCCTCGAATTCCTCGCCGACGACGAGCTGCTGGAGGTCACGCCGCACGCGCTGCGCATCCGCAAGACCATCCTCAACCACGAAAAGCGCATGAAGGCCACCCACGGCGGCAAGAAGTAAATGGAAAAGAACAGGGAACGGCTTGTGCCGTTCCCTGTTTGCAAAAGGATGACTTCAGGCAGAAAATCGGGGCTTGCTACTACCGGTAGCGGAAGTTCCAGCCATAGTTGATAGTGCGCAACGCCCAAATCCCGTAGAATTTCCCCATAAGGAGGAACGAGAAATGCTGTCAGAAACGATCTATCGGCTCAGACGAAGGGCGGGACTTTCCCAAGAGCAGCTTGCGGAAACCATCGGCGTTTCCAGACAGGCGATCTCTAAGTGGGAAAGCGGAGTTTCCCATAGTTAAAGATACCACACCCAATATCACAAACTCACGCTTAAACAATATTCCTTAGTCAACCACATACAATAACAAATACAAAAAAGCTGGAAGCAGACTTAATTTTGCTCCCGGCTTTTCTTTATTGTTTTGATGAAGTCGTTCAATGATACTTGTTTTTGCTATCTGCTTACATAATGTGCATACTTGTCACTTGTGTTCTGATATATCTGTCCCTCTTATTGCCTAAACTCATATTAAGGGTGTGATATATCCAAGTGCAATAGCCTTGTTATAGGCTTCGATAGCATTTTTAGCCCCCAGCTTATCATAGATGCTTTGGATATGGTTGTAAAGTGTCCGTTCACTGATATACAGTTCTTGCGCTATTTCATGCTTTGTTTTCCCTGTTCCAATCGCCTTAATAATTTCCGCTTCACGATCTGTCAGGGGATCTAATAAAGGGGGCGTAGTGGACTTGTGACCTTTACTAATAGCTGTGAGTTTTTTTACCAACTCGTCAGCAGAAGCAGACTTATCAATATAACTTACGGCGCCTTTTTTAAGTGCCTCCTGTCTATAAACTGGCATATCATAAGAGGATAGCATAACCACCTTTATTTTTGGCTTTTTACTATATATCGTTTCTATCAGATCAATGCCAGAACTTTTTGACTGCTCTCTTAGGTTGACATCAAGTAATACAATGTCCCATTCGTCTACGGAAAGAATATTCCAAAACTCTGTTTCATTACTTACATAGCGACAGATAGAGATTTCATCCCAATCTTCCAGAAGTTTGCTTAAACTCTCTCCAAATATCCTGTGATCATCAAATAGTAATATCTTCATTTTTTCTCCCCAAAACTGCCGTTGCAGTTAAAATACCATCTTTCTCTAAATACTGAATGTTACCACCATTCCCATTTATCAACACCGTCAAGAACAGCATACCACCTTTGGAAGAAAGAATATTTTCAATGTCATTTGGTTTCGCTCCATCATTTTGACAGGTAATTACGAGTCTACTTTCTTCATTTAGCGCGATTTCCAAATGAATAAAAGTAGCGGCAGCGTGTTTATAAACATTGTTGACAAGTTCTTTGATTATCTGCATAGTCTGTTCCAAACTGTTATCTTTTTTCAAAGCAATCCTTGCTTCGCTGTCAATCGTGAAATCTACAAGTATATTCTTCTTTGGGTACAGCTTCTTAATCGCGTCAAGCATATATCCGATATGTTCCCATGAAGCATACCCCGAAAAGATATTAGAGGAATAGAAATTCATCATATTTCTTACCCGCAATTCCAAATCAGACAATATCCTTTTTGTTTCATCAACATCTGGTGAGCGAAGCGACAGGAGATTTTTGGCACCTCCAATGTCTTGAAGCACATCGTTATGAAGCAGTCTTGAGAAATCTTCCCTCTCATTTGCAATATAGTTCGTTAATTCATAATACTTTGTCAACTCCTTGTAACGGGCCTCCATGTCGCCAAGATGAATGACAGCAAAAGCCTCAAATAAAAGCATTATAAGCTGAAAAAATACATTGACTTGTAGGGTGGACAAATCAAAGCAATAAAGTACGACTGTAAACAAGGGAATCATAAGAGCGAGGACATATCTTGCTTTCCTCTGGGCAATCGGAAGAATATTAACCTGTTTCAAATTTATATATCTATAATCAAGGAAAATTCCCATGAACATTCCAACTAACATGGTTATAGCAGGGAGAATTTGGAAATCAAAAAACGACAGTATGATAGCTGCAATTCCAAACAGCAAGCGAACCATTTTACCCCGGCTTGCGTCAGTTCTTACCAGCATTATTCCGATAATCAATGCAAAAAACAGAAATGCACCCATGTATAAGGTGGAAAATCCATCATACATCAGCGCCGCAATAAAGGAAACAGAAAGCAGGTTCCAGCCACATTCAGATATTGTTGCCTTTCGCCGTGATGTCATTACATGAAGATAGAGCAGATTGAAATAACAAAGCAAGACGGCAATCGACAATAAGTTGATGGCTCCGTCATTCGCAATTCCTTTATGTGTTCTATCCAATATAACCCATAAAGTCACAATACCCGCATGAAGAAACAGATACGGATAGAAGCGTTTATCCTGCATAGCCCCCCTCCTTTCAGCTAAAATTCATTATGTTAGTAATATGATGATACGATCCGTTCTTTAGTCATCAGACATAAACCACACGCAGTCAAAACTATTATACTCACTGGAGAAAATAGTAGCAACACCCACACATTATTCGTTTTCATAAATATCCCACATTTTAAGACAACCAGCAAAATATGAAGCAGTGTTGCAAAGATAGGAATACTCTTAAACCAGTTCATATTTCTAATCCAGAGAATCAAAACATTTATAAATGCCGAATACAATATGCTAAGGATCAGAAAATAGGTGCTTAATAACAAGATAAGGTTTGGCAGGCGAATGGAAATCATCAAAAGTAGAGGAAACAAAAGGATCAGCGTTCCAATCCATAGTGATAGCAGATTCTCCTTAACAATACTTGAGATTTTAATACCATTAGCAAGTTTCCATTCTATTCTCTTTGTGATTTTTTCTTGCTGCAACATATCCTTGCTTATTTCTCCGGCAAAAAAGATAAATAAGCACAGGTATCCATCAAGCATAAAATACTTTATATCAACACCAAATACAATGTTCTCTGAAATATCCCCAAAGTTCATCAGAAAGATCATGCCGAAGATAGCTGCTACCGCACTCATAAATATATAATTCCAGTTCAATACCCTTTTAAGGTTTAAGGTTATCAAACCCATTCGCCATCCCTCCTGATAACTGTTTCGTTGCTCATGTGCCGAGCCTTAAAGAAACTTAATAGTGCAAACATCATGCAAAGTGCAACATCAACCACAATAATCAAATAGTCAATTCCTATATGATGTTGATTCACAAACTCTGTAATTCGTTCTGCCGACATCGCAATCAAATAAACCAGTGCAAAATTACCAAAGAACAGAACATTTTTGAACAGTTTTACTCGTTTTACATCCAGTACAATGATATTCAAAGCGACAATCTCACAAAAACTAAGTACAAGAATACTAAGATAAACGCATACGATCCGCCCAAAGCTCATTGTCCAGTCGGTAAAGTAATAGCAACTCATAAAAACAAAGAACGGGATAATACCAGAAAATCGGAAAATCTGTATCGAATACTGTTTTATAATCTCTTTTACCGCAATTCCAGAAGCTGCAAAAAATTCAACTCTCCGGCTTAACTTATCCTTTGCTGTCAAATCTACAATCATAGCACCGGATTGCAGGGAGGTAAGACCAAAAATAACCGCATAGAGCATTAGGACTAAATAATCTTCTCCCTTAGACTGCAAGGCGTCCATCTGCATTGCAAAGCTCATAAAAATCGCCAGAATGGCAACAATCGCAGTATCAATTAGGAGGCTTTTACTTCTGGTAAGATAGTAGCCTGCGCCTTTTCCCATGTTACTCATGCCGATTGCCCTCCTTAATAAAGATTTCTTCCAATGATTGTCCTTGCATTTCTTGAATACCCTTATCAAACAGCAATCTGCCATTTTTAATCATAGATACATCATCAGCGCACTTTTCAATCTCGCTAAGGTCATGTGAAGTGATAATAACCGTTTTTCCGTCAGCTTTTAGAGCCTCTATCAAACTACGGATTTCTACTCTGGATATGGGGTCTACACCCGATGTTGGTTCATCCATGAGCAGAATATCCCGTCCCATCATAATCACAATCAAAAGGGACAGTTTTCTTTTCATTCCTTTAGAATAAGTGCTAACACGCTTTCCTAAATGCTCGGTCAATCCTAATTGCGTACAATAACTGTCTGAACGATCATTTATTTCAAATCCAAAGTATTTCCCAAAAATTCTCAAATTTTCAAGACCAGTCTGTTCTTCATACAGATAGTCATTTTCAAGCTCCATTGCATATTTCCCTGCAATGTTGATTGTCCCTGCATTTGGCTGGTATACCCCTGTAATCAAGCGTAGCAGTGTTGTCTTTCCAGAACCGTTCGGGCCAATAATCGCATGGATTGTATTTGCTTTTACATTCAGGCTAAAATTCTCAAACAAAACTCTGCCACCAAAACCTTTTTTTAAGTTCTTTACTTCAATCGCATTTTGAATCTCAGACATATTTTTTGCTCCTTTCATTTGGTGCTCCACCATATAGGTATAGTGTATAAAACGAAGAAGCATTTTGCATGAGTAATTACTGCAATTTCGATACTGCCATCAGGCAAATGTCACAGAAACCTCACAACGAGAAAAAAATTTAGTATTCTGTCAGTTCCACAATTACATTACTTTGCAGATACAGCCAGTCCGTAAATTCTTTCGGGCTGGCTGTTCCTGTTTTTACAGCCTT
>ERZ773139.1813-NODE-1813-length-23362-cov-3.908225_pt1 | contig 23362 bp, 12 predicted proteins | sample MGYA00580854_ERZ773139 | MGnify/ENA primary metagenome ERZ773139 (study PRJEB29015, sample SAMEA2737809) | human gut metagenome | biome: human gut; feature: human-associated habitat; material: faeces | place: China | collected 2012 ...
TTTGTCATAATTAACACCGGCAATTGCTGTATTCAGATCCAGATCACGAGTGTAATTCTTCACATCGCTGTTGGATGATACATTCTTAAAATCGATATACATATTTCCAAAACTCAGATAATATCCATATCCTTTTGTTCCGTTATCATCACTTGCACCTATCAAGTTGCTTTTTGCAAGATTAGTTGCAGAATTATCCTGGCCTTTCGCAAAGTACTCATGGATTGAATTCATTGTCGCTCCATTTTGTCCTTTATTCTCCAGATTACCTCCATTGTAATTCTTTCTACTCTCACTTGGTCCTCCTGACCAAAGTGATTTCTCATTCAGCTGGATACGTTCTCTGGTAATCCCACCGAATACGGATCCACCGATTCCTCCATTCCCCATCGGAAGTGACTTTTCCTGCCAGCCTTCGTAATATCTGGTAATGTCTGCCGGGCTCGTATACCATAGCTTCAGATCATTATTACCGGTCTGCTGCGTTACGGCCGCTGGTTCTGCATGGACCTGCGTTGCCATATACGGCAGAGACGTCACAGCCATTGCTGCTGCACAGGCACTTGCAAGTACCCGCCATTTCATTTTTCTTCTCATAATACCCCTTTCTGATACGTTCTTGATGTATCTTATTTATTGTCACGAAATTCCTCTGCCTTCGTATTTCTTCAGGCAGACTCCTCCCAGTGTCCAATTATCTACATTATAAAGCTTTTCTTTTGATCATGCTTGTTCAATTTAATCTTTATAATCGCTTATTTTGTCAAATTCAGAACCTCGGATTCACATTTTATTTATATTTTTTAAAAAATCATTCACACTTTTTGTATTTTTCGGTACATTTTTTCTTTATTTCTGTTATAATACACATTAATGATTATTATTTGTGCTTATATTATGGAGGATTTTTTTACACATGAAGAAAAAAACTACCGTTCAGTCAATAAATAAACATTCCACTCCTCCTTCTGAGGAAACTAAGATTCAGAAACACGAAGTACCTGGATTAATGACATTGTCCGATTCCATTCTGTCCGGTGCTGTTGTTGAATATCGTAAAGCCGGTTATAGTTTTGCCCGGCACTTACATACAAATATTGAGATTTATCGGATTCTTTCCGGTGAATGTTATATGGATATCCAGTCGGAAACCATCCACTGTACAGAGGGTGAGTTTATCATGCTGCTCCCGGATGTGATCCATTCTTTCTATCTGAATGATACATCGGACTGTGAATTTCAGCATATTCACTTTAATCCTGAGATGTTTTCCACGATTGTTCTTGAAGATGAGGGAGTTTTTCCTATCACTCTGATGCACGCGATCCTCTTTTCTGCCCAATTCTATTACCGGATGGAATCGGATCCGGTCATCAATGAACATCTTCAGAAGCTCATTACGCTCTATGCTTCATCCAACAGTCTCTTCTCTGCTGCAAATATTAACGTTGCACTGATGAACCTGATGTTGTATATCCTTGACCACACAGAAACAGAGCGTGAATTTTCCGAACCACAGCTTCAGAACAGTTACGTGGCTTATACTCTGAATTACGTTCAGGAACATTTTACCCAAAAGATCCGTCAGGAGGATATCGCCTTACAGCTGCATATCTCTGTCCGCTATCTGAGTAAGATCTTCAAGAATTATATGGGGGTAACCCTTTCTAATTACATTAACATTTACCGGATCAACCGTTCCATTGAATTAATGCAGAATACAAGTCTGACACTGACAGAGATTGCCCTTCAGGTCGGCTTCAAAGATTCCCAGCATTATTCCAAAGTCTTTATGAACGTGGTAAATGCAACACCGTCACATTACAGAAAAGCAATTTTGAAATAAAAACTTTTTCAAATATCATAAAGCACAGCCATCAGAGATAAAACTCTGTTGGCTGTGCTTTATTTTGTCTTTTACTGCATTGGAAATTCAAAACTCACTTCTGATTAGTTTGTTCTTTTTCTCCTTGCCATTACTGCAACAAATCCTGCTGCCAGGCAAAGCATCGCCATTCCAGCTACATTTGCTGTATCACCGGTCTTGGCTGCTTTCACTGCATTTGATGTGCCGTTTCCGCCATTTGCAGTACCGTTGTTGGAAGAACCATTATTCTTTGATCCTGCATTTGTATTGCCGTTGTTATTTCCGCCATTATTATTGGATCCGTTATTATCGTCCTTCTTGTCATCACCCTTATTGCTGTCATCTTTCTTATTATCATCTTTTGCTTTCAGGGCTTCTTTTGCTTCTTTTACAGACTGTACTGCTGCATCAATCTCGTCCTGAGTTGCATCTGGATTCTGAAGAACTGCATTGGCTGCATCAATTGCTGACTGAAGGGCTGCAAGTGATGCTTCTGTATACTTGTCTGTTGCTCCGACAACTTCTGTTGCATCTGCAACCGCCTTTTCAAGCTCCTCTTTTACAACCGGTGCTTTCTTCTCTTCGAGTGCTGCCTTTGCTGCATTTACAGCTTCAACCTGTGCATCTACCTCTGCCTGGGTTGCGTTGTCATCAGCCAGAACTCTATTGGCTGCATCAATTGCTGTCTGAAGAGCTGCGATGGATTCTTCTGTATACTTGTCTGTCAGAGCTGCTTCACCCTCTGCTGCTGTCACTGCAAGTCTCAGTGCAGATTTGTCTGCCTTCTCTTTCAGTGCTGCAATCTTAGCTTCTACATTTGCTTTCGCATTGTCAACTTCTGTCTGAGTTGCATCTGCTTTGTTGTAAACTGTCTGAGCTTCATCTACAGCATTCTGAAGTGCTTCCAGAGAAGCCGGTGTATAAGCGTCTGTCTGTGCGAGCTTCTCATTTGCTGTATTGATGGCTGCAAGCAGATTTTCTTTTGCAACTGTTACTGCATCTTTTGCAAATGTTACTGCAATCGTATGGTTGGCTGTTACATCTGAGAATGTATATTCTGTTACAACGTTAACTGCAGTTCCATCTACTGTAAGGCTGTCTACATGGTATCCTGCATTTGGTGTGATCGTGAATGCTTTGGATGTTCCTTTGTAAACCTTTGTTGCTCCTGTCGGTGCGATCTTTCCACCCTCACCTGCTGTTGCTGTAATTGTGAACTGAGTCTGGATGTCAGCAGTCTTTGCTGTGATCTCAGCTTTCTTTGCATCTACATCTGCCTGAGAGCTTGCTGTTGTCAACTGCTTTCCTGCATTTACAAGTTCCTGAAGCTCTACAAGTGCCGCTGCAGAATATTTATCTTTATCTGCTGCATTGAGGATTGCCTCTGCATTTGTGATCGCTGCCTGAAGTTCTGTAAGGTCAGCTTCGTCTGCCAGTTTTACTAACTCGATATCGAATTTATCTGTCTGTGGTGAATCTCCGTCTGGTGCTGTAAATACAAGAGTTCCTGCTCCTGCAGTTGTAACAACCATGTTAAATTCAACAGTCTTTGCCTGAAGCACATTATTCACCTTGGAGTTCGGTGTTGCCACCTGACTGGCAGTGATCTTTCCATCCTGCTCACTCCATGCAAGTTTATTCGTATCAGAACCACTTCTATAAGTTACTGTTACTTTATAAGTTCCTGCTACCGGTGCATTATAAGCATAAGCAACTGAATCTGCTCCTGTAGATGTCTTATTCAGAGAATTAATATACTTTCCATTGCTTGCCCAAGCTTCTGAGTTTACTTCGCATCTCCACTCTGTTGCTCCGCATGCCTCAGTAATTGTTGTTGCGTGCTCTGCTTCCAGAGTCTTTGTCGTTCCCTTTGTTGTCGGGAATTCAAATGGATTTGCTGCAGTATAATTTGCAAATGCAAATGTTGCCTCAATTGTATGAGCTGCAGTTACATTTTCAAATGTATAGGAAGTTCTCTTTCCTACGGATGTTCCGTCAACTTTAACATCGCTGACTTCATATCCATCATTTGCCGTGATCGTGAATGTTGCACTTTCACCTTCTGTAACAGATACCTTGCCGTCTGCAAGACCTTCTGCTGTGATCGTACCGCCTTCACCTGCTGTTGCTGTGATATCATAAGACTCAACTGTAACATTCTTCGGGCTGATAATAAAGTAATCAATTCCCGGTCCTTTATTTGTATTCGGAGCTGTGACTGAGATAACTCCGTCCCCTGCTTCTGTTACTTCAATATCAAATTCTGCAGTTCCAAATACAACATTATTATTTTCCTTTGTAGGATTAACTTCTAATGTCTTCTCTGTGATCTTTCCGTTTGCTTCAGTGATCTTGATACCATTTTTTTCATTCTCCATAGAACCGCTGCGGTATCTCATCACAACATGATATGTACCTGCTTTTTCTGCATGGTAAGCATACGTTATTACATCCTTATATGCCATATCAGTCACAAATTTTCCATTGCTTGCATCACTGTTATCAGTAATATGCATTGGCCAGTCCGGATCTGAATCTGTATCATTGCTGTTCGTCACTTCTGTTGCAAACTCTGCTTCCAGGGTTGCACTTGTTCCTGTCTTCCATGGGAACTGGAATCTGTCATCTGTTGTATATTGCGTACGTACTACAAGAGCTTCTTTAGCTGCATATAATGTAGAATATGCATTTTTGATCTGTGTATCTGTAGCATTTTCATTTGCTGCAACAGTCTTTGCTGAGGAAAGTGCCGCTGCAAACGCTGTCCATCCTTCTGAATAAAGATGTTCTTTTAATCCTTCAGATTCTGTGATCAATGTATTAAGTGAATCTCTTGTAATTGCATCAGCATCAAGAATTGTTACTTTGGCTGAGCTTGCAAGTCCGATTACCGGGCTGCTGCTTGAAAGCTCCAGTGTAAAATATACATCCCCGTCCGTTGTCGGCACACGGTTTGCATGTGCTGCACGACTGATTACTTTTTCTGACTCGCCATTTGCAAACTGAACGGTAGAAATCAACTCTGTATCGAAATGCTTCTGAATCGCACTTCCTGGGTTTGGCTCAAGTTTCGCTGTGATTTCACCTGTTGTTCCACCAACACGCTTGATCTTGACAGCAAGATCACTGTCTTCGTTCATCGTATAGGTTTCATTTTCAATTTCGAGCATACCTTTTCCGTCATTGTTAATGACATAGGCTGCCTCGACACCGATTGCTGCTGTCGTCTTTGCTACCAGCTTCAGTTTATGATGTCCGTTTTTCAAATCCGCCGACTCAAAAATCTTTGCTCCTGTTGATCTTACGGTATCATGAGTATCAATCGTTGCAACCGGAGTATCCATATTATCAATATAGACATCTGCCTGACCATGATTTGGATCTTTTGTTCCCATCAGATATACTTTTGTTCCGTCAAACTCATAGGTAAAGCTTGCATCCGCTTGATTTGACCAGGTATTCTGTCCGTTAATATAAGTAGGTCCCGTCTGTGGATTCCATCCTGAAGAACTAAATTTAAACTTCGTTTTATCATTTACACTTGTCGAATCCATTCCATCCGGAGCAGCCCCACTCAGCTGGAAGCCTTTGCTGGCTTTATAAACTCCAACTTCGCTAAGTTGCGGAACTTTTCCTGTTGATGTTCCGACAGTAATTCTTACCTGAGTTGCAGATATTGGTGATGTTCTGATCAGTCGTTTTGATCCAACCGTCACACCTCTTTCCATGGTCTGCCAGCTTGCATTGTCATTTTCTTTGTATTCAACTTCATAGCTATTGATATGCTGTCCATTCTGGATTGCCTCTTCGATTGATACAACATCAAATCTCTTTGCAGAATCCCACTTGATCGTCAGTCTTCCACTTGTTGTACCATCATCTGTTGTCCAGTATGTAGCATCATCATCATCCACTGCATTTCCCGGCTTGAAGTCAATATCATTGCCGCGGACATTGCTTGCTGTAATTGTTGTTCCATTTGCTTTTGCAAGATTGGTTCTGAATGTATCCTGAACATTCTGACCAAATTCCACAACACGATCCAGAATCGCCTGGTCTACTTTTCCCTCATTATTCGGAGGCACATTCAAAAGTAAGGTTGCGTTATGACCAACTGATCTAAAATACATCTCTGCAAGGTTTGTCAGAGTTCTTGGAGTATTTTTCTGTGTTCCCCAGAACCATCCGGATGTAATTCTTGCATCAGCCTCCGGTACTGTCCAGTGATTACCATCTTCATATCCATTGGAATATCCGTCTGTCGGATCTCCTTTGTAATCTCCGGCACGCTGGCTTTCATCATTGTAAATCTGACCATTACTGATTCTTGATTTTGCCCATGTGGTATCATCTGCAAATCCATTTTCATTTCCGATCCAGCGGACTGTTGTATGAGTTCCTGCTCCGAACAGCATACAATCTGCTTTATAGCCTGCTTCTATTCCTTCATATTTCTGAATTGTTGCATACCATTTTTCAAAATTGTATGTCTGCGGTACATTATTGTAACCGTTCGCTCCATCCATCCATACTTCCACGAAATGCCCTTTATTTCCATATTTCGGATTGCTCAGGATTTCTTCAAGCTGGTTATTATAATATTCATTGTAGGCATTATTGATCGATCCACCATCTGAACCAAAGGTTGACTCTGCTACATCCCATGGTGAAAGATATAATCCCATGTCCATATTAGCTGCCGTACATGCTTCTGAAATTTCTGCAAGGATGTCTCCTTCTCCATTTTTATAACTTGTACTTGCAATGTCATAATCTGTATATGCACTGTTCCAGATACAGAATCCATCATGATGCTTTGCTGTTACAATCAGCTTTTTAAATCCTGCATTTTTCAGTGTATTTACTAATGTTTCTGCGTCGAAATCACTTTCCAACGTAAAAATCTCATCTGGAGTCCTTCCTTCATAAAGCTTTTTCTGTGTTGACTGGTTAAATCCCCACTCCAGTTCGTTGAATGTATTCGGACCAAAATGACAAAATGCTGCAAGTTCATCCTTCTGATACTTATACTGATTTGCATCAGGTACTGTATCGTCCGGTGTTGGTGCTGCAGTATCTTTATCTGTGCAGTCCGCATCTGTTACGCCATTTTCAGCGGCATATACCGTTACTCCTGTTGTTCCAACAGAACTGAAAATCGTCGTAACTCCAAGAACCAAGCCCATAAGCATTGATAAGGCTTTTTTTCTCATGTCTTTCCTCCCATTATGTTATCAAAGCGGAGGAGGTCAGCATTTTTCATGACCTCTCCGCTTTTTCTGAATTTTAAATCCGTAAAAGTAAGCTTTTTTTAGTTCTCTTTTTTACGCTTTACTACAACGCCTGCTGCCGCTGCGGATGCTGCCAGTGCGAATGCCCAAACTGCCACGTTTGTTGTATCGCCTGTCTTAGCTGCTTTCTTAGTATTGTCTACCTTTGTTGTAGTCTTATTGTCAGACTTGGATGTATTAGAAGAATTGTTGTTCTTGTTGTCGTCAACCTTTGTATCATCCTTCTTATTGTCACCCTTGTTGCCGTCGTCTTTCTTTCCGTCATCTGTCTTCTTTTCTACAAGAGCATTGAGGGCTTTTGCGATGGCTTTATTTGCTTCGTCAACCTGAGCCTGCGTTGCATTTTCGTCATTCAGAACGGATGCGTACTGATCGTAAACTGCCTGCAGGGCTTTCAGTGATTCTGCTGTGTACTTGTCTGTTGCTGCAAGTGCTGCATCTGCCTTTGCTGTAGTTGCCTTGAGTTCTGTCTTATCAACTACTGTCGGATCAGGATTTACAGCATCTTTCTTTGTTGTAAATGTAGCTGCTGCCTTTGCGGATACATTGTTATTTGTATCAACAGCTTCTACCTCTACTGTGTACTCTGTTCCTTCTGTAAGACCTGTCAGTACATATTCTGTTGTTGCTACCAGTGTATCATTTACCTGAGTTCCATTTACATATACATTGTATCCGGCAACTCCTTCATTATCTGTAGAAGCTGTCCATGTAACAGTTGCACCTGTCTTTGTAACATCAGATGCTTTTACGTCTGTCGGAACGCTTGGTGCTTCTGTATCGACTGCCTTTGCTGTTGTAAATGTAGCTGCCTCTGATTTCTCAGATACATTTCCTGCTGCATCTACTGCTTCAATCTCTACGCTGTAATCTGTAGCTGGTGTAAGACCTGTCAGATCATACTCTGTAGCTGTTACCAGTTCTGTGTTTACCTTTTCTCCGTTTACATATACGTTGTATCCAGTTGTTGCAACGTTATCCAGAGCTGCTTCCCATGCAACATGAGCTGTTGTCTCTGTAACATCTGCTGTTCTTACTGCTGTCGGAGCATCCGGTGCTTCTGTATCAACTACTGCCTTGTCAACGTATGTGATGATCGGAGTAACATGAACAGACGGCCTGCTTGGATTGCTGTTGCAGCTTGCTGTTACGCGGATCACATCGCCCTTGTTCAGTTCAATCTCATCAAAATTTGCCCAGTCTGCTGCTTTCTGATTACTTGTTGAAAGTGTTACACTCTGTTTTACTGTATCATTTACAAGAAGGCTTAATGTAACTGTTCCGCCTGAGTTTCCAGCCTGACGCAGATACGGCTCACCATCTTTTACATTGAAGGATACTGTACCGCTCTTCGGTGCTCTGAATACCATTGCTGTCGAATAAGAAGTCTGCGGTGGAGCAGAGATCAGTCCATGAATGGAATCGCTCATTGCTGTACTGTGATTTGGAGCATCTACACCAACACCATAGTATGTATTCAGTACCCAGTTTGGATAAGTATTATCATAAGCTGTCATATCAGCCCAGTCGCCATTACCGTTCTTCTGCTGTGCAAACCATACATTTCCCTGCTGCTGTCCTGCATAGTCCAGTGTCCAGTTGTATGTATTCTTCTGAGCTACCGTATAGTCATTTGTTGTTCCGTCTTCAGCCGTGATGCGTACTGTCACTCCTGCTGTTACTGCATCTCCGTCAGCTAATGCTGTTCCATTGTTCAGTACGGAAACTGTTGCTGTATCAGCTACTGTGATGTTCTTCTTCAGCTCGCTGACTGTTGTAGCATTTGCTGTTGTATAAGGAACACTCAGTGTCTTTCCGCTTACCATGTAGTAAGAAGATTTCAGTTCTTTATCAGAACTTGCAACTACTGTATAAGTTACATCCTCCATTCCTTCATAAGAAAGAACGACGGTTGCTCCACCTTTCACGATATCTGCATCGCCAAGAACTTTATCACCATTTTTTACAGTAACTGTAACGCCTGTATCAACGATGATGTTGTTGCGGAACTGCTCTACTGTTGTATTCTTCGGAAGATCACTTACATTTGTTCCTGAAATTGTGTATGTATTGGAACGAAGTACAAGTGCTGTAACTGCATCACTTTCTGCTGCTCCGATTTCCGGTACTGCTGTGATTGCATGTCCGAAGAAGTCATGATCGATAGAATAACCATTTCTGTCAACAATTACTTTACCAGCATTGATAGCCGGTGAGTTTGCTGCCAGTTTGTATCCATCAAATTTTGTAGTAGCTGTCGGATCTTCATGCAGTCTTGCCTGCTTGTCCTCTGCTGCTGCAACCGGACCTGAACCTGCATCAACAAGTACTGCTGTTCCTGCGGATACCTTTACTGCATTTGCATCAGTTGGGTAATTGGATACATTGTAGTACAGGTTGTTGTCGAATACTTTATTGTTGCTCGGATTCCAGTTTGAAACTGTTGCCGGTGTACTTCCTGCAAAATAGAAAATATTATTTTCTGCTGTAACCGGTCCACCATTTCCATGACTTCTATGCCAGATTGTATTCAGTCCCGCTTTAATATAGAAGGTATTATTGTAAACCTGACAATTTCCTGTATTTCCAGCAGGATCCAGCGGTCCCATATCTTCATTCTGGCTGATGTTGTAGCGGAAGGTATTGTTAATGGACTGCCCACCACAGAACATAATGGTACTTGCTGTATTACCATGGCTATAGTTGTACTGGTAGTTTGTTCCGTCGCCATAGTCAGCATCCCATGGCTGTCCATCGCCATTTCCTCTTGATGCATTCAATGTTGTAAAACATTCATTATACTGGAAAATCGCATTTTTACACTTCCATGGCCAGATACCGGCTGCCACTCGTCCTGCACCAACGCCCTGTGTACCGTTTGGATTACCATTTGCATCAAGACTTGGCTGATTCTTTGAGTAGTCTATTGTATTAATCTGTTCAGCTGCATTCTCGGATACATTGTACTGAATCAATGGTCTGTCAAGATACATGGTTGTGATGGCATCTCCACCCACATGGTTCAGGTAGTTGTTCTCGATGACTACATTGGAGGAACCATATTTTGCCATTGTTGCATCTGACAATGCACCTGTTTGGAACTGTCTCCACTGGTAAGTATATCCAACTGCGATTCCCCAACGGTTTACTGTATCCAGATAGCAGTTCTTGATCTGAACATCGTTGTATCTTGCAATTCCTGTTGTTGCTTCATTTGTCGGCGTTTCTACGATAAAGTAGATACCTCCATTTGTCATATGCTTGTTATAAACGTTACCTGTTACATTATGGATATAAAGATCGTCCAGTACGATATGATCTACTGTTCCGTTATCCTTGGCAACTCCGGCAACTCCGGTTCTGTCCATTGCATAAGCGTCATTGTAAGCTTTACCTTTTTCTGTATCTGTTGCACTGTTTCTGTCATTTGTCAGTTCCAGGCCTTTGATCTCGATGTACTCTGTATCTTCGATCAGAATACTGGAAGATACCTTACCTTTCCATTTATGATTCTGGTTATCAAGAGGTGTTCCGTAATTCAGATCCCACTGACCATGACCATTTGTATTGATCTGTGGTTTGTCTCCCTCTCCATAAGTAGAGATCTTAACCGGTGCTTCAGCAGTACCACTGTCCTCTTTTGTAAACTTCAGAGCCTGATCTTCAAACACAGATCCCTTTTTCAGGAGAACTGTATCTCCCGGCTCAAGATCAAGGGCATTCACTTTATCAAGTGTCTTGAATGCCTTGCTTTCGGAAGTTCCGTCATTGCTGTCACTTCCGCTTTTGGAATCAACATAATATGTTGTTCCTGTCGCAGTATCCTGTCCTTCAGCATTAACAGCAACTGCCGGCACCATTGATGCAACCGTTGTTCCTGCAAGCAGAAGAGCCAGAGCACCGCTCATCCATTTCTTCTTCATAACATTGCTCCTTCCATCATTCTATATTCTTCAAGGTAAACCGGTTTACATCCGCCATGTTCCCGTCCACCTGAGAATCAGTTTCACGCTGTGTGATGATATCATCATATTTCTTTTCACGCAGCTCACGTTCCACCGCAATTCTTGCTGTCTCCAGATCAGCATTCTCTTCGCTGTCCCCAAAGATCCATTCGCGGCTGTTGTAGTATTCCAGTACTTCGTCCTCTGTCAATTCCATTCCCTCACGGGTATCATCATTGCAGTATTTTTCTTTGAGCGTACTCACTTCATATTGAAGATAAAGCTGAAAGGTATATTCTTTCAGTCCGTAGACTACCTCACCTTTTTCAACTTTCTCACTCCGCTTTGCATTCTCGTCTTTCCAACGTTTTTCCAAAGCCTTATAGCTGCTGTCTGATACATCACCGCATTCTTTTGCGAGGTCATAGACCGCATGAACGTATTTCAACTGTTCTACTGTATTTTCCGTCAGAATTTCGTAGCCGTATTTTCCATCATACTTTTTCTCCCAGAAGCCATCTTCATAAACGGCATCATAGTCCTGTTGAATCTGCATTTTTGTATCATATTCTACTGATTTCATGCAGTTCACATATTCATCTTTGCTGATTGTATGCCCCCCAACAGTTAAATCGAATCGATTATCAATTCTGTATCGGACAACCCCGGCAACAATTCCCGCGACCGCGATCACCAATACTGCAATTCCGATCTTCAGGAACTGCTTTTTTCGATTCTTCATACTCCGCATCCCCTCCTGTTCTGAAATCTTGTTCTGTCTACACACGAGCTTACCCACTCTGACTTAATACTATTATAACAACAGCAGAATTTTTCGGCTCGTTCTTTTCGGTTGATTCCCACGCTTATTTTGTCTAATTCGGAACATTCTTTTTGATTCTCCCTTGACGGCTTTTATTCTCTTTGCTATATTACATATAGAACAGTATGAATGATACTGTTTCTTTGCATACAATAGTGTAAAAAGTAATGCAGATCAGATGATACAAACGTAACGGAAAGATATGAGGGTGAGTCTATGAAAAGAGATTACTATGAACTGCTCGGACTGGCGAAAGGTGCCGATCCGTCAGCAATAAAAAAAGCCTACAGAAAGCTTGCTAAAAAGTATCACCCGGATACGAATCCCGGTGATAAAGAGGCCGAAAAGAAATTTAAAGAGATCACAGAAGCTTACAATATCCTGAGTGATCCTGAGAAAAAGAAACTTTATGACCAGTTTGGTCACGCTGCATTTGACCAGAGCGGTGCTGCCGATGGAGCCGGCGGTTACGGCACCGGTGGTTTCCATGGTGGATTCTATGGAAGTGGCTTTGGTGGAGCCGGATCTGACGGAACCGGATCTGGCAGCAATGGTTTTGGCAGTGGTGGTTTCAGTGGTGGCGGTTTTACCGGAAACGGTGGGTATCAGGAATACCACTTTGAGGGTGGTAATATGGATGATATGTTCGGAGATATTTTCGGAAATATGTTCCACGGAGGAACCTCCCGCAAGACTTCTTCCGGTTTTGGGAACGGCTTCCATGGTGGGTTCCAGTCCGGTGGTTTTCAGTCAAAGGGATCCGATCTGAATGCAGAAGTAACCGTTGGTTTTGATGAAGCTGCTTTTGGCTGTGACAAGGTCATTACATTACAGGATCCAAATGCTCCGGGAAATCCTTCCCAGTCACTGAAGGTTCATATTCCTGCAGGAATCGACACCGGTAAGACGATCCGTCTCCGTGGTAAGGGAATGCCCGGTGTAAATGGTGGAGATGCCGGGGATCTGATGTTGAAAGTTAAAGTTGCTGACAAGCCGGGATATGTGCGAAATGGAATGGATGTCTATACGACGGTTACTGTACCTTTCACAACGGCTGTCTTTGGTGGTGAGGCACTGGTTCAGACTTTATATGGCAATGTGCTTTGTAAGATCCGTGAGGGTACACAGTCCGGTTCTAAGATCCGCTTGAAGGGAAAAGGAATTGTTTCCATGAAGAATCCTTCGGTTCACGGTGATCAGTATGTAACGGTTCAGATTGAAGTTCCAAGACACTTAACTCCACAGGCGAAAGAGAAGCTGCGTGAATATGAGGTCTTGGTCAGCGGGAACGCAAAGAGTGCTTAAGATTTGAATAGGGCAGTTGCAGAGATGCAAAAATACGAGACTTTTGAAATACGGCAGTTGAAAAAGACGAAAGGAGAGTCGCTTTTGAGGCATTGGCAACCGTCAAAAATGTACACACATAAAGGGCAGAAATGAGACATTCTTTACCGCTTAGCATTGGCAAAAATACGATTTGTTATTCTTGCCAGGCGAGACGGTATAAATGATGTTGGTCATTTCCGCCCCTTCTTTTATGAAATTTTTTCTATTTCAGACTATTTCTTCCATTTCAGACCGGATTGTATCTTCGGATGCTGCCATTGCCTGCAGGGTCATGGTAAGAAGCTTTTCAAGTTCCCAGCCCAGTTGCTTTGCACCTCTTTCAATGACTTCTCTTGAACATCCCGCAGCAAATCCTTTGCTTTTATATTTTTTCTTCAGAGATTTTAATTCCATATCTTTTGTACTTTTTGACGGATGCATCAATGCAGCCGCCCAGATCAGACCTGTCAGTTCGTCTGCCGCAAATAGTACTTTTTCCATCTCATGGACGGGTTCTACATCAATCATCTTTCCACATCCTACTGTGATTCCGTATCCATGAGAACATACTGCATGGATCAGATCTTCTGAAATTCCAGCTTCTCTTAAAAGCTCCGGTGCTTTCAAACAATGCTCTTCCGGGTACAATTCAAAATCAATATCATGAAGCAGTCCTGCAATCCCCCAGTATTCTGCATCTTCTGCGTATCCCAGTTCATTTGCATACCACTTCATAACAGCCTCTACAGTCAGAGCATGCTGAATGTGAAATGGATCTTTATTATATTTTTTAAGTAACTCAAAAGCATCTTTTCTGGCAATATGTTCCATGTTGTTCCCTCCTTTTTATCTGCAGTTTTCCTACCATTCCGATAGGTTATATTTTACTTTGATCTTTACTGCTTGTCAAGGTGGTAAGCATTTTTACATTTTTTGCTGTGTAAACATTTTTACTTTTTTGCTGCAAGTATTCTCATGATCCTCTGCCGGTTATACCGCTGCATAATTACAAAAATCAAATCCATTCCTGCAGATACAATGGAAGTAATAATGAAAACCGGATATGCTCCAAATTTTATCCCGGCGAAAACCGGCAAAAAGCTCAATACCGCAATAATCTCATGCCCCACTTCTGACTGGCACATGGTCTGTGCGATTTCTTTCCAGCTATGGAGTCTCGGATCAAACCAGTCCGGTCTGTAGGTCGGCATTTTATTTTTCCATTTTTTTACGCCAAGCTTTTCATAAATCTTTTTCTCGGATTCACTCACCTGAAACCAGCGTTTGCAGTAATCTACTTTATTGTGCAAAATGGAATTGACAATGGAACCCACCAGTAGTCTCATAATAAAATGGTATGCACACGTACCAAAACTAATCGCTAATGTCAGCAGGATTTCTTTCGACGTTGACTGGTATAAAACTGTAGTTGCAACTGTGCCGGCTGTAAAGATTGCCGTCAGCGTGTAGATTATTTGAGGTAAACGTGACTTCATTTCCATCATGTCTCACTTTCATTTACAAATGCAATCGCATCTGGTCTTCGTGCAATAATTGCACATAAATTATTGATCGTCCTCATATCTAAATTATACCTTTTTATTCAGCATATGATTTTTTATCCGATTGGTCAGCTTCTATTCACTTTTAACTGAATAATCAATAATAACTTTCCTGCAGGCAGGGCAATGATATGCCATACAGGTTGGTTTCGACCAATTATGAGAACTTAATATGATTTCGTCTTTTTTATTGATTGACGGTATAAGCCAATTTTTGTCAGGCTTCGTTGTGAAGAAAATTTCTCGTTGACTCTGAACCGAACCACATATCATTTCCTCGTTGCAATATGGACATCTCATGATACTCCCTCCTTTGCAAATCCGCTTTTGGTGTATTTATTATTTCTTAAGTATAACACACTTTTATTTGCTTCTCTATCATTTAAATAAAAGTGGCTTTCCTTACGGTCGTCAGCTTCAGCATCTCCTGCGTTTGTGACGGATACATATTCGACAGGGATAATAATAAGACACAAAAATAACCGCCCTGTGAACTCTAAGTTTTTGGTGGTCTGGGGAAGTCTGCTTATTTATCTAATCGTGCAACCATTACACTTCACCATCGCATACCCCAGGCTAAATATTAATATATATTCTTTTCTCATCGAATCAAGTCCTTTCTTGCAACCAAGCACCAAAAAAACCCGTAGAACCGAAGTTCTACGGGTATCTTACGTTTGGACACAACGTTATCTTGCGATAACAAATCTATATTCAGATTGTATTACTCGATGATTGTAGCAACACGTCCTGATCCTACAGTACGTCCACCTTCACGATATCAGACCGGTGTATTGCGGTGTGCAAATGGTGATTTTTCGTGTGATTTGTGTGGGAAAATCCGGATTTTCCGTTGTGTCCGTGTGGTTTTTGGGGATTTTGTTATCATGGCGTTATCACACTATTTACTATCAGAAAAATAACGCATTGCACCATCAAATTCTCCCAATTGTAATGTATCATTTTCAATTTCAATTTTCATTATGCTTTTCATCAACCAATAACACATCCGATTAGTTTGCGATCTTTGCTTAATTATCTCTGTATCAAGTCCCATATCTTTTAAACTTATGATTCTATATAATTCCTTACACAGACTGGCAACATTCAATAAATCATCAAATTCCATTGTTGCTGATACTCTATTAGATGAATGTGTGTAAAAATTTCTATCATTTACAATATCATTTATAAGCTTTTCCTTTTCTTTCATAAATTTTGTTCTAGATAAGTCTGTAAAACAATTGCAGCCCTTATACAAATAATCTTTCACTGCTTTTCTAAATGATATTCCTGAATATCCCAATCCTTTTCCAACTAATTCTTTTTCTTCTTCACTTTCAAGTTTACTAATTATTTCATTCTTTTTTTCTTCAAATTTTTTAATTTCTTTTTCTTCATCTGTATATGCCTGCGTATACCCTTCAATCAATTGCATTGCCGCTAAAAATTTATTTATTGTTACAATTTTAACATCTTCATCCAGTAAAATTCTTCCATATGCCTGTTGTGCATTATATATTTTTTTATAATTAGAAAACCAATACTTCATTGCTTGCTCTAGATTTTGAAAATCTGTTATCTTATACAAACCACCCCTTTTAAAAGATGTATAATCTATCGTATCATTTTTCAATATATTTAGTTTTTCTTTGGGAAAATTGCAAATCCCTATAACTTCTACCAATTTATCATTTTCCACACAATTCAAAGAATTAACAGTAATACTTTCTCCAGCCAATACAGAGAAAAAATCTGTTATTATATACAAATTCTTTCTTATCTGTTCCATATCTATAGCACAGTCAAACTTCCATATAATGTGATGTGCAAATCCAATGGAAAAAGCTTCTTTACTATATTGATATTTTGGATAAACACAAAATGTCAATTCTCCGTTTTCCAATTTTACAATTTTATTTTCCACATTAATTGGTATATCAATTTTACGATAAAATAAAATATCCTCATAATTTTTATTTACATCATATGGACATAATCCAATTAATTCATTTCCCTCTGTTATTTCATAATGTATTTCTTGAAATTTAGATATATTTGTATAAGCACGTTCTCCCTTGAACAATACATCTGCTTGTAACTCAAGCTTAAAACAATTATTCATTCCCCCTGATGCTGATTTAAAATTCAACCCAACTGCAGTTATCTTTTCCCCTTCTTCTAATTCAATCACTAAATATTGATCTATTTCTTCTCTCACTAAATTCACAATATCCCTTGAAACTTTGTAAAGTGTAATACTACCTTGATAAAATTTATTGATATGTATCTCTGCCCTATTATCCACATTTAATTCATTTATATAAACAAGCCTTCCAGAAAACTCTACATTTGATTTTATACCCATATCATTCCTCTTGTTTTATATCATCTTTATTACCAAATTATTTTTATCATGCATCTATTTTTCTCAATAATATTCCCTTACAATTTATTATTACACATCCATCCCCATCTCTGCCATTTCTTTCAACATAAACTCTTCCAGCTTCTTCTTATCTGGCAAATGTAACATATATGTTGAAACAAATAATTGATTGTCCATTCCCGACAGAGCGTATTCTACCATTTGTGAACCTTTATCTGTACAAAGTAAAATTCCTACAGGCGGATTATCTCCTGCCATCATCTCATTCTTTTTATAATAACCAACATATGCATTTAACTGTCCCAAATCCTCATGCTTAAATTCATCGTTTTTCAACTCTATAATTACATTGCAATGTAACAGTCGATTATAAAACACTAAATCGATAAAATAATATTTATCATCAATAACTATTCGTTTCTGTCTTGCCTCAAAACAAAATCCTTGTCCCAGTTCAAGCATAAATTCCTGTAAATGATCCATAAGTGCTTGTTCTAAATCTGATTCTGAAACAGCATCTTTTGCATCAAGTCCAAGAAACTCAAATGTAAATGGATCTTTAATTGTTAACGTATTGCTTTCCTTTGAATTAATCGCTGTCTGCTTTAATAACGCTTCTGGATTTCTGCTTATACCAGTGCGGACATACAAATTTGTTTTTATCTGTCTACGCAGTTCCCGAACACTCCAGTTACATTTTATGCATTCTGTTTCATAAAAAAATCTTTCAAATGAATCTTCAAGCACCATAATTTCTCGAATATGTGAAAATGACAAGTTATTTATTAACTGTTCTGGATCTGTTACAAAAAGGTTCGACGCTGTCGAACTTTTTTCAAAATTAGGCAAGTTAAATTGGTTCGACACTGTCGAACCAATTTGCGGATACTGCAAATAAAACTGCCGGCACGCCTTAAATAATGTTACATTCATTCCTCTCTCAGAAATTTCATTTTCTAAATTTCTAAGAAGACGTGTTCCATATTCAGCTCGATCACTACCATCCTGTTCATACTCAACAATATAATACCCTATTGCCCAATTTCTTAATGTAAGCAATTGATTCACTGCACTTTTAGCTGCATTGCCAGCTTTATTATTTATTTTCTTTATGCTGTCTGCTAGTAATTCAAACTTCACAATATCTTTTCCTTCCACCATACAATTTAATATTTCATCTTACATTACAATAATTCGTCTTCAAATGCCATATTTATCTCTTTTTTCAATTCATTAATAACATTTTCGTGATTATCTCCAGGAATTAATTGTATAAACTTAATTCCTTCGTTTCTTTTTTCAATGATTTTTTCTACATCATGTGTTGGATTAAACACCCATACTCTATCTATTGGGTTGATTTTCCTTACAACAAATTCCTCATTGCTAAAACCCCTACAAAATTTGGACTTATAATCATTTTTATATGCTATAATCTGCTCCTTGCAAGCAGTATCAGATGCCCAAAAGTTCTTTATTGTTCTATATTTAACTTCTATTATAAGTGAACACCAATATGTATCATCTTTATATAAATCCAGTCTTATATCTGGCTTTACATGTCTACTGTTTGAAAAAAGAGGCTCTTTTTCTTTATCAATATTATTAATATTTCTTCCCAATGCCAAATTATAGTAAGCTTTTATTTTCAAATTTTCTTTTTTAAACTCAACTTTTGTCCCCGGACGTAATTCTGGAATCAGAATGTGTTCATCTTTAATTTCGTCAAATATCCACCCTTTTGTTTCTTTGAAACCTAATTCACTACTTATCAAAAAACGGCACACTTTAATAAAGCACCAAATTTCATACATTTCACTTGATAATTTCCATGAATATGCGTATCCCTCATCCCATTTTATATTAATGGTATTTTTCTGTAATTCTTTATACATTTTGTAAAATGCATTATATCTCACATCATAGATAAGAACATGAGGTATAGCCAACGAATCAACTTCTCGTATCTCTTGATACCATTCTTGCGATTTGATTAATTCAGAAATACTTAAAATTGTTCTTACAGTTTCCAAATATTTCTTTAATTCCCCAAGTACATTTTTCTTTGCATTAATAACTGCAATATTTCTTTCAGCATATTTTTCGAGATCTTTTATTTCTTTTTCTACATACTCTGCATATTTCAACGTAGACTCTTGAAACAAATACAATTCTCTTTCATATATTCCTATTATTTTCTTCAACCATCTATTTTCTGGCAAATTATAATTATATACTCTTTTAGGAACTAAATATTTTTCTTCTCCCGTTCCTTTCATTAAATAATCTTTTACTGTAATATTATCAATATATGTCGCTCGATATAAAGGTTCCAATCTATAATCCTTCTCAACTTTATAATTGGGTTTGTCCTTTATATCTATTAACGCAGCTAAAATATTCTTAAAATGCTTTTTTATAACAAAAAATTTGTATAATTCTTTACTAGGTGCTACCTCATTTTCATTGTCTCCTAGTGCTATATTCTTTCTAATAATATCTGAAGATAAGCCCTGGATTTCTTCTTCTAATTCTTTTTGCATAATTGCCCATTCATCATCATTCACATTTTGTGGACACACCTCAAAACATTGATAATAAATCTTTTGATCATGCATTAATCGAATAGCAAATCGTCCTTTTCTCATCGCATAATAATCTGGCGAATGTTTAAAAATAGTATATTTTTCCCCATCCAATAATGGCATCAAATATAAATTTCCTTTAAAATCCGTTTGACATTTTTCATCCGGAAGCAAGTCGATACCATCATAATATAACCTATCATTCTTATCAGTTGAGGTAAATTCCAATTGAATATTCTCATATTCTTTAAATGATATAGGAGTTAATTCCTTAGACTCTAATTCTGCTACCGACTCCGCCATAGTTCGCATATCAATATTTTTTTTGCCTACTATAAAATTAATGTGAACTCCTAAATCACAAAGTGTAACCATAATTTTCAATCTCCTGCCGTTTTATTTCCAAATTTCTTCTGCTATTTTCAAATTTGGAAACATCTGCATATTCATCAAAAAGACGACTTAAACTCTCCTCGGAATCCGCATCAAATATCGCAGCCAGTTGTTCTTTTTGTCCTCTAATTTTCGTCATAATACGTTGTACAAATTGAAGATCAAACCCTTCTTCTCTCGTTATATTTTCCGCTTCTTCTGTAAAAGGTAAATTTACTAAATACTTTCCTATTTGCTTTAATATTCTAGGTCCTACTCCAAGATTTTTTGCACATGAATTTAATGTTTTATGCACCCGCCAAATAAACTCTCTTTCTCTTTCCGTAAGCATTGAATCTTTTCTTATCAATTTTTGATATTCTTCATATGACCATTCTTTAATTGTCGCACCTTTAGTTGTAACTTCTGTTGCTTTCCATTCTGTGTATGGAATCACATTTAATTTGATAACGTTTGCTCTGTCTAACACTTTATCCGAAAAATGAAATGTCGATTCATCAATATTTACAGTTCCTATAAATCTTATATTATTTCCTATTTTTACTGTTGATTTATATTTATCTGAATTATATAATCTCGTCTCATATTCAGAAGCATATAATCTTAATATTCTTGATTTTTCAGGCATTTCTAAAATAGATAAAAACTGACTAAAATAATGTTCTACCCGTGCCAAATTCATCTCATCAAAACATATTATATACAATTTATTTTCATTTCGTTCCTGACTCGCTTCCATCAAAATATTAATAAATCCAGTATCACTCGGTCTATATACCATATGCATCGAATCTACGAACCCAATCAAATCACTATCATCATTCCAATTTGGTCTCACTGGTATCATATGAAATGCATCTTCCTGTAATCCCAGTGCCTTTGCGTAACATTGAACTAATTGTGATTTTCCTGTTCCACTTAAACCTGACAATATTACAAGTGAGCTACTTTTTACCGCAGTATGAAAATTTATAAGATCCTTTTTTGTATAAAAAAGGCCATCCTTTTTTGCCACTGCTTCAAAATGTTCTACAAATTTCCATTCCTCATTCTCATCTTCCATTTGAATCTTAGAAATGTTTTTTAACTCCTCCTCTTCATTTTCATCAACCTTTTTTATATCAATTGGTGCTTTTTCATCTAATTGATCCATGATTTTCTTATGAACATACTCACTCAAATATATTCCGGAATGTGCATTTTCAAAAGTTACTACATCATCATACCAATCCTCTTCAAAGTTAAAACTTTTCAACTCATTATATTCAAATTTTACACCTTCTGTCACATTGTACTCGAATTTTGTAAAATTACCTATAACGCGATATTCTAACAATTCTGGATCATAAAAAATAATATACGGAATGTTGTCCACTCCCATTGTATTATATTTATTTAACTTGCAGACAAATTCACCGTTTTTGATTGCCTGTTCTACTTGTTCATATGTATCATATTGTTTGTCTCCTGAAAAAGCAGGTTGATTTCTTATAATTACAGGAATATAAAAAAACACTTTTCCTTGATAATAGGATTCACTCAACTCGGCAATTTCTACATTTTTTGCAATGTAATATCCAGCCTGATTTTCCTCATAATTAAATCTAAAAAAACAATTCTTTAATTGCTTAACGTAATCATCAATACGGACATTTTCATCAAATGCACCATTATCTATGAGCATTTCACTATCTATTCTATTTCCATAACATACAACATATTGTGAATTTGGTGTTTGCCCTGGTATTTTGGAGATCACCTTAATATAAAACTGTAAAGAATCCAACTTATTTACAATACAATTACTGCGTCCTAAATTGTTATTTCGTATTTCTTCGTCTGTAGCTAATACACCTAACCAATCAATTGCTTCTGTTCTCATATTTTGCCTCCATACTTATAATATACTTATTGACTTCATCATCATTTTCACATAAAATTCCTCTATCACCTAACATTTTTTTTATTTTTCTTAAATTTCCAATTGAAATATTTTTTTTAACAATCAAAAACTTATCATATACATGTAATAATTCTTCTGAAAATTCTTCTAATAATATTTTATCTATATTTTCTTCTTGAATAGCGGTAAGTGATGTCTCTTTTCCAATGACAACTACTTTATTTTTTTCTATTTCTTCTTCAACCACAGGTTTAATTTTGCTTTCATATTCCTCTATTCTCTTTTCTTTTTCTTCTACTTGTCTTTTTAAATCTTCATTTTCCAACTTTAGCTTATCGAATTCTTCAGTTAATATATTGCTTTTAATTTCAAGTTCTTTAATTTTTTCTTTTCTTTGTCGACTGATTGTTTTTAGTTGTTCTATTTCCTTTTCATAATCTTCACACTTGTCTTTTAAACGTTGAATTTCTTTTTCCTTTGTATCTCTCTCTACTTCTTTTTCATTACACACAAGTTCTAAAAGTTCTTGTAAAATATCATCATATTTTTCATCATTCAAAGAAAACAAATATAAATATAATAACTCTTTATCGAAATCCTCATATGTATAAAAATTCGCCTTAGGATTATTCACTATTTCCTGTACTTTATCTTGTTTTGCAATATTCTTTATTTCATCGTCAATATTCTTTAAAAATTGTTTTTCAAATATGTTATATTCCTTCGATCTAATGATTTGTGGAATTATAACTTTACGATCCATTTCAGCAATTTTCCCTTTTCTTACTCCTTTTAGCTGTATCGAAATATTTTTCATTCCCTTTTCATAATATTGTGAATTTATTTTTAATAGTATTTTTCCTACGTCTCGATTTTTCTCCATATTTTCCTCTTTTCTTTATCCGAATAAACTATGTATACAAATCTATTTTACAACTTTTTTATTGTTATATCTACCAAAATATTTTTGAATCGTTTTCTATTTTTATCTATTTTTGTGAAATCATGGATACTTTAAAGGGCATTCTATGAACGCCCTTTAAACATTAATTAATTTCATTTATTACTATTTCTTCGGCAGTTGCTTTGATATTATTCATCCTCCTCACCCATTCCATCTGATCCCGCATCTTCAATTCTTCTGTCACTCCCCATTGTCCAGCCCTCTGCTCCACCAGCATCTCAACTTTTTCTCTGACCTCTTTATCAATCTGATTCAAATGCTCCGTCAGTTTCCCGGTCAGTACCAGATATTGATACCTGGCACTCCTGTGTTCCT
>ERZ773139.1822-NODE-1822-length-23292-cov-5.173086_pt1 | contig 23292 bp, 16 predicted proteins | sample MGYA00580854_ERZ773139 | MGnify/ENA primary metagenome ERZ773139 (study PRJEB29015, sample SAMEA2737809) | human gut metagenome | biome: human gut; feature: human-associated habitat; material: faeces | place: China | collected 2012 ...
TTAACTCTGCTACTGCTACAGTCGGATGTGTATCGTTCATCTGGAATGTTACTTTTTCATATAATTTATGGATATCGTCATGTTTCTTTTTGTATTTGGCAATTGCTGCCTGGAGGCTTGCAGATACAAAGAAGTACTGCTGTTTCAGTCTCAGCTCTTTACCTGCATAATGATTGTCATTCGGGTAAAGAACTTCTACGATATTGCGGGCAAGGTTCTCCTGCTCTACTGCTTTCTTGTAATCACCCTTGTCAAAGGAATCAAGCTCGAAGTCTACGATCGGCTCTGCATCCCAGATACGAAGTGTGTTTACTACATCATTGTCATATCCTGTAATCGGCATATCATAAGGAATGGCTTTTACTGCCTGATATCCTTCATGGATAAATTTGTTTCCGCCCTTTTCAGGATCGTACTCTACTCTTACATATCCACCGAAGTGTACTTCTTTGGCATATTCCGGACGACGCAGTTCAAATGGGTAGCCGTTCTTTAACCAGTTATCCGGTACCTCGATCTGATAACCGTTCTGGATTTTCTGTTTGAACATTCCGTAGTGGTAACGGATTCCGCAGCCATATGCTGCGTAATTTAAAGTTGCGAGAGAATCAAGGAAGCATGCAGCCAGTCTTCCCAGACCACCGTTTCCAAGTGCCGGATCCGGTTCCTGATCTTCGATACAGTTAAGGTCAAATCCCAGTTCTTCGAGAGCTTCTTTTACTTCACCGTAAGCGCAAAGGTTGATCAGGTTGTTTCCGAGAGCACGTCCCATCAGGAATTCCATGGACATATAGTATACGATCTTCGGATCCTGTTCGTCGTAAGCTTTCTGTGTTGCAAGCCAGTTATCAATGATAACGTCTTTTACAGAGTAGCTTACTGCCTGGAAAATCTGCTCCTGTGTAGCTTCTTCAATTGTTTTTCGATAGAGGAATTTTACGTTGTCTTTTACGCTTTTCTTGAATGCCTCTTTCTTGAACATTTCGTTTGTCATTTCATACCTCCCGTAATGGTTTCACTGTTCACTTTATTCTCAGCAATACACCTTGCGGATACTGCCGGTGAACCTCTTCATTCCGTCAACTCTTCTGTTTTCTCATATCAGAGAAATTGGGGGCAAAGAATCTCTGCCTCCAATTTCCTCTCTGAAATCAGACTGTCAAGGATAATGATACTCTTTTTTCGACAGTCTGTCATGTGTATAATTGCCGAATTTTATAACATTTTTTTGTTATCGTTACTGTTCACAGCAACACGCTTCGCGATGCACAGAATTTATGCTAATCGCATAAATTCGCGCGATATGTCTCGGGTTTTCTGTGAAATACCTGTAACTTATCATTACCTTGTCAGTAATTGACCGAATGTTGTCAATTACAGTTTCTTAACACCCATAGTTACTGCTTCTTTGTTGATGTTCCACTCTTTCACATAACCATCGGTCTCGCCAAGTACCATTTCGTCTGCAAGTACTTCTGACTTGATCTCATCTTCGTGTGCTTTCATGACATCCTGGATCTTGTCATTTCCGTGAGCGTATACTACGATCTTGTCCATAACTTCGAAGCCGGCTTCCTTACGCATGGTCTGGATCTTGCTGATGATCTCACGTACAAATCCTTCTTCGATCAGTTCAGGTGTCAGGTTTGTATCCAGGACTACGGATGTTTCACCGTCAGATTCAGATACATAACCCTCTGTCTGTGCTGTTTCAATAAGAAGGTCTTCTTCTGTAAGCTCTACATCGTTTCCGTTGATATCCAGTTTCAGGACACCGTTGGTTCTCAGTTCGTTCATTGCTGCTGTTCCATTGATGTCTGTGAGAGCCTGTCTGATTCCTCCAAGGAGCTTACCGTATTTCGGTCCTACTGTACGAAGCTGTGGTTTGAAGCTGTAGGAGATAAAGGATTCTACATCATCTGCGAATTTTACTTCTTTGACATTCAGTTCGTCTGCGATGATGTCAGTGTAGAATTCACTCATTTTCTTCTCAGCTTTTACATACATGGTTCCGATCGGCTGACGGTTCTTGATGTTTGCTGTATTTCTGCAGGCACGTCCCAGAACTACGATCTCCAGAAGCTCTTTCATGTCTGCTTCCAGATCTTTGTCGATCCATGCTTCGTTTACAGTTGGGAAGTCGCAGAGATGAATACTCTCAGGAGCATCTTTGTCCACGCTTCTTACCAGGTTCTGATAGATATCTTCTGTCATGAACGGGATCATCGGAGCTGCTGTCTTGGCAATAGTTACCAGTGCATGGTACAGAGTCATGTAAGCATTGATCTTATCCTGCTCCATTCCCTTTGCCCAGAAACGTTCACGGCTTCTTCTTACATACCAGTTACTCATCTCATCTACGAATTCCTGGAGTGCTCTTGCTGCTTCCGGGATCTTGTAGTTTGCCAGATCATTGTCTACAGCCTGAACAGTTGTGTTTAATCTGCTGAGGAGCCATTTGTCCATAACAGGAAGCTGGTCATAGTTCAGTTCATATTTGGTCGGGTCGAAGTTGTCGATGTCTGCATATAATACGAAGAATGCGTAAGTATTCCACAGTGTGCTCATGAATTTACGCTGTCCTTCCACAACTGCCTTGCCATGGAAACGGTTCGGAAGCCATGGAGCACTGTTGATGTAGAAGTACCATCTGATGGCATCTGCGCCGTATTTGTTCAGTGCATCGAATGGATCAACTGCATTTCCTTTGGACTTACTCATCTTCTGTCCGTTCTCATCCTGGACATGTCCCAGAACGATTACGTTCTTGTATGGTGCTTTGTTGAAGAGCAGTGTGGATTCTGCAAGGAGTGAGTAGAACCATCCACGGGTCTGGTCTACTGCCTCGGAGATAAAGTTTGCAGGGAACTGCTGCTCAAATAATTCTTTGTTTTCAAATGGATAATGATGCTGTGCGAAAGGCATTGCTCCTGAGTCGAACCAACAATCAATAACCTCCGGTACACGATGCATTTCTCCACCGCACTCCGGACACTTCAGTGTGATCTCATCGATGTATGGGCGGTGAAGCTCTACTGTCTTGGCTCTCTCATCACCACTCATCTCGAATAACTCCTGACGGCTTCCGATGGAATGCATATGTCCGCATTCACACTGCCAGATGTTCAGCGGAGTTCCCCAGTAACGGTTACGGCTGATACCCCAGTCCTGAACGTTTTCAAGCCAGTCGCCGAAACGTCCTTTACCGATGCTCTCAGGGATCCAGTTGATTGTATTGTTATTTCTGATCAGGTCATCCTTAACTGCTGTCATCTTGATGAACCAGGATTCTCTTGCATAGTAGATCAGTGGTGTGTCACATCTCCAGCAGTGTGGATAATCATGCTCGAATTTTGGAGCATCGAAGAGCTTGCCTTCTTTGTCCAGATCTGTGAGGACCATAGGATCTGCTTTCTTTACGAAAACGCCTGCGTATGGTGTCTCTTTTGTCAGGTTACCCTGTCCGTCTACGAACTGTACGAATGGCAGTTCATAGTTACGTCCGATTCTGCTGTCGTCTTCACCGAATGCAGGTGCGATGTGAACGATACCTGTACCATCACTCATAGTAACGTAGTTATCACAGGTTACGAAATGAGCTTTCTTTTTCTGTTTTGCTGCTGCCTCTCCTGCACATGCAAAAAGCGGCTCGTATGCTTTGTATTCCAGGTCTGTTCCTTTGTAGGTTTCCAGAACTTCATATGCTTTCTCGCCTTCTTCTTTTGCAAGCTTGCCAAGGACTTTGTCAAGGAGTGCTTCTGCCATATAATAGGTATATCCGTCTGCTGCCTTTACTTTGCAGTAAGTCTCATCCGGGTTTACGCAGAGTGCAACGTTGGACGGAAGTGTCCATGGTGTTGTTGTCCATGCAAGGAAGTATGCATCTTCACCAACAACCTTGAATCTTACAACTGCGGAGCGCTCTTTTACAGTTTTGTATCCCTGGGATACTTCCTGTGCGGAAAGAGGGGTACCGCATCTTGGACAGTAAGGAACGATCTTGAAGCCTTTATACAGAAGCTTCTTGTTCCAGATTTCTTTTAATGCCCACCATTCGGATTCAATATAATCGTCATAGTAAGTTACGTATGGATGTTCCATATCAGCCCAGAAACCAACAGTAGAGGAGAAATCCTCCCACATTCCTTTGTATTTCCAGACGCTTTCCTTACACTGTTTGATGAATGGCTCCATACCGTATTCTTCGATCTGCTCTTTGCCATCCAGACCAAGTTTCTTCTCTACTTCCAGCTCTACCGGAAGTCCGTGGGTATCCCATCCTGCTTTACGCGGAACCATGTAGCCCTTCATTGTACGGTATCTCGGGATCATATCCTTGATAACGCGGGTAAGTACATGGCCGATGTGCGGTTTACCGTTTGCAGTAGGCGGTCCGTCGTAGAATGTATAGGTTTCTCCCTCTTTTCTATTCTCCATACTTTTCTCAAAGATATGGTTTTCTTTCCAGAATTCTTCTACTTTTTTCTCACGGTCTACAAAGTTTAAGTTCGTATCAACTTTCTGGTACACAGTAATTTACCTCCTGTTTAAATTATTTGTATCAGACACCTGAAAATATGCAGGACGTTTATATACGCTGAAAAATATTTCCAGTGTCCTTTAAGAACGAAAATAAGCCCATAAAAAAATCGCCCTTTTGTAAAAGGACGAAGGTTTATTGACGTTCGCTATACCACCTGTTACATTGTACGGGCATCCTCTGCCGATACATGAATCTTTTAACGGGGATTTCCGTCAGCTCTTACCTGTCTGTACACCCTTCAGAGCTGCAACTCCGGAGTGATCTTCACTGCATTTACTCACCACCGGGCTCACACCCTCCCCGGTTCGCTGTCTGCTTTCCCCTGCAGTTACTCTCTCCATCAACGTTTTTGTGGACATATCATTTATTTAACTATGCGGATTCATTATAAGGTCACAAAATTCACTGTGTCAAGTATTTTTTTGAATATTAGGGTAATCCTGTTACTGTTTAATAACACTGGTTACTGTTCACTCCGTTCACAGTAACGTAGCCAAAATTCATTCCAGATTGCCTGCGGCAATGGAATTTTGGCTTGTATGTCTCGGGATAGTGGTGTGTGAACAGTAACACACTGTTAACATACTATCATATAAATTTTACACAGGCATTGTAATTAATGATATAATAAGGTAGAATATTTTGTCCGAACGTCATTTAAAACGATGTACTAGAGTGTGTCTGAAAAATCATTCCCGCAATCTGCACGCCCCACTTTGCGGTATATTTCACCCGAATTCGGTTGTCGTAGCCCGCTACGACGCCCTCATCCGGGCAAAATCTCCCACAAATTGTGACGCACATCTTGCAGAAAGCCTTTTTCAAACACGCTCTAGAGTTTTTTTACACGTTTTAGAGGAAACCTGCTAATATTTAAGTGACACGAAACCTTACAGAAATGTAAGGTTTTTTCATATAATGTAACCTGTTTCGATGGCAGAAGCCGTAAAAAATCCTTATACTTACGGTATCAATTAAAAGAAAGGAGCCCCATTTATGGCTTTGCTTGAAGTTACAAATATCAAAAAAATATACAGTACACGTTTCGGGGGAAACAAGGTACAGGCGCTTTCAAATGTTACATTTTCTGTAGAGGAAGGTGAGTTTGTCGCGATTATGGGGGAATCTGGTTCTGGTAAGACGACTTTGCTGAATATTCTTGCGTCTCTGGATCGTCCGACATCCGGAGAGGTTCTTCTGGAAGGAAAAAATATCGTACATCTTACAGAAAAAGAAATATCTGCGTTCCGAAGGAAAAATCTTGGATTTGTTTTTCAGGATTTTAATCTGCTGGATACCTTCAGCCTGAGAGATAATATTTATCTTCCACTTGTTCTTACAGGAGAAGATTATCGTGAGATGGAACAGAAAATCCGCCCGATTGCGCAGGCTCTTAAGATCACAGAGCTTCTGGATAAATTTCCATATGAAGTTTCCGGTGGTCAGAAACAACGTGCTGCTGTTGCAAGGGCGTTGATCACGAATCCCAAACTGATTCTTGCGGATGAACCGACGGGCGCACTTGATTCAAAGGCGGCATCAGCACTTCTTTCCGTATTTGGTGAAATCAATGCAGAGGGACAGACAATCCTCATGGTCACACACAGTGCACAGGCAGCCAGCCATGCGTCCAGAGTTCTTTTCATCAAAGACGGAGAAGTTTTTCATCAGATATACAAAGGCAGTAAATCGCGTCAGGAAATGTATCAGATGATCGCGGATACGCTTACGATACTTACGACAGGTGGTGAGCAGCATGCATAAGGGAATTTTTTCCAGACTTGCAAAACAGAATATCCGAAACAACAAAAGCACATATATTCCATACATGATCACCTGTATTTTCTGTATTGCAATGATTTATATGATGGAATTTCTGCGTGACTGCCCGACACTGGATCAGGCAGTGCGTCAGGCGGATGAAGTGCGTATGATCGTGTTTACAGGAGAGATAGTCGTAGAGATCTTCTGTATTATTTTTCTGACCTACAGTAATAGTTTTCTAATGAAGAGAAGGCAGAAAGAGATAGGTCTTTATAATATTCTTGGATTGGAAAGAAATCATATTGGAATCGTAATGTTTCTTGAAACGATCATTACCTCAATAGGTTCACTTGCCGGCGGTATTGCAGTCGGAATTATTGGAAGTAAGCTGGCACTTCTTTTGCTGTTAAAGCTGCTTCATATCCCTTCAGTGCTCGGATTTTATATTTCAGTAAAGGGGATTTTTACCTGTCTGTTCATGTTTGGTATCATATTTTTGATGATTCTGTTTCTGAACCTTGCGAAAATTCATTTAAGCCGTCCGGTAGAATTACTTCGCGGTAATAATACCGGAGAAAAAGAACCGGTAGCAAAATGGCTTATGGCATTGATTGGTTTTATTTGCCTTGGCGCAGGTTATTACCTTGCGGTTACGACTGAATCTCCAATCAAGGCAATTACGATATTTCTTCTTGCTGTTATTCTTGTTATGGCAGGGACTTATCTGCTTTTTACCGCAGGAAGTATTGTGATTCTGAAGTTTCTCCGACGCAGAAAGAGTTTTTATTACAGGACTGGAAATTTTATCAGCATATCGGGAATGCTTTATCGAATGAAGCAGAACGCAATCGGTCTGGCAAGTATCTGTATACTAAGTACAGGTGTTCTGCTTATGATTTCCATGACAGTTTCCATTTATTTCGGAATGAATGATATTATGCTGAATCGCTATCCGTATGATGTTGATATGTCTGTTACCAGCATAAGCGAAGATGAATGTCAGACCGCAATAGAGGCTTTTGAAAAAGCTATTGCAGATAATAAAGTTCCGGTAGAAAAGTCTGTGGAGGAAATCTATCTGGATATCGTATGCAGCAAAAACGGTGATCAGATTCTGATAAAACCAGCAAATACTATTCGAAATTCTGATTCGGTACTGGTACTTTCTCTTTTCACTCAGGCAGAATATGAAAGACTTACAGGAATTTCTGCAAATCTTAATGATGGTGAAATTTTTGCATGGTATCCTTCAGCTGTGCAGAAAGATTCAGTTACTGTTGATGAGACAGAATTTACAGTGAAAAAATGGCTGGATAAGAATCCCCTGACCTGTGGCGAAGATGCAGTCAGTGATAATGCAGTGCTGGTTGTTACAGATGAAGATTTTAAGAAATTTGATGAGATGCGTACAGAAATGTATAAAGGCGTTTCTTCTGCTCCTGCGGGAGAGGATCTGACACTTCATCTTGGTCTGGATATTACCGGTTCGGAGACAGATAAGATTGATTTTGGAACCCCGGTAATGGAGGTTGTTAAAGACTTGAAGAAAAACGGAGGCTTGTCAGAAAACTCATGGATAACTTCCGGAATCCGCCAGCAGGAATATGAGTCCTATTATGCGGATAATGGTTCTCTTTTGTTTATCGGAATCTTTCTCGGTTCTCTTTTCCTTATGGGAACAGCTATGATTATTTATTATAAACAGATTTCTGAAGGATATGAAGATCAGAAACGATTTGAGATCATGCAGAAGGTTGGATTAAGCCGCCGGGAGGTCAGAAGTTCTGTCCGCAGACAGATTCTGATGGTATTTTTCCTCCCGCTGTTAATGGCAATGCTTCATATTACCATGGCATTTCCAATGATCCGAAGAATGCTCCTGCTCTTTGGAATGACAAATACGAAGCTGTTTATTGGATGTACGGCGGGAACAGTATTGATCTTTGCTGTTGTGTATGGGGTGATTTATCTTATGACGGCGCGTTCTTACTATCATATTGTAGAGAGAAAATAATTATTCAGCAGGCTAAACAATTACAATGAAAATAATATCAGGGTCAGAAGATTATTAAACCACTCGTGTTTATGCGATGAGATTTTGAAAACTTCTGACCCTGATATGATTGTGAGAATTTTGCAATTAATAAATAGAAAATTTCCAGTCAAAACGAACGAGAGTATTAATGCTTGTCATCTAACAGTCTGTTTTTTTGCAGCCAGAGCATAAATCCAACACAGAGAATCAACTGCAATATAGAGGACATTGGTGTTGCCAGTCCGATATGGAACAGAGAGGTATTTGGCTGGATACTCATAATATAAGATATCGGCACTCTGACGCAGAATGCACCAAGAATTCCCTGTATCATAACTGAAGTAAACAGTAACGTTATCTGCACTTCAGCCTTATATTTCCACTGTCAGTCTGGATCACCAGATTGCCACCCGTTCCTTTCTGTGTGTAAGAAATATCACAGTCATCCTGGTCTTCCATCATCTTACCGGTCAGCGCATCATCTACATTGATATCTCCCATATCAGTATTCACCTGTATGTTCCATGTGCGCATCACGTCTTCTTTACCAATAAAACAAAGATCACCCATATCCGTTTTCACTTTCAGATTATTGAAATCACAATTTTTAAAAAATACATCTCCTGAATCCGTCTGAACGGCTCCATTTTCGATTTCGCATCCATTCAGCAATATATTGCTCATATCCGATTTAATATCTGCAAGCTTCCATTTCTGACCTTCCGGCACGTAAATTGTTACCACATTTTCATCTGTAGTAAGTGTTCCTTCACCCAAAAGACCCGACAAAAATCCGATATCAACATGATAATAAGTCTTCCCATCATTGTTATTTTCCTGAATCCTTAATTTACCATCCTTTACCTGATAACTGATCGGATCCTTTTTCTGATCGGATGCCCGATAAGAAATATAACAGTACTGATCATCTGAATTGACTACTTGCAAATTCATATCTGTCATGGAGATGTCTGCTGAGTCGAAATCATCAAGCTTTGTTTTCTCAAGAACCATCTCATTATCGCTTTTTTTTGCAGCTCCATCCATTTTGTTTAAATCTGCTGATTTCACATATTTACTTCCACCGCTCGCAACACCGATGCCCGTCAAAGCTGCACCACATACACAACATCCGACTCCTGCTGCAAGCCATACCTTTGCCCATCTTTTCATCGTTCTAACCTCTCTCTCTTTCTGCCTGTGGTCCGGCGTACCAGCTTCGCAATCAGCATGCTGCTCCATTTACATAGATATACGCACAACAGTACACCAAGGATGCCAGCGCCCACAGCCAACAGACCACTTCCTGTAAGCATTGCAAAACCGCTCATAGAAAACGGGACTGCCAGTATACCGCGGACAAGGATTTTCCCGCCAATAAGCATCAGACATAAAACTACACATAACAAAATTGCAAATACACACACAACTAATGCAAGAACGACTGCAGCAAATGCTGCCAGAAGCGGAGCTCCTACGGGTGCTGCAAATAATACCAATAGCGCTATCCATACCACATGTTTTCCGGAACCTTTCTGTTCTGCTCTGGTCTGTCCATCTGTTTCATAATTCTGATGATCTTCTATTTTCTTATTCAGAAGATTCGCCATCAGTTCTCTGGCAGCCTCCTTCGGCGTACCAAGTTCTTTCATCAGTTCTTCTGCTCCTTCCTCATCTGTCTCCTGAAAATACTCGGTAAAATATTCCATTGCATCTTCATAGTCCTGTCTCGGAAGCTTCCGCAGATATTTATGCAGCTGGTTTAAATATTCCTCTCTGCTCAACCTCTTATCCTCCCTTCAATAATCCCATCTACAGTGTCTTTGTAGATTTGCCATTCATTGCTCAGATATGCAATCTGTGCCTTGCCTTCTTCTGTAAGGGAATAGTATTTTCTCTTTCTTCCCTGATACTCCTGCGAATAGGTAGTCAGATATCCTGCACTTTGTAACTTCTTCAATATGGGATAGAGCGTAGATTCTTTAATGTCAGCAGCCTTCTTCACTGTCTGACTGATCTCATAGCCATAAGAATCCCTGCTTTCTACCACTGACAGTATCATATATTCAATCAATAATGCTGATACCGGAAAATACATTGAATCACCTCCTGGTATATATGTAAAATATTTATATATATAAATTTTATATATACTATACTTCGATGCTACCACAATGTCAATACATATATAAAATTTTTATATATATTTTTCGGAGTTCAATCGTTATGGTATCTCTGGACAATTTGCAATGGATTTCTGATATCAAACTATTCATTTGACTATCTTTTGGAGTGTGTTTGAACATATCGGTATTTCGTGGAGTCTGACTCCAATATGCATGACCTCATGTGGTCATAAAAATATGCGCATCAGCCGTAAAACTGATGCGCACATAAAAATTATTTTACTGTAACTGTAATCACTTTATATATACCATTCTGTGCATATACCCATATCTTACAGTTTCCCTTTCTCATAGCTTTGATTACACCATCAGATGTCACAGTTACTACTTTTGTATTACTGCTTTCATAGCAGAGATTTCTGTGGTGTTTGATTTTTTGTCTTTCTTTATTTCTATAGCTGTAATCTGAGCAGTTTTACCTTTCTTTAAGGTTACTTCTGTATCATTCTTCTTATTTCCAATCTTTATAATGGAAACAGCTTTGGCTACGCCGTATTTTCCATCCTTAGTTATTGAATGTACTGCTACGGAGGTACCTGTGATTACTTTCTTTCCATCCACCATCTTGTAAGCCTTTACAATGTACTTGTAGTAAGTTGCTTTTTTCAGCTTAGTGGCGTACAAATCAGAACTTCTGAATCAGCGGATGTTCCCGGTAGTACATCTTGGTGAAGTTCAGGAATTTCTGCATATTGTCGCTGATATATTTCCCTTTTTTCCATATCATTCCGATCTTTATGCGGATGGGTGGACTGAGGGGAATTCCTTTTATGCCGGAAGAGGCAAATCTGTCGGTCATGCTGGAATAGAGAAAACTTCCATATTTACAGGTCTTTACTAGCTGCAAAATCGTATAAATCTGGCTGCTGCGCATGACGATATCCGGAATGTAACCGTCCATTTCGAAACGTGTTTTCAACAACTGGTTCTGTACGGAATCAGCATTGAAAAAGATCAAAGATTCTTTAGACATTTCTTTTGTGGTAACCACTTCTTTGTCTGCCAGTCGGTGGTCATCACTTACACAAAAAACAACCTGGTCGTTGGCCAGGAGAGCCTTGTTAAACTTATCAATATTATACTGTTCCATGTTTACCAGAGCCAGATCCAGAGTGTCGTCCTGTACCAGATTGCAGGCACGGACAGAGCCATATTCCTCCAGAACAACAGCGATTTCCGGATATTGGTCATGAAATGCGATGAGAAGCTCAGGAAAAAAGACGGTGCTCAGCATAGGCGGAATTCCGATACGAAGAGGGGGTTTTACTCTCGCCATACTGGAGTAATCTGCCTGAAGCTCGGTGCAGTACTGAAGAATGTAGGTAGCTTTGTTATAAAGCTCTTCGCCTTCTTCGGTAAGAATCAGTCGGTTTCCCTTTCTATAGAAAAGGCTGATGCCGAATTCAATTTCCAGGTCGCGGATAGCAACGGACACAGTGGGCTGGGTCACATATAATTCTTCGGCTGCCTTTGTGATGCTGTGGCAGCGGCTGGCTGTGCAAAAGTAACGGAGTTGATTAAGTGTCATAAGTAAATACCTCTAAGTTCGTTGTATATGTCATTTCTATAGCAATTGCAGTATTTTCTGGAACTGCTTTAAGCTATCTTCAAATAAAAATACCACATACCTATCATAATTTCCATATTTATTTCTAAAGTTTTCTTTAATGTAGTAATATTGCATAAAAAAAACCTGCTAAAATTGAGATTATAAAAATTTTTTATGGGGATATGCAACCCATTAATTTGTTTTTTTATACGTGCATGATTTATAATAAACTCATCAAAGGAAACGTGCACGGCCGGTACCTTTCAAAAGAGATTAATACAAAAAAAGACGGATAAGTAAGACAAAAGCGAAGAGCAAAATAAAAAAACGAAATCACAGAGAAAAAGGTGAAAGGAGATTAATAAAATGTCTCAACAAACAATCACACTGTTATTTCTTGTGTTTACGATCATTAGCTTCATCCTCGAAAAAATACCACTTGGACTTACGGCTTCAATCTGTGCAATCGGATTGACACTTACCGGAGTCGTGGATGTATCTACAACGTTTTCACAGTATGTAAACAGTAACGTAATCCTTTGTGTTGGCATGTTTGTAGTAGGCCAGGCACTATTTGAAACAGGAATGGCAAATAAAATCGGAGGTCTGGTTACCAGATTTGCCAGAACAGAAAGAACATTGATCATTGCAATCATGGTAATCGTAGGTGTGATGTCCGGATTTTTATCCAACACAGGTACAGCAGCAGTGCTGATCCCTGTAGTCTGTGGAATCGCCGATGAATCCGGCTATTCAAGAAGCCGCCTTCTGATGCCGCTGGTATTTGCAGCAGCACTTGGCGGAAACCTTTCCATCATTGGCGCACCCGGAAACCTGATGGGTGTAAACGCACTTCAGGAAATGGGGCTTTCCACAAGCTTTTTCATGTATGCACCGGTGGGAGTCCCGATGCTTCTGGTAGGAATTATCTACTTCGTTTTCATTGGATACAGATTTCTTCCGGATGGAAAAGGGGCTGTAGGGGCAACTGTTGAAAAACAGAAAGATTTCAGTGATGTACCGAAATGGAAACAGACTGTTTCACTGATAGTTCTGATACTTGTGATTCTTGCAATGATTTTTGAGAAACAGATTGGAGTCAGCATTGAGATTTCTGCATGCATCGGAGCAATCATTCTGGTGCTGTTTGGAGTTCTTTCAGAAAAAGAAGCACTGGCTTCCATTGATCTGAAAGTAGTATTCCTTTTTGGAGGATCTCTTACACTTGCCAAAGCCCTGGACACAACAGGTGCCGGTGAACTGATAGCAGATAAGATCGTAGGACTTCTGGGTGCAGACCCGAACCCGATCGTGCTTCTTCTGGTAATATTCATTGTAACCTGTGCACTGACAAACTTCATGTCAAACACGGCCACAACCGCACTGATGATCCCAATTGCAGTTTCTCTGGCAAACAACCTTGGTGCGGATCCGAGAGCTGTTGTTATCGCAACTGTTATCGCAGGCTCCTGTGCATATGCAACACCGATTGGAATGCCTGCAAACACTATGGTAGTAGGACTTGGAGGATATAAATTCAAGGATTACGTGAAATCAGGTTTACCGTTGATTCTGGTATCCTTCGTGATCTGTATGATCCTTTTGCCTGTTCTGTTCCCGTTCTATCCGTGAGAGGATAAACCATATGAGACGGAAGATTTTCCGCTTAATGTAAATGTATCAATAGAAATAAAGCAGAAAACATGCTGCTTTAGATAAATAACCCAAAATTAAAAGCCAAACAACCCTAAACCATTGAATGATCAGGAGGTAAATCATGACTAAGGAAAATGGAGTTAAAGTATTAACAGACATGGTAGCAGACTTTGTTGCCCACATCGGAAAAAAATTACCGGACGACGTAGTAGAAAAACTGGAAGAACTTGGCTCTCAGGAAAGTGCAGCACTCCCAAAAGTACTTTATGAGACAATGACCAAGAACCAGGGACTGGCTGTAGAACTGAACCGTCCAAGCTGTCAGGACACAGGAGTTCTTCAGTTCTGGCTGAAATGCGGAACTAATTTCCCGTACATCAACGAGCTGGAAGCCCTTTTGAAAGAAGCTGTTGTACAGGCTACTTTTGCAGCACCATTAAGACATAACTCTGTAGAAACTTTCGACGAGTACAACACCAAGAAAAACGTTGGAAAAGGAACTCCGACTGTATGGTGGGACATCGTTCCAAATAGTGATAAATGTGAGATTTACGCATACATGGCAGGAGGCGGATGTACTCTTCCGGGAAAAGCAATGGTACTTATGCCAGGTGCAGGATACGAAGGTATTACCGATTTCGTTCTTGACCAGATGACAACCTATGGACTGAATGCTTGTCCTCCGCTTCTTGTAGGTGTAGGTGTAGGAACATCTGTAGAGACAGCAGCCCTCAATTCCAAGAAAGCACTTATGCGTCCGATCGGTTCTCACAATGATAACGCAAACGCAGCAAAAATGGAGAAACTTCTGGAAGACGGAATCAATGCAATTGGCCTTGGACCGCAGGGAATGGGTGGAAAATATTCTGTAATGGGTGTTAATATCGAGAATACAGCCCGTCATCCATCTACAATCGGTGTAGCAGTAAATGTAGGCTGTTGGTCACACCGCCGCGGTCACCTGATCGTAAATTCTGACCTTACAGTAACCTGTGATACACATTCCACATGGAAATTCAACGCATAATCGGAGGGAAAAAACATGATCGAAATCAGAGGAGATAAAAAAGTTCTTATTACACCAATCAGTGAAGAAGACCTGGCTGACATCAAAATCGGTGATATTGTATGGCTGGACGGAGATCTGATGACCTGCCGTGATGTGGCACATCGCCGTCTGGTTGAGTATGGAAGAGAACTTCCATATGATATCAAGGACAAAGCAATTTTCCACGCTGGCCCAATCGTTCGTAAAATTGAGGGAACAGAAGATGACTATGAAATGGTTTCCGTTGGACCGACAACCTCCATGCGTATGGAGAAATTTGAGTATGAATTTACTAAGCTTACAGGTGTAAGAGTAATCGTTGGAAAAGGCGGAATGGGACCGAACACAGAGCGTGCATGTAAAGAGTTTGGTGCGATCCACTGTGTATTCCCGGCTGGCTGTGCAGTAGTAGCTGCAACAGAGGTTGAGAAGATCGTAGAACATCACTGGGATGAGCTTGGAATGCCTGAGACCTTATGGTGCAACAAAGTAAAAGAATTTGGTCCACTGATCGTATCTATCGATGCACAGGGCCGCAACCTGTTTGAAGAAAACAAGGTTATCTTCAATGAGAGAAAAGAAGCCGCTAAGCAGGCTATTTATCCGGAAGTTAAGTTTATTAAATAATGCATTTCAGTTTTACAAAAGTAAAAACCGTACGATTTCTTCTTTATTGTTTCAAAGATAAAAAAAGATAAACATCATCTAAGATGAAAAGAAAAGGTGGCTCACAGATTTTCTTCATACATGGTCTGTGGGCTGCTTTTTTCTGTATACGAAATTTAAATAAATAGTAACTTTAACCGAATCAAGTAAGTCCCCTGCGGAGGTTGCGAAAAGCAATAAGCAGTGGGTGGGGACTCGCATACAAATAATTATGCCACTGCTACATCTTTTTCCTCCGCCTTGAAATAAAAAAAATTATCCTGCAAGATTGTTTCAGGAATTAACATGTCGACACATTAGAGCGTGTCTGAAAAATCATTCCCGCAATCTGCACGCCCCACTTTGCGATATATTTTGTCCGAATTCGGTTGTCGTAGCCCATGAATTTTGGCAAGTAAAGATTATCTGAAAACTGAAAAAATAGGTATAAAAAATAAATATAGGGCTGTTGCAATGACGGAAAATAAGGTATGATATCTGCAGAAGCATGTTACACGTTTCTATAACCCGGGTGAAGTAAATGAAAAAGGCAATAATCTGTTGAGATATCTTCACCGGATAGACACAAAATCATTTGGAGAAAGTTATATGAAAAAGTTTAAGTTAAATGTACAGAGACATATCTGCATTTTATTATGCTTTATTTTATATATTACCGTGCTTCCCCTTCCTGTATCAGCAGAGGAAGCAAAATCCAAAACAGTCAGAGTAGGCTGGTATGAAGGAACTTATAATACCACAGAAGCAGACGGTCAGAGGAGAGGCTACAGCTACGAATACCAGCAGGCAGTAGCTGCGCATACCGGATGGAAATATGAATATGTGGAGGGAAGCTGGGCAGAACTGATGAGTATGCTGAAAAATGGACAGATCGATCTGCTGGGAGGCATTTCCTATACAGAGGAACGTTCCACTTCCATGCTTTTTTCAGAATTGCCTATGGGAGAGGATAAATATTACCTGTATGTGGATACTTCTAATACAGATATCTCCACTTCAGATCTGACTACATTAAATGGAAAAAGAATCGGTATGCTGCCGAATGCACTTCCTGCCGAAATGTTCCATGAGTGGGAGAAAAGTCATGGAGTGAACACGCAGCAGGTTGATATTACCGGTGCAGATGATGTTCGTCAGAAATTGAAAAATCATGAAATTGACGGATTTGTTTTAAATGAATCTCCACAGTGGGAAAGAGACGATATTTCACCAGCTATTCTGATTGGTGGCTCCTATAACTATTTTGCAGTCAGCAAAAAACGCCCGGATCTGAAAGAAGAGCTGGATCAGGTAATGCAGAAGATAGAGAGGGAGAATCCTTTTTATACAGACGATCTTTATAAAAGGTATCTCTCCGCAAACTCCCTTGAAACTCTTACGGATGAGGAGCAGAACTGGCTGGAACAGCATGGGGCGGTCCGGATTGGATATCTGAAAAATGATGTGGGTATCAGCCTTGTGGATACGGAGTCAGAGAAACCGGTAGGAATTATTAACGATTATATTAGTCTGGCTTCTGGCTGTCTGGGAGAAAAAAACATAGAATTTCAGTTGACAGGCTTTGATTCCCAGGTGGAAGAGCTGCAGGCATTAAAGGATAGCAGGATTGATATGATTTTTCATATGAATCAGAATCCATATGAAGCTGAGCAAAACGATGTTATATTGTCAAATACTGTTTTTGAAATTAATGTTGCAGTACTCACCGGTGTTAAGACGTTTGATGAAAATAAAGAGAATACAGTAGCAGTGAGCAGGAATAACCTGCTGGGAAAGTGGTATATTTCTTTTAATTATCCATTCTGGAAAATAAAGGAATATGATTCATCCGATGAGGTTGAGAAGGCAGTTCACAGCGGTGAGGCAGACTGTTTTGTTATGAAGGCAGGACAGGCATTAAAGACAATGGCAGATAGCAAAATGCGCAGTATTTTTCTTACGAAATCCGGCGCTTCCTGCTTTGCAGTCGCCAGGGACAATACAACATTAATGAATATCCTGAACAAAACCATTCAGACTCTGCCTGATTCCAGACTTTCCAGTCAGTTTTGCGTATATGAAAACGCACCGGGCAAGGTTACTCTGGCAGAATACATAAAGGATAATATGTGGGTAGTCTCCATTTGGTTTGTAAGTGTGGTCTTGATTATTGTATGGATTATAGTTTATCTGCTGATACAAGCGAGAAAAGCCCAGATTCAGGCAGAAAAGGCCAATGCCGCCAAATCAGATTTCCTTTTCAATATGTCTCACGATATCCGGACACCCATGAATGCCCTGCTGGGATACAGTGAGCTGATAAAAAGGGAACTGACTGATCCGAAACTTCTGGATTATCAGGAGAAGATGGAACAGTCCGGAAATCTGCTTCTGTCTATTATCAATAATGTGCTGGACATGGCCCGGATTGAAAGCGGTAAGGTGGAACTGGATGAAGATTATGTGAAGATCAGAGATATTTATCAGGGAATTTACAAAATTTTCCAGGCGGAAGCGGAGAAAAAATGTATTCACCTTAAGATGGAATACGATGTCAAGCATGAGCACGTAATCTGCGATGAGACGAAGAACAAGGAAATTTTCCTCAATCTGATCAGTAATGCGGTAAAATATACAGCTTCAGGGGGAAGAGTTACCATAAGGATCACAGAGCTTGACTGTGACAGGAAAGACTATGTGCGGATACGGACTCAGGTAATTGATACAGGTATCGGAATGAGCGAAGAATTCCTTCCATCTCTCTTTGAGGCTTTTGCCAGGGAACGAAATACAACAGACGGAAAGATTGCGGGAACAGGTCTGGGAATGCCGATCATAAAGAAGTATATTGATATGATGCACGGAACTATTGAAGTAGAAAGTAAGCAGGGAGAAGGAAGCAAATTTACAGTTACCCTGGAATACAGGATTGCTGATAAGAGTTACTATGAACGGGCTACGGAAAAATTTTCAGATATGGATGAAACTAGGATCAGCGGAAAACATATTTTGCTTGCAGAGGATAATGATCTGAATGCGGAAATCGCAGAGTTTATCCTGGAGGATATGGGACTTATAGTTGACCGTGTTGAGGATGGAGTTCAATGTGTGTCAAGGATAGAACAGAAACCGGCAGGCACCTATGACCTGATCCTTATGGATATCCAGATGCCGAACATGGACGGCTACAGGGCAACTGAGATGATCCGCGGACTGTCAGATAAAGACAAAGCCACTATTCCAATCATAGCCATGACAGCCAATGCCTTTGAGGAAGACAGAAAAAAGGCACTGGCAAAAGGAATGAACGGACATATTGCAAAACCTGTTGATGCAGAAAAAGTTGAGAAGACTATTTGTTCGGTTTTAGGCAGCCAGAGTGAACAGTAACGCGACACGTTAAAGTACAGAACAGGTATTCGCTTGCTCTGTACTTTTTTTATATGGGATGATATACTGAAAATATAACCATATTAAACATATTTCAATTTTTGATAAGTGAAATTTGATTAAAACAGGAGAATATTATGGATCATTTTGAATTGCATTCCGAGTACAAGCCAACTGGAGATCAGCCTCAGGCAATTGAACGTCTGGTCAGAGGCTTTAAAGAAGGCAACCAGTTCGAAACTTTACTGGGTGTCACCGGTTCCGGCAAGACATTTACCATGGCGAACGTCATCGCCCAGCTAAATAAACCAACCCTCATCCTCGCCCACAACAAAACTCTCGCGGCGCAGCTTTACGGTGAGATGAAAGAATTCTTCCCTGAGAACGCAGTGGAATATTTTGTCTCCTATTATGACTACTATCAGCCGGAGGCTTATGTCCCGTCTTCAGACACCTATATTGCCAAAGACTCCTCCATCAATGACGAGATTGACAAACTCCGTCTCTCTGCCACAGCCGCAATGTCAGAGCGGAAAGACGTAGTGGTCATTTCCTCCGTTTCCTGTATCTACGGACTGGGTTCCCCTCAGGAATTCTTTGACATGATGATTTCCCTGCGTCCGGGAATGACCAAAGACCGGGATGAGGTAATCCGGGAACTGATCGACATTCAATATACCAGAAATGAGATGGACTTCCACCGAAGTACCTTCCGTGTCCGTGGAGATACCTTGGAAATTTTCCCTGCCAACAGCTCCGACACAGCCGTGAGAGTAGAATTTTTTGGAGATGAGATTGACCGTATTTCAGAAATTGATGTACTGACAGGAGAAATCAAATGCCAGCGTTCTCATATCAGCATCTTCCCTGCATCCCACTATGTAGTGCCAGCAGAACAGATCCAGAGAGCAGCTGTAGCAATAGAAGAAGAATTAAAAGAACGTGTAGAGTATTTCAAAAGCGAAGACAAGCTTCTGGAAGCCCAGCGAATCTCAGAACGCACCAATTTCGACATTGAAATGATGAAAGAAACCGGATTCTGTTCAGGAATCGAAAATTATTCCAGACATCTGTCAGGATTAAAGCCCGGACAGCCGCCATACACACTGCTGGACTATTTTGGAGATGACTTCTTACTTATTATAGACGAATCTCATATCACAGTACCTCAGGTAGGAGGAATGTACGCCGGTGACCAGAGCCGGAAGCAGACATTGGTGGACTATGGTTTCCGTCTTCCTTCGGCCAAGGATAACCGCCCCTTAAGCTTCGAGGAATTCGAATCCAAACTGGATCAGGTCATGTTTGTATCCGCCACTCCGGGACAATATGAGTATGATCACGAACTCCTCCGCGCAGAACAGATCATTCGTCCAACCGGACTTCTGGATCCGAAAGTAGAAGTCCGCCCTATTGAAGGACAGATTGACGACCTGATCGGAGAAGTAAACAAAGAAGTGTCAAAGAAACACAAAATACTGATCACTACCCTCACCAAACGAATGGCAGAAGACCTGACAGAATATATGAAAGAAGTGGGAATCCGGGTCCGTTATCTCCATTCCGATATCGATACCTTAGAGCGTGCCCGCATCATCCGGGATATGCGTCTGGATGTTTTTGATGTTCTGGTAGGAATCAACCTCCTTCGAGAAGGCCTGGACATCCCGGAGATCACCCTGGTAGCAATCCTAGATGCAGACAAAGAAGGCTTCCTCCGTTCCGAAACCTCTCTCATCCAGACCATCGGACGAGCTGCCCGAAACAGCGAAGGCCACGTAATCATGTACGCAGACAACATGACCGATTCCATGCACAAAGCCATCACCGAAACCAACCGCCGCCGCACCATCCAGGAAGCCTATAACAAAGAACACGGAATCACTCCGACTACTATCAAAAAAGCAGTCCGCGACCTCATCGCCGTATCCAAAGCAGTAGCCGAAACCGAAGTCCGACTCCAGAAAGACCCAGAGTCCATGACCCGTAAAGAACTCACCAAACTCATCGCCCAGGTAGAAAAACAAATGCGCGCCGCAGCTGCAGACCTCAACTTTGAACAGGCCGCCGAACTACGTGATAAAATGATCGACCTGAAAAAGAATCTGGATATTTTAGACAAATAGTGCTATAGAAGAGGCGATTCGCCTTCCAGGCGAGAGCCCCGCCTGTATAATCGTCCTGAACAGCCAGCGGGGAGAAATTATTGACATTGTGTGCATTTGCAGGATGCTTAGAGATACTTAGTCTGCAGAAATCTGCGTTATGAGCCGGCTGCATCACCTGTCTGAGCGGAGTCTGCGACGGAGCGAGTTTGACAAGCCGGCTCATGCCTTTAGCAGATTTCTGCAGACTTAGTATCTCTTAGCGTCCGAAACCGCACACAATATCAATAATTTCTCCCCGCGTCCCCTTTCTATAACATAATCTTAATAACCCCTATTGTTCATAAAATAACAAAAAATTCGCAAAATAATATTGACAAACCAAATCAAGAGTGCTATCTTATGAGCATAAGGTGTTAGCACTCCTAAAACATGAGTGCTAACAAACCAAAAACAAAGGCAGCAAAGGAGTGGAACTTCATGGATCAGGAATTAGATGATCGTAAAAAGAAAATACTAAAAGCCATCATCAAAACCTACATGGAAACAGGCGAACCGGTGGGTTCCCGGACCATTTCCAAGTTTGCAGATTTAAATGTAAGCTCTGCCACCATCCGGAATGAGATGTCAGACCTGACAGATATGGGATATATCGTACAGCCCCACACCTCAGCCGGAAGAATTCCTTCTGATAAAGGTTATCGCCTCTACGTAGACGAGCTGATGAAAGAAAAGGAATCAGAGGTTCAGGAAATCAAGGATCTCATGATAGAGAAAACTGACAAACTGGATAAAATGTTGAAGCAGGTAGCAAAGGTACTGGCCTCCAATACCAACTATGCAACAATGATCTCTGTTCCACAGTACAGCGGAAGCAAGATTAAATTCATCCAGCTTTCCCGTGTGACACCCCTTCAGCTTGTGGCAGTAGTAGTGAGTGATAACAATGTCATCCGAAACCAGATCATCAATCTGGATGAGGAGATGGACGATCAGACAATCCTGAAATTAAATCTTCTTCTTAACACCAACTTAAATGGGGTGCCCATTCAGGATATCAACCTGGGAATGATTGCCCGCCTGAAAGAACAGGCAGGTGTACATGGCTCTGTGGTTGGCACAGTCCTTGATGCAGTGGCAGACACCATCCAGGTAGACGAAGACGATATGCAGATATATACTTCAGGAGCAACCAACATTTTCAAGTATCCGGAGCTTGCAGACACAAGCAAAGCGAGCGAGCTGATTTCAGCATTTGAAGAGAAGCAGGATCTGGTAGACCTGGTGAAAGAGAGAATGTCTGATACAGAGAACACAGGAATTCAGGTGTACATTGGTGATGAGATGCCGGTGCAGACCATGAAAGACTGCAGTGTAGTCACAGCCACTTACGAACTTGGAAAAGGAATGCATGGTACCATCGGTATCATCGGTCCCAAGCGTATGGATTATGCAAACGTAGTTGACAGCCTGAAGGCTTTGAAAGTCCAGCTGGACGAACTGATTAAGAAAGAGAGTTAGAAAGGCGGTAATAGAGAGTGTCAGAAGAAACAAAGAACACAGCTCAGGAAGAAGAGACAACAGAGACTCCGGTAACAGAAGAAACTGTTGAGAATGAACCTGAAGTTGTAGAGAACGGCGAAGCGGAAACAGAGGAAATCCCGGTAGAGGACGGAGACGAGGAAGCTTCCCAGGATGACAAGAAAGACAGCAAATCAAAAACTTCTTTCTTCGGCAAGAAGAAAAAAGAAAAAGATAAATTTGAACAGCAGATCGAAGAACTTACAGACAGGCTGAAACGAAACATGGCTGAATTCGATAACTTCCGTAAGAGAACGGAGAAAGAGAAATCCAGCATGTATATCATCGGAGCCAAGGATATTGTTGAGAAGATCCTTCCGGTTGTGGATAACTTCGAGAGAGGTCTTGCACAGGCACCTGAAGGAGATTCTTTTGCAGATGGCATGAAGATGATCTACAAACAGCTGATCACCACATTAGATGAGCTGGGCGTGAAACCGATTGAAGCAGTGGGTAAGGAATTTGATCCGAACTTCCACAACGCAGTAATGCATGTGGAGGATGAAGAAGCCGGTGAGAATATTGTGGTAGAAGAATTCCAGAAGGGTTACACCTACAAGGATTTCGTAGTCCGCCACAGTATGGTAAAAGTAGCCAACTAATTTACATGAAAATATAGAATATATCAAATCTAGTTGAAAATAAACAGGAGGAACAAGATTATGGGAAAAATCATTGGTATTGACTTAGGTACAACAAACAGCTGTGTAGCCGTAATGGAAGGTGGACAGCCAACAGTTATCGCTAATACAGAAGGCGCAAGAACAACACCATCAGTTGTCGCTTTCAC
>ERZ773139.1831-NODE-1831-length-23236-cov-4.745956_pt1 | contig 23236 bp, 16 predicted proteins | sample MGYA00580854_ERZ773139 | MGnify/ENA primary metagenome ERZ773139 (study PRJEB29015, sample SAMEA2737809) | human gut metagenome | biome: human gut; feature: human-associated habitat; material: faeces | place: China | collected 2012 ...
GCTTTCGATGAAAGAGGCCGCGGCGCTCGCCGGTGTGCAGCTCGCGGAGCCTGAGGTGAAGAAGCCTTCCGGAAAGTCAGCCACCGTCTCGGCTGAGATATCCGATCCGCCGAAAATCAAGAGAATAGACCGCGCGGAGGTCGAGGCGGAGGCGCAGGCTGTCGCCGAGGCGATAAACGCGACCGAGGACAAGCCCGACTATGAGTTCCCGCCGCTGTCGTTACTCAGGAGCGGCGGCGTTTCCACGGTGGATTCGCGCGAGGAAATAATCACGAATAAGGAACGCCTTGAGGGCGCGATAAGAAGCTTCGGCATCAGCGCAACTATCGTCGGCGTGACGCGCGGCCCGACGGTCACGCGCTACGATATAGAACTTGACCAGGGCGTGAAGCTCGCAAGGGTCACGAACCTCGCCGGTGACCTTGCCCTTGCCCTCGGCGTTGTGAACGTGCGCATTGCGCCAATTCCGGACAAGATATCCACCGTCGGCATAGAGGTGCCGAACAAGATCGTCAGCACCGTCTACCTGCGCGATATAATCGAATCGCCGAAGTTCACCTCGGCAAAGTCGAAGCTCAGCTTCGCCCTCGGTAAGGACATCGGCGGCGACTGCATTGTCGGCAACATCGCAAAGCTGCCGCATATGCTTATCGCGGGCACGACCGGCTCCGGTAAATCCGTATGTATGAATTCGCTTATACTGAGCCTGTTGTACAAGGCGCGTCCTGACGAGGTTCGCCTGATAATGATCGACCCGAAGATGGTGGAGCTTGGCGTATATAACGGCATCCCGCATCTGTATGTTCCGGTCGTCACCGATCCGAAGAAAGCGGCGGGTGCGCTGCAATGGTCGGTCGTCGAGATGATGAAGCGCTACCGCCTCTTCTCCGAGGCCGGTGTGCGTGACATCGCAAATTACAATAAGCACTGCGCCGAGACCGGCGAAGCGACGATTCCGCAGGTCGTCATCGTCATAGACGAGCTTGCAGACCTCATGCTCGTCGCCTCCAAGGAGGTCGAGGAGAGCATATGCCGCGTCGCCCAGATGGGGCGCGCCGCCGGTATGCACCTCGTCATTGCGACACAGCGTCCGTCGGCGGACGTCATAACCGGTCTTATGAAGGCGAATATCCCGTCGAGGATCGCGTTTGCCGTCTCGTCCGCGATGGAGAGCCGCATAATTCTTGACCAGGCCGGCGCGGAAAAGCTTGTCGGCATGGGCGATATGCTGTATTCTCCCGTCGGCTGCGGCAAACCCACGCGCATTCAGGGCGCGTTCGTTTCCGACGAGGAGCGCGAGGACGTTATACAGTTTATCAAGGAGAGCACCGGCGGCGCGCAGGTGAACTCCGAGATCGAGGAATTCATGGACAAGGCCGCCGAGGACAAGAAGGGCGCGGCGGATTCCAAGGACGACAAGGACGAGGATTCGCTCATGGGCAGCTACGACGAGATGCTGCCGCAGGCTGTCGAGGTCGTGCTGGAGATGAAGCAGTGCTCTGTCTCGATGCTCCAGCGGCGCATAAAGCTGGGTTATTCCAGAGCGGCACGCATTGTCGATCAGATGGAAGAGCTGGGCGTTGTCGGCCCCTACGAGGGCGCAAAGCCGCGCAGCGTCGTTATCGACCGCGACGGCTGGAACGCGCTGAAGGTGCAGCTTGGCCTTGCGAGCGACGTCGGTGCCGAGCTTGCGGCGGATATGGCCGACACCATGAACGATGAGGAAGACTAGATAAGATAAAATGGATTATTTCAAACCGGATATGACCGCGCTGGACGCCAACAAGCTTAGTATGCTGGCGCTGGCGCATGTCGGGGACGCGGTGTACGAGCTGCTCACCCGCACAATGCTGTGCACGAGGGCGAACAGCTCCGTCGCGCAGCTTCATAAGCAGACGGTTTCGTACGTGAACGCTCCGGCACAGGCGCGCGCGGCGGAGAAGATCCTGCCGCTGCTGGACTCCGAGGAGGCTTCGGTGTACCGCCGCGGGCGGAACGCGAAGGTCAATTCCGTGCCGCATAATGCGGATATCGGGCAGTACCACGCTGCGACAGGGCTTGAGGCGCTGTTCGGCTGGCTATATCTGCAGGGGCGGACGGAGCGCGCGGAGGAGTTTTTCCGCGCGATAATGGAGGCTGAATAAATGCCGCTTGACGCTATTACAATATCCGCGCTCTGCGATGAGTTGCGGCCGCAGCTAGAGGGCGCGCGTATTGACAAGGTGCAGCAGCCGGAGCGGGATGCCGTCCTGCTCTCGGTGCGCAGCCTCGGCAGGAACCGCCGCCTGCTCATCGCGGCGGGCGCGGGGAATGCGCGGCTGCATTTCACGGCGGAGAGCATAGAAAACCCCGCCGAGCCGCCGATGTTCTGCATGCTGCTGCGCAAGCATCTGACAGGCGCGAGGATCGTTTCGATAAGCCAGCCGGAGCATGAGCGTATGCTGGAGCTGGAGATCGACACGCGTGACGAGTTGGGCTTTGCTGCGCGCAAAAAGCTCGTGCTTGAGCTTATCGGGCGCAGCTCGAACCTCATCCTTGTCGGCTCCGACGGGCGCATCATCGACTGTATGCGCCGTATGGATTTTGCCGGAGACGCGGAGCGCAGCATGATGCCGGGCATGTTTTACCGTATGCCGCCGAAGCAGAACAAGCTGTCCGTGTTCGACGCTGCCGAGGACGAGCGCCGCGCGCTCATCGCGCAGGCGGATAGAGCGGCGCCGATGGATAAATGGCTGCTCTCAGCATTTTCGGGGCTGTCGCCGCTGCTGTGCCGCGAGCTTGCACATCGCTGCGGAGGGGACTATGAGCGGCTTGACAGCTGCATTTCCGCGCTGCTTGAAAGCATTGCCAACGGCGAGACCGCGCCGTATATCCTCACGCGAGACGGCGCGCCGTTTGATTACAGCTGCATTGCGATAGGCCAGTACGGGAGCGCGGCGGAGACGGAGCGCTTCGACAGCTTTTCGGAGCTGCTGGACAATTTCTACGCCAGACGTGACAGACTTGAGCGCCAGCGCCGCCGCGGCAGCGAGCTTACGCATTACGTCAGGACTCTGCGCGACCGCACAGCGAGAAAGCTTGCCGCGCAGAGCGAGGAGCTGAGCCGCGCGGACAGCCGCGAAGAGCTGAAAAAGCAGGCGGAGCTGGTCACGGCAAACATATACCGCATGAAAAAAGGGGACAGGGAGCTGCGTTGCGAGGATTATTACGAGCCTGACTGCCCGGAGATCGTCATCCCGCTCGACGTGCTGAAAACGCCGCAGCAGAACGCGGCGGCAATGTATAAGGAATATAACAAGCTGAAGGCCGCGAAGGAGCATCTGACGGTGCTCGTCGCGCAGGGCGAAGCGCAGCTTGATTATCTCAACAGTGTCATGAGCGAATTGCAGTGCGCCGAGAGTGAGAAGGATCTGGCCGATATCCGGCTTGAGCTTATCTCCTCCGGATATGACCGCAAGGCGAAGGCCGTGAAAAAAGAGCGCCTGCGTCCGCAGCAGCCACTGCGGTTTGTCACGGATGACGGGCTGGAAGTCCTCGTTGGGCGCAGCAATATCCAGAACGACGAGCTGACGACGAAGCTTGCCCGCCGCACGGACTACTGGCTGCATACGCAGAAAGTGCACGGCAGCCATGTCATCCTGCGCTGTGACGGGCTTGAGCCGCCGCAGCGGAGCGTCGAGCAGGCGGCCTGCATCGCAGCCTATTATTCGCAGGGGCGCGACTCCGGCAAGCTGCCGGTGGATTACACCATGGTGCGCTTCGTGCGCAAGCCCTCCGGCTCGCTGCCGGGCAAGGTGATCTATACTGATTACAGGACAATCATCATCGAGGGCGACGAGAGCCTTGTCGAAAGGCTCCGCGTCAAAAAATGAATCGCAGCCTGGCCGCAGCCAGTGATGTGCAATTTAACCAATTAAATCGGCGAACAAGACCCGTATTTTTTATTCATACGGGTCTTGACATTTTTTGTCGCGGTGCTATAATACGCACAACAAGTGAAAACTTCAAACCTATGATGGAGAGAAGTAACCAGTGCAGAAAACCCTCAGAGAGTCCCGGATGGTGTGATCGGGGCGGCGGACGGCTGGCGAATGGACTTCGGAGGGCGGATCGAAAGGGCGACTGAGTAGAGACCGACGGGTGTCCCACCCGTTATCCATCGGGGCGCATATGATGGTATGCGTAAGCGAGCGGACGTTTTTATGACGTCAATTTGGGTGGTATCGCAGAAGTGAACGGCTTTTGTCCCATGTGTATGGGATAAAGGTCTTTTTTCTTTTTCCCGGCCCCGGCGCAGCCCGGAAAACATCTGCCATCCAAAATCATATAAAATCGGAGGAAAACACAATGAAAACCAACAGCACTATCAAGAAGATCTTTGCAATGCTCCTTGCCTGTGCCATGATGCTGGCCTTTGCGGCCTGCGGCAGCAGCCCCGCGCCGGCAGCGTCGGAAGCCCCCGCCGCCGAGGACGACGGCACCGTAAAAGTCGCAATAATCAAGCAGCTTGACCATGCGTCTCTCGACGAGATCGCAAACGCGATCGCCGCCCGCTTTGATGAGATGAACGCCGCGGGTGACGTCAAGGTCGAGTATTCCATAAGCTCCGGCCAGAACGACCAGACCATTCTCAAGCAGCTGTGCGATCAGGCAATAGCCGATAAGGTCGACGTCATCGTCCCCATCGCGACCACCGCCGCGCAGGTAGTGACCCTCTCCGCTGAGGGCACCGGCGTCAAGGTCGTCTACGCAGCAATATCCGACCCCGCGGCCGCGAACCTGACCGGCATCGACTACGTCACCGGCACCAGCGACGCGCTGAATACCTCCTTCATCCTTGACATGATGTTCGCGCAGAACCCGGATATCAAGAAGGTCGGCCTGCTGTACTCCCTGTCCGAGCCGAACTCCGCCACCCCGATAGCCGACGCGAAAGCATACCTCGACGCGAAGAACATTGAATACGTCGAGCAGACCGCGAACACCAACGACGAGGTCGTCGCCGCAGCATCCGCCCTTATCGCAGCTGACGTTGACGCGATCTTCACCCCGACCGACAATACCATAATGGCGGCGGAGCTTGCAATCTACGAGGATCTCGCAAAGGCCGGCATCCAGCACTACACCGGCGCTGATTCCTTCGTCCGCAACGGAGCCTTCGCTACCTGCGGCGTGAACTACACCGAGCTTGGCCGCAAGACCGCGGAGCTGGCCATCAGAGCCGTTTCCGGCGAAGCGCTTCAGGACTTCTACCTCATGGACGGCGGCATCATCACCGTCAACACCGAGACCGCCGCTGCCCTCGGCGCGGATTACTCCGTGTTTGCCGACATGGGCGAGCTGGTCGAAGTCACTACTACCAAGGACTGATATTGATATTCACCGTCCCCCAGCGCAACGCTGGGGGAACCGGCCTGAAAGGAGTTTTTGCCAATGCTGATAATCAGCCAGACCGCGCTGGAACTGGGCTTTATGTACGCGCTCGTGGCGATGGCACTGTTTCTGAGCTATCGCATCCTTGATATCGCAGATATGACGACCGACGGCTGCTTCGTGCTCGGAGCCGCCGTCTCGGTCACGCTCTCAGCCGCAGGGCATCCGTTCCTCGCGCTGCCCGCCGCAATGCTCGCGGGAGCCTGCGCCGGATTCGTCACGGCGTTTTTGCAGACGCGTCTCGGCGTCCCGTCGATACTCGCCGGTATAGTCACGAACACCGGGCTTTATACGATAAACCTCATGGTCATGGGCTGGAAGTCAAATTTCAGCCTCCTCGGCGGCACGACGATATTCACCCTCCTGCGCGACACCGGTATCGGCGGCGACTGGTACGAGCTGCTGCTGGCGGCGTTTATCACTATCCTTGCCGCGGTTCTGCTGAGACTTTTCCTCGGTACGCGGCTTGGCCTATCTATCCGCGCGACGGGCGATAATCAGGACATGGTGCGCGCATCGTCCTTAAACCCGAACTTTACGATAACCGTCGGCCTCTGCATCGCAAACTCTCTGACCGCGCTCTCCGGCGCGATAGTCGGCCAGTATCAGAAAACCGTGGACATAAATTCCGGCACGGGTATTGTGGTTATCGGCCTTGCCTGCCTCATTATCGGCGAAACTCTGCTTGGCCGCCGCACGGTCACGAAGGGCGTCATCGCCGTGATTCTCGGCTCGATAGTGTACCGCTTCATCTACGCGATAGTGTTCTACACCAAGGTCGTTCCGGTGGAGTGCCTGAAGCTTCTGACGGCGGTCATAGTCGCGCTGGCGATCGCCGCGCCGAGCATCAAAAAATGGGCGGCGTTCCAGCACCGCAAGCTCGCGGCGCAGAGAAGGGGAGGGAACTGACATGCTTGATATAAAGAACATCTCCAAAACCTTCAACCCCGGCACCGTGAATGAAAAACGCGCGCTTACCGACTTCTCGCTGCATCTTGAGCAGGGCGACTTTGCGACGATAGTCGGCTCGAACGGCGCGGGGAAATCCACGCTCTTCAACGCGATCGCGGGCTGCTTCTATGCCGATACCGGCAGCATCTCGCTTGCCGGACGGGACATCACATTTACACCGGAGCATCAGCGAAGCCGCGTTATCGGGCGGCTGTTTCAGGACCCGCTCCGCGGCACCGCGCCGCACATGACGATAGAAGAAAACCTCGCGCTCGCGTATCTGCGCGCCTCGCACGGAAATCCCTTCAGCCGCATATCCCGCGCCGATAAGGAAAAATTCCGCGCGCAGCTGTCGCTGCTGGACATGGGGCTTGAGGATCGTATGCGGCAGCCGGTCGGCCTGCTGTCGGGCGGCCAGCGCCAGGCATTGACGCTGCTGATGGCGACGATGGTTCCGCCCCAGCTGCTGCTGCTCGATGAGCACACGGCGGCGCTCGACCCCGCGACGGCGGAAAAGGTGCTTGAGCTGACACAGCGCATCGTCGAGGAGAGTCACATAACCTGCCTTATGGTTACGCACAACATGACGCAGGCGCTTGAGCTTGGCAACCGCACCCTGATGATGGCGGACGGGCATATCGTCATGGACGTCAGCGGCAAGGAACGCGAGAGGATGACCGTTGACAGCCTCGTCGCTAAGTTCAAGGCCGGAACCGGCAGGGCGCTTGATAACGACAGGATGCTTCTCTCGTAAATAACTTAACAGCTGACAAACCGCATTGATGTATCATCAATGCGGTTTGCCGTTAAATGCAACAAAAATGTGTGCGGGCGAATAGCTATTATGACGGAATTGAAAAGCTGAGTTGCCAATAGTTATTTTTTAGGCTATTATAATGATATTCAGGTGCGCTCGGCGCATATAGGGGAGGAATATTATGGCACAACTCAGACCAAAAATAGTGAAGCTCGCAAAGATAATCGGCGGCGCTTCAGGTATGCTCGTCAAGATAGATGAGAACGCTCCGGAGTATTACTGCATGGAGAACATTGTCTCCGATGACGAGGCCGACATCGCCATCGCCGCGGGGCTGCGCAAGGAGCGCACCGCGGGCTGGCTGGCCGCAAAGGTGGGGAAGACCGTCGCGGAGATACAGCCTGCGCTGGATAACCTCGTGTACTACGGCGTGTTCCGCCGTGTGTACAGCGAAGAGCTGGGCGAGGATACATATTTCATGCAGATATTTGCACCCGGCATACTTGAAATGATGGTGAATAATCAGCCGCTCATGGCGGCGCATTCTGAGGTCGGCCGCGCGTTTGAGGAATACACGCGTCTGCGTATGCAGGCGATGGGGCCGATACTGCCCGACGGCTACGGCCTTATGCGCGTTATCCCCGTGGAGAGCGCCATCGAGGGGCTGCCCGGCGTTACCGACGACGAGCGCCTGTCCTACTATCTAAATAAATACGACACCTTCTCGGTCTCGCCATGTTCGTGCCGCGCGTCGCGTACGCTGCTGGGGGACGGCTGCGGACATCTCGCCGAGGATATGTGCGTCCAGATGGGCAAGGGCGCGGAGCACTACATTCGTTCCGGCCGCGCCCGTCAGATAAGCCGCGAAGAGGCTTATGAAATCGTAAAGCGTGCCGAGGAAAACGGCCTCATGCACGACATCCCGAACATCGAGGGCAGCGGCGAGACGTCGGCTATCTGCAACTGCTGTGCCTGCGCCTGCTTCGGACTTCGCGCCGGTATGATGTTCGGCGCGCGCGACGCTATCCGCTCGAACTTCGTTGCCGAGGTGGACGAAGCCAAGTGCGTGGCCTGCGCGCAGTGCGTCGAGGTATGTCCCGGCAACGCACTGAAGCTCGGCCAGAAGCTCTGTGCGACGAACGATACCTCCGCGCCAAAATATACGAAGATAACCGAGACCTTCAACTTTGCCAAGGCCGTCAACGAAAACTACCGCGAGAACCGCGAGGACGTCCTGCCGAGCGGTACCGCGCCGTGTAAGGCCGCGTGTCCCGCTCATATCCCTGTGCAGGGCTATCTCAAGCTCGCCGCGCAGGGGAGATACACCGAGGCGCTGGAGCTTATCAAGACGGAGAACCCGTTCCCTGCGGTCTGCGGGCGAATCTGCAACAAGCGCTGTGAGGCCGAGTGCACCCGCGGCGACGTTGACGAAGCGGTCGCCATTGACGAGGTCAAGCGCTTCATAGCCGACCACGACATGCACGAGGAGACCCGATTTGTGCCGAAGATGGTCAACCAGATCGGCAGACCGTATACCGAGAAGATCGCCGTCATCGGCGCGGGGCCTGCCGGTATGAGCTGTGCGTATTATCTGGCGCAGAAGGGCTATCCCGTCACCGTGTTCGACCGCAACCCGGTTCCGGGCGGAATGCTGACTCTCGGCATACCGTCGTTCAGGCTTGAGAAGGACGTGCTCAACGCCGAGATAGACATTCTCAAGGAGATGGGCGTCGAATTCAGGTGCGGCGTTGAGGTAGGCAAGGACGTCACCATTCAGCAGCTGCGCGGCGAGGGCTACAAGGGCTTCTATCTGGCGATAGGCGCGCAGAAGTCCGCAAAGCTGCATATCCCCGGCGAGGAGCTGGAGGGCGTGCTCGGCGGCGTTGACTTTCTGCGGGAAGTGAACCTCGGCAACGAGCCGGGCATCGGCAGGCGGTGCGCCGTTATAGGCGGCGGCAACGTTGCGATGGACGTCTGCCGCAGCGCCGTGCGCCTCGGCGCGGAGGAGACCTATGTATTCTACCGCCGCTCCGAAGCGGAGATGCCCGCAGATCCGGAGGAAGTCCGCGAGGCGATGGAAGAGGGCGTGAAGTTCCGCTTCCTGAGCGCGCCTGTTGAAATCATCGGCACAGACGGCAGAGTCAGCGCGATAAAGATCGAGAAGATGGAGCTTGGCGAGCCGGACGAGAGGGGACGCCGCAAGCCCGTCGGCACCGGAGATTTTGAGATCGTTGAGATAGACAGCGTCATCGGCGCAGTAGGCCAGACTGTTGACTGGGGTACGCTTGACGTCGGTGCGCTCAAGACCACGAAGAAGGACACCGCCGAGGCCGACAGCCTGACCTATCAGACTGCGCAGCCTGACATCTTTGTCGGCGGCGACTGCTACACCGGCCCGAAGTTCGCGATAGACGCGATTGCGGCAGGCAAGGAAGCCGCCATCTCGCTGCACCGCTATGTCCACCCCGGACAGACGCTCACCGCGGGGCGCGACCGCCGCGAGTACCGCGCACTCGACAAGGAGCACGCGATGATCGGCGTCGGCGGCTTCGACAGGGAACACCGCCAGACTCCGGGCTACAACGCCGCAAAGGCCAAGACCTTTGCCGATGCGCGCGTGACATTTACAGAAGAGCAGGTGCGCAAGGAATGCGCCCGCTGTCTCGGCTGTGGAGCGACCAAGGTTGACAGCTATCTCTGCATCGGCTGCGGGCTCTGCACCACGAAGTGCAAGTTTGACGCGATACATCTAAAGAAAGTCCGTGACTGGCACGCGGCGCCGTTCGAGGCGATGCCGATAAAGGTCGCGGAGAATCTTGTCAAGCGCACCGGCGGCATTGTCAAAAAGGCGGTAACGAAATAATGCACGAGCTTGGCATTTGTGATGCGCTGCTGAAAATGGTCGATGGTATCGCGCGCGACGAGGGGCTTGCCTGCGTGAGAAAGGTGACGGTAGAGGTCGGCTCGCTGTCCGGTGTCGTCCCGTCATACCTCGCTGACTGCTGGGAAGCCGTGACCGACGGAACGCCGTATCAAAGCACGGCGTTTGCGGTCGAGACGCTGCCGGGCGTCGCACAGTGCATCGACTGCGGAGAGAAATTCACTGCTGATATAGAGAAGCTCGTCTGCCCGCGCTGCGGCGGAAAAAAGCTCACGCCGCTGACCGGACGTGAGCTTATGCTGAAAGAAATTGAAGCGGATTAAACAATTCAGCGCCAAGAAAGAATACTACGCAAAAAGCTGCTATCGATCGATAGCAGCTTTTTATTATCATGTTTCCGAACTGTCAAGCACGCCGAAGCCGGCCACTTCTGTAGTCGGGATAGAGAAGACTATGCTTCCCGCTTTGCTGTCAGGCCCAGCCTTTTCGAGGATCGCGCGCATTATCCCCGCCTTCTGCCCAGCGGTGGAGACGATGAGGATGACCTCCTTCTCGTCGGCGATCGAGATGTTATAAAACTTCGGCGCGTCCTTTGATCCGGTGCCCTTGCCGTGCAGCACAGTCCCGCCGCGGGCGCCGGCGGCTCTTGCCGCGTTCATTACCATGTCGGTGCTGCCCTCGTTTGATATGGCTACGATAAGCTCATAGTCGTAGTTTATTGCCGGTGTGTATTTTGCGTTCTTTGTATCTCCGTTCATGTATGCCACGGCTTTTCCTCCTCCAACGCTTTTTATCGGTATAGCGATCACAAACCCGTGCCCCGGCACGCCGAGATGCAGGTATCGCCGTTGCGCTGATATAAGCTGCGCGGTTTTTTCTTCGTTTGCCACGGTGAGAACGACGCGTTTCTCGTTGGACTCTATGCCCAAGAGGTCGAGCATCCCCTGCATGGCCGTTCCGCGCCCGTGCAGCGTCACGGTGAGCGGAAGCGAAAGCTTTTCGCATATCTCCGTCAGCGCCCCGAGCGCTTCGGGATTGATTATGGATATAACGTAATTCATGCTCCCGTCTCCTCCCAAAGCTCTATTATATCAAAGTCGCCATACGTCTCGACTGCCGACGTATGCTTGGCCTTGAATTCATATATGAAGCCGACCGCCTGAATGGACAGCAACGGCAGCATTGCTACCATTGCGACGACGCCGAACGCGTCGCGCAGGACGTTCCCGCCCACGGCGATGCTCGCGCCCATGACAAACTGGAGCATAAAGGTCGCCGTCATGGGGCCGGAGGCGACTCCGCCGGAGTCGAATGCGATGGCGGTGTATATGTCCGGCACGAAGAACGACAGGCCGAGCGCCAGCGCGTAGCCCGGAATGAGGAACCACAGTATAGATATCCCCGTCAGAACGCGGAGCATAGAGATGCCCATGGCAAGCGAGATCGCGACCGAGAGACTGAGCTTTATCGCGCGGCCGGGGATAGCTCCGGCGCTGACCTCCTCGATCTGCTTTTCAAGCACTCCGACGGCAGGCTCCGCCGAGATTATGAACCAGCCTAGCAGCATCGCAAGGGGGATTAGCAGCCAACTCATGCTGCCCGCGAGTGCAACTCCAAGCTCTGCGCCGAGCGCCGAGAAGCCAATGTTGACGCCGGTGAGGAACAGCACGAGACCGACATATGTATACAGGATACCAATGAGTATTTTTGCCAAGCTGCGGCGGTTCAGACGCAGCAGCGCAAGCTGGAATACAAGGAATATCGCAACAATCGGCAGCATGGCGACCGCCATTTCCTTCATATATACGGGGATAGCTGCGAGAAACGCGCGCCCTATCCCGACCGTGCTGTCGTATGATGCGGCGCTGATATCAACGACGGCGCTGCCGCCGCTGGAGAAAAAGCCGAGCAGCAGGACAGAGAGAATAGGCCCGATCGAGCACAGCGCGACAAGACCGAAGCTGTCCGCCTCGGCGCGGTCGTCGCTTCTGACCTTGGAGACACCAAGCCCCATAGCGAGGATGAACGGCACGGTCATCGGCCCCGTGGTGACTCCGCCGGAGTCAAAGGCGATGCAGAGAAAGTCACGATCCGTGAATGCGGCGAGCACAAAAATCAGCGTATAGCACACGATGAGTATCCACCGGAGCGACGCGCCGGTGAGGATGCGGAGCATACATATCGCCATGAAAAGCCCGACTCCCGCGCCGACGGTCACGAGCAGGACGCTGCTTTTGATATGCGGCACGGTCTGAGCCAGAACCTGCAGGTCAGGCTCCGCGACAGTGATGGCGAAGCCGAGCAGAAAGCTGACGCCGAGTATCAGCGGCATATTCTTTGTTCGGGTCAGCGCCGTGCCGATCCTGCTGCCGATGGGCGTCATGGACTGCTCTGCGCCGAGGGAAAACAGCCCCATTCCAACGACCAGCATCACCGCGCCTATCAGAAAGCACAGCAGCAGATCGGGGCGCATCGGCGTGACTATGAGACACAGCAGAAGCACTATGACCGCGATGGGCAGCGCCGACAGCGCGGCTTCAACGATCTTTTCTTTGACTGCGGTTCTGTTTTTTTCCAGCTGAGTTAGTTTTATAATATCACTCCCTGAGATTTTTCTTTTCCTAATAGTAACATGAAACCGCCTGTCATGGCAAGCCAACTTCGCATAATAATGTGCATTGGACACAAAATGTTTAAAAAATTGCGGCTATCTTAACAGAAAAATAGCGCGGCGGTGCGGCGCAGAAAAAATCAGCACCGGACTTTGTCCGGTGCTGACCTATGGGGGGGTGCTTCACATCGACTGCGGCTGCGACACTGAGCCGGTACAAAGCATATAAGGAGCTTAAAGCAGAGCGTTTATCTTCGCTTCAACTTTTTCGGCGGTGTCCTTGGGGACTATGCCGGCCGCGACGACTTTGTCGAATATCTCGCCGCATTTTTTCTTGTTGAACATCTTTATGGGGTATTTGAGGAGCTGGGGAGCGTCCTCCTTGATGACGGCCGCGGTTGCGGGATTGTCAAATAGTTCCTTTACGGTCAGGCTTCTGAAATCCATATCGGTTCTCCTTATAATTATTTTGGGATAAAATCAGACGATGTTGTACTTCTTCAGCAGGTCAACGACGACGTTGTTGGTAAGCGGCTCCTTGACGAGACCGAGCAGCGGGAGAATAGTGGGCAGCAGGAACTCCAGCGGCTTCTTGCCGTCGAGCAGCTTGCTGGTAGCATACAGCAGGTCGCGGATATCGTACACGGAGCCCCAGACTTCGGGCACGCCGCGGTCAATGTTGCAGAGCGTGTAGACCGCTTCCATGCCGGTGCGGATGGAGTACTCGGTGGTGAACACGGTGTCGCGCGGAGTGTCGGCGAACTGACCGACGAATGCGAGGTTGACGGAACCGTCGGGAACTACCTTGGGGCGGTCGCCCTCGGCTCTGGGCATGAAGAAGGTGGTGACGTAGGGCATCATGCAGGGCGTGGTGTTGCACTCTTTTTCGGCGAGCTCCATGATCTGATCCTCAGGGATGCCGATGTGGTACAGCCACTCTGCGCACAGCTCAATGCCGGTGCAGTCGCACATGTTCTTCTTGATGAAGTCGCCCTTGTCGTCCCAGCAATTCAGACCGTAGACCCAGATGAGGCAGTGGTCGGAGGGCTGCTCTTGGAACTGACCCTGACGGTTGATCGTCCAGCTGATCAGCCAGCTGGAGTCGCGGCAGGTGACGATGCCGCCGGTGACGACCTTGCCGGACAGAGGATCTCTCTTGCATATCTTCTGGATGGCGTCAAGTATCTGCTTGTTGGAGGTGTCGACAGTCCAGGATTCCCAGCTGGTCTCCTTGATGCCGGCAAAGAACTTTTCGGGACGGCCGAAGGCGGGATCCTGTGCCGCGATCTTTTTCCACATCTCGATGGAGGGGCCTTCGCCGTTCTTGACGGTGACGACGGGGGCGTGGGTCTGATCGCCGTAGGCGGAGGCGTCGCCCTGGCAGCCGTTGGTGCAGATGACGAGGTCGTTCTCGGTCAGGTCGATGACCTTCTCAACGCCGCCCTGCGTGAACTCTATCTTCTTTGCGACTTTCTTTTCGGGCGTGCAGTCGCAGACGATGTTGGTGACAGTGGTGTCGTACAGGATCTTTCCGCCGTGGTCGGTGATGTACTTGCACATCGGGAGGATCATGGATTCATACTGATTGTAGCGGGTGAAGCGGAGCGCGCTCAGGTCGGGCAGACCGTCAATGTGGTGGATATAGCGCTGAAGATAGAGCTTCATCTCAAGTGCGGAGTGCCACTTCTCGAAGGCAAACATGGTCTGCCAGTAGGTCCAGAAGTTGGTCTGGTAGAAGTCCTCGTCGAACACGTCGTCAATCTTTTTATCCTCAAGGGACTTGTTCGTTGCCATGAACAGCTTGAGCAGCTGAGTTGCAGCGGAGGGGTTCAGGCCGTATTTTCTGTCGGTGTGGGCGTCCTGCCCCTGCTTCTCGGTGACGCGGCAGAGGGAGAAGTTCGGGTCTTCCTTGTTCAGGTGATAGTACTCGGAGAAAACGGTCTCGCCGGGATTGATGATGGAGGGGATGGACTTGAACAGATCCCACATGCACTCGAAGTGGTTGTCCATCTCACGGCCGCCGCGCATAACGTAACCGATGTCCTGGTACTTGTAGCCATCGCAGGCACCACCGGGGATGGGGTCCTTTTCCAGCACATGGATGTGCTCGCCCTTCATCTGGCCGTCACGCACCATAAAGCATGCGGCGGACAGCGCGGCCAGGCCGCTGCCGATAAGGTAGGCACTCTTGTGGTCAACGCCCTCCGGTTTTTCGGGACGGGCAAAAGCTTCATAGTTACCGCTGGAATAATACATAAAAAGCCTCCTTGCGTTGGTTTGTTTATCTGGGGTGTTCCTTTTGGAATAGCTATAGTATAACCAGCGGAGGCGGGGTTCACAATCAGCAAAACAGCCGCCGTGATGAAATTTTTATCACGGCGGCTGTTTTGTATAAAATTTGAAGTTTTTGTTACAGGGGCGGGAAAACAGCGGAAGATGGTGGGGGCCATGGCGGCCTACATTAGTTTTTCGCAGATCGTGCATTTCATGGTTCGGCCCTTAACGCAAGATGTACATCAGCTTTTATCAATGCGGCATTTTTCCAACGCCTTGGTCACATCACCGTGAATCAGGGTGGAAAGCTGTTCCACCAGCTGGGCGGGGTCCTGACGCATATCGTTTTTGATCCAGTCCAGTGTCAGCCCCACAAAGGCGAACTTATAAAAGTTGGCGATAAACTCTTTATCCTCCGGGCGAACCGTCATACCGGCGGCGCGCTCCTCCACAACGCCCATCATCAGGTCATAGGTCAGGCGGTAGAGATAATTTTCCAGCTGTTCACGGCTGATGGAACGGTAGACGCTGGTAAAAAACGCTTTGTCCTTCCGCAGGGCTTCCAGAATTTGCAAAAAGCCCTGCTGCCAGGTATCATAGGTTTTCTGCCCGGCCAGCGCGCGGGCAGCGTCCTCCTCGCAGCACCATTCCACAAGGTCGTAAATATCCTTAAAGTGGTAATAAAAGGTCATGCGGTTGACCCCGCAGTGGTCGGTCAAGTCGCTGACCGTGATTTTGTCCAGCGGTTTGTGGCGCAGCAGTTCCTTGAGCGAAGCTTCCAGTGCGCGCTTTGTCATCTGCGACATGGGTAGTCCCCTTTCCATGGGCGGTATTGCCCATAATATTTATTCTACCACAAGGATGTGAACTTTTCTTGGCAGGAATTTTATGCAAGTTCAAACATGCCGTTGTACAGCTGGTAGTATTCGCCCTTTTGGGCCAGCAGTTCATCATGGCTGCCGCGCTCCACAATGCCGCCGTGTTCCAGCACAATAATGGCGTTGGAATTGCGTACGGTGGAAAGCCGGTGGGCGATAACAAAGACGGTACGGCCCTCCATCAGGCGGTCCATACCTTTTTCAATCAGAGCTTCGGTGCGGGTATCGATGCTGGAGGTCGCTTCGTCCAAAATCAGCACCGGCGGGTCGGCCACAGCAGCGCGGGCAATGGCCAGCAGCTGGCGCTGGCCCTGGCTCAGGTTGGCACCATCGCACGATACCATGGTGTTGTACCCCTGGGGCAGGCGCTCGATAAAGGAGTGCGCGTTGGCAATTTTTGCGGCGGCGATGATCTCTTCGTCGGTTGCATCCAGTTTGCCAAAGCGGATGTTATCCGCCACTGTGCCGGTGAACAGATGGGTGTCCTGCAGTACCACGCCAAGGCTGCGGCGCAGATCACTTTTGCGGATCTTGCGCACATCAATGCCGTCATAGGTGATGGTGCCGGAGGTGATATCATAAAAGCGGTTGATGAGGTTGGTAATCGTGGTTTTGCCCGCGCCGGTGGAACCGACAAAGGCGATCTTCTGCCCCGGTTTGGCGTACAGCGTAACATCATGCAGGGTGGTCTGGCCCGGAATGTAACCAAAGCTGACATCCCGGAACCGTACATCCCCGCGCAGGGGAACGAGAGGGGCGGCGGGGTCGGCACTGTCGCGCCAGGCCCACAGGCCGGTGCGGCGGCCGCCGGCGCTGGGCACAAGGGTGCCGTCCGCAGACTTTTCCACACGAACGATCTCGACGGTACCCTCATCGGTTTCCGGCTGTTCGTCAAGCACATTGAAAATGCGCTCGGCACCGGCAAGGGCGGCCAGCAGAAAGTTGCCCTGCTGGGTGAATTGGTTGATGGGCAAAGCAGACTGGCGCACAAACACCAGATAGCTGGCCAGGCTGCCCAGGCTGGACTGGCCGTTCATAACCATCAGCCCGCCCAGCACGGCAATGACCGCATAGTTGATGTAGGAGATGGAAACAACGGCGGGGATCATGGTGGCGGAATACCCCTGGGCGCTGGTTCCGGCGCTTTGCAGGCGGGCGTTCAATGCCTGAAAACCTTCCAGGTTGGTCTGCTCATGGTTGAACACCTTGACCACCTTTTGCCCGGCGGCCATCTCCTCCACATAGCCTTCCAGATCGCCAAGAGCCTGCTGCTGGCGGGCGTAGAAGAAACGGCTGCGGTTGGTGCTGAACCGGATGTACCAGAACATGACGGCGTACCCCACCACGACCAGCAGCGAAAGCCGCCAGTTGAGCACAAACAGCAGAACCAGCGTGCCCACCACCTGGATAAAGCTCTGGATCAGCAGAGCAAAGCTGTTGTTCAGCGCGTCCGAGATGGTGTCCACATCGTTGGTGAACAGGCTCATCAGTTCGCCGTTGCGGCGGGAGTCAAAAAAGGAGAGGGGCAGCGTTTGCAGGTGGGCAAACAGGTCCCGGCGGATATCATGCAAGACTTTCTGCGCGGCGCGCACCATGGTCTGGGTGTAGCCCAGGGTAGAAAGCGCGCCCACCGCGTAGATGGCGGCGGTCAGGGCAACACCGCGGACAAGGCCGGGAATGCTGCCGGTTTCCAGAATACCGTTGACCACCGGCTTGATCATGTAGGTACCCAGCAGGTTGGCGAGTGCGCTGACAGCGGTAAGCACCCCAACCAGCCCCAGCATGAACTTGTGGCGGCCCAGGTAGTTCAAAAATACCCGGATGGTGTTGCCAAAATGCTGCGGCTTTTTACCGCTGAATGCCTTTGCCATCCGCGTCATCTCCTTTCATCTGGGATGCATAAATTTCCTGGTAGATGGTGTCATTCGCCAGCAGCTCCTTGTGGGTGCCCACGGCGTGAACTTTGCCGTCATCCAGAATCACGATCATGTCAGCATCCATCACCGAGGTGATGCGCTGGGCAATGATGAGCTTGGTTACATCGGTCAGGGCGGCCAGCGCATGGCGGATCTTGCCCTCGGTGGCGGTATCCACGGCGCTGGTGGAATCGTCAAAAATCAGCACTTTGGGGTGCTTGAGCAGGGTGCGGGCAATGCAGAGCCGCTGCTTCTGCCCGCCGGAAACATTCACGCCGCCCTGGCCCATGTCGGTATCCAGGCCGTCCGGCATCCGCTCCAAAAATTCATCAGCGCAGGCGGCGCGGCAGGCGGCCCACAGGGTTTCGTCATCGGCGTTGGGATCACCCCAGCGCAGGTTGTCACGGATGGTGCCGGAGAACAGCAGGTTCTTCTGCAGCACAATGCCCACAGCATCCCGCAGGGCAGCAAGGTAATACCGGCGCACATCCTGCCCGCCGACCTTGACGGTGCCGGAGGTGGCATCGTACAGGCGGGGGATCAGCTGTACCAGCGTTGTTTTTGCCGCGCCGGTGCCGCCGATAATGCCCACCGTTGCCCCGGCGGGAATGTGCAGCGTAACGTGGGAAAGGGCATCCCTGGCCGCAGCGGTGCTGTATTTGAAGCTGACGTCCGCAAAATCAATGCTGCCGTCGGCAACGGCGGCAACGGGGTCAGCCGGGGTGGCCAGCGCGGGCTGCTCCTCCAGCACGGCACGGATGCGCCGGGCGCTGGTCAGGGAGCGGGTAAGCTGCAAAAACACGCCGGAGAACATCATGACCGAGTTGAGCACCTGCAGAACATAGCTCAAAAAGGCGGTCAGCTCGCCGACCGTCATCCGGTCGGTCAGAATAAAATTGCCGCCGTACCACATGATGCAGACAATGGCCGTGTACATAACGGCCTGGAACGCGGGCAGGTTGAGCACGGCATACCGGAAGGTGTTGGTGCTGGCGGCGGCCAGCTCGTCATTGACGGTTTCAAACTGCTCATTCTCGTAATCGCCGCGCACAAACGCTTTGATGGCGCGGATGGCGGTTAAGGCTTCCTGTACGCGGCCGTTCAGATGGTCCACAGCAGTCTGCTGGCGGTCATACAGCGGGCCGACCTTGGTTACGATCCAGGCCAGAATAGCGGCCAGGATGGGCGTTGTAATAAGGAAAACGATGGTCAGCTTGGCATTGAGCAAGAACGCCATGCCCAGCCCCATGAACAGCATGACCGGGCTGCGCACCAAAGGCCGCAGGCCGGTGGCCACGGCGTTGAGCATGACCGTGACATCGGTGGTCATGCGGGTAACGAGGGACGGGGTGGAAAAATGGTCCAGGTTGGCAAAGTCGAACTGCTGCAGCTTGCGGTACTCAGCTTCGCGCAGAGCAGCGGCAAAGCCGTTGGCGGCGCGGGCAGCGAACCTGGCGTACAGCAGGCCGGTGATTAGGGCCAGCACAGCGCAGAGGATCATCTTGCTGCCCTGCAGCATAATGACCTGCATATCATGGCTGGGCACGCCCTGGTCCACCAGGTCAGACATCAGCATCGGAATGACCATTTCAAAAATACATTCCACAAAAACCAGCCCGACGGCAAGGAATAAATCCCGCCGGTAGGGCTTTAAGTAAGAAAAAACGTGTTTGAGATCCTGCATGTGATTCCAGCTTTCTTGAACGGGCAGCGGCCCGGATGATGAAATACTACCCTTATAATTATAATCTGCGGTGCGGGGCAGGTCAATCAAGAGCAGGCGACAGGTTGGATACAGCGTATACTTGCGCAGAAACGCAAAACAGGGTATACTAATATAATACAGGGCAAGGCTGCGCAAAGCCCCCTGAAAGCTGAATTTACATTCCCGCCCATGCTGCGGCAGACCGGCGGCGCATGATGATAGAAAAGGAAAGTTGAGGCTGCATTTTTTATGAAAAAGGCATTGATCACCGGTGTTACCGGCCAGGATGGCTCTTACCTTTCAGAGTTTTTGATCGAGAAGGGCTATGATGTACATGGCATCATCCGTCGTTCTTCCGTTGACTACCGTGAACGCATTGCCCATCTGGAGGGCAACCCGCATTTCCACCTGCATTACGGCGATATGGGCGATTCGATGAGCCTGGTTGCTGTGATCGGCTCGGTGCGCCCGGACGAAATTTATAATCTGGCGGCCCAGAGCCATGTGCAGGTCAGCTTTGATGTTCCGGAGTTCACGGCCGATGTGGACGCTACCGGCGTGCTGCGCGTGCTGGAAGCCGTGCGCCTGTGCGGGCTGGCGGATACCTGCCGGGTGTACCAGGCTTCGACCTCGGAGCTGTACGGCAAGGTGGAGGAAGTGCCCCAGAACGAAAAAACGCCGTTCCATCCGTACAGCCCCTATGCGGTGGCCAAACAGTACGGTTTCTGGATCACCAAGGAGTACCGTGAAGCATATAACATGTTCTGCTGCTCCGGCATTCTGTTCAACCATGAATCCGAGCGCCGCGGCGAAACTTTTGTGACCCGCAAGATCACGCTGGCCGCCGCCCGCATCAAGCAGGGCAAGCAGGACAAGCTCTACCTGGGCAACCTGTCCAGCCTGCGCGACTGGGGCTATGCCAAGGACTATGTGGAGTGCATGTGGCTGATTTTGCAGAACGATAAGCCGGATGATTTTGTCATCGCCACCGGCGTGCAGCATTCCGTGCGGGAATTCTGCCAGCTGGCGTTCCACTATGTCGGTATTGAGCTGGAATTTGTTGGCGAGGGCATGAACGAAAAGGGCGTTGATAAGGCGACCGGCAAGGTGCTGATTGAGGTAAGCCCGGATTTCTACCGCCCCACCGATGTGGTCAACCTGTGGGGTGACCCCACCAAGGCACGCCAGGAACTGGGTTGGAACCCCACCAAGACCAGCTTTGAGGAACTGGTCAAGATCATGGTGGAGCATGACATGGAAAAAGTAGCTGTAGAGCGCGCAGAGGAAAACATCCGCTGCAACCTGGAAGAATACCTGGAAAAAGGCGTTGTAAAATAAGAAAGAAGGCCATTTGTTATGATGGAAAAGAACGCTAAGATCTATGTGGCAGGCCACCGCGGTATGGTAGGTTCCGCCATTGTGCGGGAACTGGAACGCCAGGGATATACCAATATCATTACCCGGACCCATAAAGAGCTGGACCTGCGCCGCCAGGATGCCGTGGAAGAATTTTTTGCCGCCGAAAAGCCGGAATATGTCTTTTTGGCCGCAGCCAAGGTGGGCGGCATTGTTGCTAACCAGAACGCTTTGGCGGACTTTATGTATGACAACATGACGCTGGAAATGAACGTGATTCATTCCGCATGGAAAAACGGCTGCAAAAAGCTGGAATTTTTGGGCTCCTCCTGCATTTACCCGCGCATGGCACCGCAGCCCATGAAGGAAAACTGCCTGCTGACCAGCGAGCTGGAAAAAACCAACGAAGCTTATGCTCTGGCTAAAATCAGCGGCCTGAAATACTGCGAGTTCCTGAACCGCCAGTATGGCACCGACTACATCAGCGTGATGCCCACCAACCTGTACGGCCCCAACGATAACTACCATCCCACCCACAGCCATGTGGTGCCCGCGCTGATCCGCCGCTTCCATGAAGCAAAGGTCAACGGGGTGACCAGCGTGACCTGCTGGGGCGATGGCAGCCCGCTGCGCGAGTTTTTGTATGTGGACGATCTGGCAAACCTCTGCGTATTTTTGATGAACAACTACTCCGGCAACGAAACGGTGAACGCAGGCACCGGCAAGGAGCTGACCATCAAGGAACTGACCGAGCTGGTAGCCAAGGTTGTGGGCTATACCGGTGAGATTAAGTGGGATCCCACCAAACCCAACGGAACACCGCGCAAGCTGCTGGATGTTTCCAAGGCAACGGGCCTGGGCTGGACCTACAAGACCGAGCTGGAGGACGGCCTGCGCCTTGCCTATGAGGACTTTTTGAATAACCCCATGCGTGCTGAGCGCTGAGAAAGGCGAAACCATTATGAATATTGTGCTGCTTTCCGGCGGGTCCGGCAAGCGCCTGTGGCCGCTATCCAACGATATCCGTTCCAAGCAGTTCATTAAAATTTTCAAGTGCCCGGACGGAAGCTATGAATCCATGGTGCAGCGGGTGTACCGCCAGATCAAACAGGTAGACAAAGGGGCGACTGTGACCATTGCCACCAGCAAGACCCAGGTTTCCGCCATCCACAACCAGCTGGGGGAGGAAGTGGGCATTTCGGTGGAACCGTGCCGCCGCGATACCTTCCCCGCCATTGCGCTGGCAACGGCTTATTTGGCCGATGTGCAGGGCGTGAACCCGGAGGAGCCGGTGGTGGTCTGCCCGGTGGACCCCTATGTGGAGGATGACTACTTTGAGGCACTGAAAGCCTTGAGTGAGCAGGCTGCCAAAAGCGAAGCTAACCTGGTGCTGATGGGCATTGAGCCGACCTACCCCAGCGAAAAATACGGCTATATTATCCCCAAAAACAGCAGCGCCGTGAGCGATGTTGCAACCTTTAAGGAAAAGCCGGACGCCGAAACGGCAAAGGCTTACATCGCCCAGGGGGCGCTGTGGAACGGCGGCGTGTTTGCCTACAAGCTGCGCTATGTGCTGGATAAGGCCCATGAGCTGATCGACTTTACCGATTATAAGGACCTGTTTGATAAATATGCCGAGCTGAACAAAATCAGCTTTGACTATGCTGTGGTGGAAAAGGAACCCAAGATCCAGGTTATGCGGTTTGCAGGCCAGTGGAAGGACCTTGGCACCTGGAACACCCTGACCGAAGCGATGGGCGAGCCCAGCGTGGGCAAGGCCATGATGAACGATACCTGCACCAACGTGCATGTGGTGAACGAGCTGAACGTGCCGGTGCTGGCCATGGGCTTGCATGATGTGGTGATCTCTGCCAGCCCGGAGGGAATTCTGGTATCGGATAAAGAGCAGTCCAGCTACATCAAGCCCTATGTGGATAAGATCGACCAGCAGATCATGTTTGCCGAAAAATCCTGGGGCAGCTTCCGCGTACTGGATGTGGAGGACGAAAGCCTGACCATCAAGGTGACGCTGAACCCCGGCCACAGCATGAATTACCACAGCCACATGAACCGTGATGAGGTGTGGGTGGTGATTTCCGGCACAGGCCGCACCGTGGTGGATGGCGCGGAGCGCCCCGTGCATGTGGGCGATGTGGTGCAGATGCAGGCTGGTTGCCGCCATACCGTTCTGGCGGACAGCGAACTGCAGCTGATTGAAGTACAGCTGGGAAAAGAAATCAGCGTGCATGACAAACAGAAGTTCCCGCTGGAACAGGAAACAACAAGATAACACGAAGATACAGCAGAGCACCGTGAGCTGATGCCGATAAGGCAGCTTACGGTGCTTTTATGATGCTTCCTGTACTGCCAAAGAGACAAAATATCCGGCGGAGACGGCTTGTGAGATATTTCATATCATATACGGCATACGGCAAAATCTGAGGCAACACCGCACAATTCCCGCCTTACGGCTT
>ERZ773139.1832-NODE-1832-length-23222-cov-22.612337_pt1 | contig 23222 bp, 25 predicted proteins | sample MGYA00580854_ERZ773139 | MGnify/ENA primary metagenome ERZ773139 (study PRJEB29015, sample SAMEA2737809) | human gut metagenome | biome: human gut; feature: human-associated habitat; material: faeces | place: China | collected 2012 ...
GCATATCTGAAAGATCTGAAGGCGCCTATCCAGACACACTTTTTGAAACACTACCCCTTCTTCCCACCATATCTGCTTCGTATCTTTGACCCAGCTGTCCATTTGATTCGAAAGATTTTTGAAATTTATATCGCTGCTAATATCGTATCTTGTTTTGTTTAATTCAATAGCTTTTTTAGCGTCATCCGCATCATACGTCGGAATATAAGTAGGAAATGTAAGGAGTAATTTTCCATCTAAAGAGGTTAAGGTGATGCAATTTCGCACTATGTCGGAACCTACTGTATATGAATAGAAAACGGTATAAAGTTTGGACAGAGTGTCAATTCGATTCACTTTCAAAGTACTCTCTATCTCTGTGCGATGATTTTTTCTAAAATGACTCTCATCGAAAGGGGCATCATCTGGATTTCGATCGAAAATCCAATATTTGATTAGATCTTCAGGTGTAGTATACTCCTTTGATGCGACAGCTTTATCTTGATTGGTTACATTGCTGCAGGATGTGCATGCCAATACAAATAAAAGTATGAAGATATATTTCATGGCAAAGGTTATTTTTTAGTTTGGAATTGTTTCTTTATTTCTGCCGACTGCGGCCGTTTAAGCAGTAAAATGATATTCTGTGTTTTCACATTGGGCTGAAGGCCGGTTACATACTCTTCATTTCCAAAATTCGGGTGTGTGGTGCCTATCTCGGGAAATGAAGTTACAATCTCCCATCCGTTATTACCCATTCTGTTTAATACAAGCATGATTGAATCGTAGTTGAATTGATTTGGCTTGAATTTCGATTCGTCAATTCCCTTGATCGTGATACTCTTGTACTCCCATTTTTGGTTAGATGTACATGCTGCCAGTGTCAAACATGCGCACAAGATTAAAATGAATTTCATAATCGTAAAGTTTAGGTTTTTATAGCATCTGTTGCCGGTGGAATCGAGTAACGTTCATGATCTTATTGCTTTGTTCAGGGCAATCCATCCTCTGGACAACCCGGCTTCAGGCTGTGTGTATGGTGACAGTGCCCGTATGATGTTATGCGTCATAGATATCAATGGTGGTTCTAATAATGTCTGCATATTGATAAATATCTTGGAGGGAAGTTAATAAATGCTTAGTCCCCTTCTTTTCAGCATCGAACGTTTCGATATATTTATTTGATCGATTAAAATGTAAGCGGCAAATTGGTTTCCGATTATTATCGTCTAATAGAATTCCAAAATAAGATTGAGTATCACGGTGCATGACCCGGTTGATATCATCGACTTTATTGTATAAAATTGCTCTTACGATATAAAAGCCCTGCATTTCCTCTTCTGTCGTGACAATTTTGTCTGCTTCGGAACATTCGCATGGAGATGATTCAACGGTAGAGGTAGCTGGAGTTTCAGATGGAATCGAAACATCTGGAGAAATTGCCGATTTGAGGCGTTCATTCACATAATCCGTCATGTATTGTTTGAATGCCTGTTTGACGATTTCGCGAAATTGACAAAAAATGTCGTCGTAAAATCGTCCCGTGTATACAGGTTTTGCAAAATATTTAACAAATTCATCACTGGGATTGGCAATTTCTTTGGCTATTGCATTCCGAATTTCGTTAGTATATTTTAATTCACTGGCCGTATTGAGTATCTTGTCAAGATCAAAATAACTTTTGTGAAATTCCTTAAGTTTTTCGATATGCGTCTCCCGTAAATCTTCCATATTGATCTCAAAAAACGGCTTATTGTCGAGCTTATTGGGTTCAACCAAATCTGTATAAAAACGGTAAATGATGCCATTAGTTAATAATCCAAATTTGGCATTGGAAACCTGATAGTAACGGTACAACTGTCCGTTGTGGCCATCCAGACATTCTTTCCAATTCTTACATTCAATCAATATGATCGGTTGACCATCTTTGTAGATAGCGTAATCGATTTTTTCGCCCTTTTTGATGCCTAAATCGCAGGTAAACTCCGGAACCACTTCCGTGGGGTCAAAAACATCATATCCCAATGCCTGAATAAAAGGCATAATAAAAGCAGTTTTAGTGGCTTCTTCGGTGCCAATATTTTCTTTTAGCTTGGCCACACGTTCGCTTAGTTGTTTGATCTGATCTTTGAAGTCCATGGTATTTAGGGTTTAAGTTAGGTCTATAAGATCTATTTGGAGAAAAAAGTCTCGTCTACAACTGCCTTCTATTCACTTTTCCTTTTACAAGGAATATTTTGAGTACATCATTGCGCGATATGATCGTATCTCCGGAATAACGAGGGTTTGTAGCGCGTAAAATGAAATATTGCCGATCCTCGGATAAATAAACATTTTTGATCGTACGCAAATTATCGCAATTTGCATTGGTAATCACCAGATAAGGTTCGCCCCACAACATGGAATCGACATTGGTGATCTCTTTCACCAACACGACTTCTCCTGCAAAAAAATCCGGCTCCATGCTTTCTCCGAATACGGGAAACGCTGCTGTACAGTCATTCAAAGGAGGAAAGTCAATATAGTATTGCGGTATTTCAGGTGTATCGTGGAATGCTTCGGCAATGGAAGCAGTCACATCGATGTCGTAAAATGGGATGCTTGTATTCGACTTTAATTCTGTAGGGGATTCATGCTTCAGCATTTCGCCTTCGCCGGTGAGCAGCCAAGCGTTACTAATCTCAGGGAAAGCCGCGGATATTTTGTGAATTGTTCGTTCACTTATTTTGCGTTTCCCATTAAGCATTTCGGAAATCTGGCTGGGATTAAAATGTGCTCTTTCGGCGAATTCAACCTGAGATAATATAATCCGGTTCTTTTTAAGCCAGTCTATTGCAGCCGTAAACCTCTCTATCGTATCGTCATGCATGTCTTGCGTGTTTTTGTGAAAAAATAATTCACTTTTTATTTGCTAAATGTAAATTTAGTGTTTACATTTGCAATAACAAATAAGTTGCTAAACAAATGTAGCTAAAATAATGGAAAAGAGTATCCATGTACGCGGTGAAATCGACAAGCTCGAATTAGGTGGGGCGCCATTGGTAGTACCTAAAAGTGAATACAAAGTTCCCGGAATACGATCCGCTGCCGGAGGGTTAACCATTGACACCGGCAAAAAATTCAGGGTGAACGGAGATTTTTTAAAAGCTTAAGCAATGGACTTATTCACCCTCAAGCAAAACAGAATGGAACCGGCATCTTACCCGGGCGCTGGACGAGTTTAGCGATGCAATGCAGCGTGGCCACGGGGCGAAGAGAATACTTGAAGGCGAATAGCTGATAACAATGGCAAGACCTACAAAGAAAGGATTGGATTATTTCCCTTTTGATGTCGACTTTTTCGAGGACGAGAAAATAGCGGCCATATCGGGCGAGTTTGGACTGAAAGGGGAAATTGTAGCTGTTAAGCTGCTTTGTGCGATATACCGTAACGGGTATTTCATCTTGTGGAGTGACATGTTACGCTTGAAAATCCTGCGCGATCTTCCGGGCGTCAGTCCGGATCTTCTCGACAAAATAGTAAACCGCTTGGTCAGGTGGGAATTTTTTGATAAAGCCCTGTTTGATTCGGTGGGAGTCCTAACGAGTCGGGGGATACAGAAGCGCTACCTGTCCGTTGCCAGACGGCGCACCGGAACAGAGGAAATGCCCTATTTGGTAGTTGATGTCGACGGAAACCCCTTACAGTCGGAGTTATTGTCGACAGAAACGCCCCAAAGTAAAGTAAATGAAAGGAAAAAAAGAAATATTCCCCCTATAGTCCCCCCTTGCGGGGGAGGTAGGAAGGGTATTTTTCCAGAGGAACCGGGCAGTGCTATTCATGACGACCGCACGGAGGATGCAGTCCAAAGTGAAGCTGGTGCGTCAGTGGTGAAGCGTGCGCGCCGTCATCGATTCATGCCTCCGAGCGTTGGAGAGGTTGCGGTTTATTGCGAAAAACGCCAAAACGGTATCGACCCTCAATCTTTCATCGACCATTACAGCGCTGTTGGCTGGAAGGTGGGCCGTAACCGCATGAGTGACTGGCAGGCAGCGGTTCGGACCTGGGAAAACAGGCGTAAAAAGGATCAATCGCACCACAACTCGGCTATGGATTACAAAATTCCGCTTTAGCTATGATTATCGTCGAAACCAAAACGCAGAAGCTATACGAGATTAGCCCGGCACGGTCGCACGGTGAGAACTATATGACCTGTCCGGTGTGCTCCGAAACCCGCAAAAAGAAGCGCGACAAGTGTTTCGTGTGGAATGCTGACAAGGGGGTCGGTCACTGCTGCCACTGTGACGCCACTTTTTCGTCCCGTACGCAGCTTACATCCCGTCAGTCGAAGGATTACGCCGTTCCGGTGTGGAAGAATAAAACAGGGCTTACGGATGGAGCCGTGAAATGGTTTGAGGGACGGATGATTTCGCAGGCTACACTCCGGGAGATGCGGATCTATTCGGACAAGGAGTGGATGCCGCAGTACGGCAGGGATACGAAAGTGATTTGCTTTCCGTATTTCGTCGGTGACAGGCTCGTCAACATCAAGTACCGGGGGCCGCAGAAGTCGTTCCGGATGGTTAAGGGTGCAGAGTTGATTTTTTACAATTTCGATTGTATCGCAGCGTCGAAGGAGTTGATCATTTGCGAGGGGGAAATGGATGCACTCAGTTTCATCGAGGCCGGGTACAAGAATGTGGTTTCAGTTCCGAACGGTGCCGGGGCGACAGATTTAACGTACTTCGACAACTACGTCGATAATCTCGGTCACATCGAGCGGTTCTACATTGCCGCCGACTTCGACGAAGCGGGGCTGAAGCTGCGCAATGAGTTGGTGCGTCGGCTGGGCTCGGAAAAATGCCTGATCGTGACCTACAAAGGGCGCAAGGACGCAAACGAGCTGCTGATTGCCGAAGGTGGGCTTGCGGTCCGGGAAGTGATTGAGGGGGCGCAGGAGATTCCGATCCAAGGATATATAAATCTTTCCGAGCGTTATGACGATATTTTTGCCATGTATCGGCACGGGCTGCCGGAAGGGAACCGGACCGGCATTGCCGAGATCGATGAGGTGATCCGTTGGGAGGTGTCGCAACTCGCTGTGTGGACAGGCATTCCGTCGCACGGCAAGTCCGAAATGCTCGACATGGTGACAGTTTTGCTGGCGGTTTGCCACGACTGGAAAACGCTCTTTTTTTCGCCCGAAAATTATCCCATCCAAAGCCACTATGCGAAAATTGCGGAAAAGCTGATCGGAAAGTCGTTCAAACAGTCGGACATGAGCCGCGAGGAGTTCGACCGTGTATTCGACTATATCGGAGATCATTTCTTTTGGCTCGATCCCTACGAGGAACCTACCCTGGAAAACATTTTGGGCCGTGCAAAACAGTTCGTACAGCGCAGGGGAATCAAGCAGCTCGTGATCGACCCGTTCAACAGCCTGGAGCATAAACGGGACAGGAATGAAACGGGATCGGAGTATGTCGGACGGTTTCTTGACGAACTCTCGCGATTTGCAAAACGGTACGGTGTATTGGTCCATCTGGTCGCTCACCCGACAAAACTGGAGAAGCTCAGCAGCGGCATATATCCGCCGCCGACACTGTACGATATCAGCGGATCGGCCAATTTTTACAACAAGGCCGACTACGGATTGACGGTGTACCGTGATTTCGTGAATCACCGAACAAAGCTGATTCCGACGAAAGTGCGTTTCAAAAACTTCGGGCATCCGGTGTCGGAGGGCGTGCTGCTCCAGTACAACCCGCGCAATGGCCGGTATCAGGTCCCGCCGGGGGGCATCAACCTACTCGACAACTCCGACTGGCTGCAACCGAAGCAGCAGCAGCAGCAGCAGCAGGCCGATTTTCCCAATGACGAAACATGGACACCCGGCAGCGGCCTGCCGTTTTAAACCGATAAAAAGGAGCTTGTCGAGGCCATCCACTCACTACTACCCGCGCGATGGAGCGGGTGCTGATCTGCCGGAATATCGCCCTGGAGACGGGGCACGAAATCAAACTCCGCATCGAGGATGCCCGGTTGCGGAAGTGGTATGGCAATGCAGGGCGGGAGGAGCTGCAGGGGGCCGGATCGGTCAACCGGGATGCGTCGATTTGGGAAACGCGGTGCAAAGAGCAGCGGATCGATTACCGGACGATCTCCCCGACAGACAAGCCTGCGAAAATGAAGGCGACACCGTTCAGCCGCCTGACCCGGATGGCGCGAGACCGCATCAGAGCGCGGCAGGGATGCCGCAAGGCGGAAAATAAAACGGAGGGTGTCCGCCTCACCCTCCAACCTATTACTACTAACCCTGCCCCCGACTATGGAATCAAGGGCGATGCAAAAATAACAAAAAACCTGAAATATGGAGACCACCTACGAAAAAGAGCTATTCCGACAAATACGGGAAAGCGTACAAACCCCGGAAGATTTATTCGCCAGGTTGGCCGAACTCCGCATTTTGGATGAAACACGAATGCGGGCGCTTGCGGTCAGGGAGTGGATCAAGCAACAGAATCCCGTGTTAATACACGGCAGGCCAAAGAAAGGAATTTGCCGCCCGAATGGAGTAGTCGACACCATGTGGCAAGCCGCAGAGCATTTCAAGTGTTCTTTTGAAGCTATACGAAAATACTGGTACTACTATACAGACGTGAATTTTTAATGTTCCGGCACATGAAAAAGTTACTTTACCTATCCTTACTCGCAGCCGTGATTCTTGCCGCCTGTGAGCTCAACAAGAACAAGCCGGGCAAGATCGTCTCCGACCGTGTCCCCTTCGTCTATGCCACGTAAGAGGACTGATCGGATCGGATGTGCTGGGATTTTACCGGTTGACGGTGGATTTTAAAACGTGCGAATTGAGATAAATTGTCCTAAAAGAAGAAATATGCAAAAAATCGTTGAAAGGTATGCAGCGGCATGTGGATTTTCCCTGGAGGAGATTATTGGAAGTAGCCGCAGATCGGATTTGTCGATTGTGAGACAACTGATCTGGAAAAGGCTGCGCGACCGGCATGCTTCCTGTGTAGAACTGACCCGGCTGTTCAACCGGCGTTCGCATAGCGTAATTGTGCATGGTATCCAGCGTGCCGAGGGGTTGCTTGAAATCGGGGACCGCAAAGCGCTCGGATACCAGAAGAGGATGGACGATGTCTAAAACTCATCCCTCTACTGTCTAAAACTCAAGGCTGTTTTCTGATTTTTTCGCTTATGGGCGACCTATTTTTGCTGATGGATAACAACCGCACGAACGGGTTTCTCCAATTGGATCAGATCGAGGTTGTTCCGGCCGGCCTGTAGTTTTTCACCTGGAGCGGTGAAGGCTATTCGCCCGGCTTTGCGGCGCTGAAAGTTCCTGCGGCGGAACCGGGTGGCGGCGTCTAAAAATAACCGAGGCCAAAGCAGCGAAATAATGTTTCTCGACAGCATATACTTTACCTGCCGGGAACGGTTCTTACCAATCAATACATTCAATCTATGACTGTTTCTCCGAATACGATTATCGGGTCGCTCGTCTGGCGCACCCGCGAAGCGTTGAACCGCAACGCAGCCTTTCTGGACGCACTGGCCGGGTACTACTACGCCCCGAACTGTCTTGTGGACGGGAAGTTCGGTTTTTGGCACTTTCCCGGCACGCAGGCCGAAATTTCGGCGGTACTGCTTAAACTGGGAGAGGCCGTGAACGGGTCTATGCTGAAGTTTCCCGCCGTGCTGAATTTCCAGTCGATCCGCCAGCAGAGGAAGGGCGATGCGGTGACGCTCAATTACAACCTCGCCATTGCGGGTTCGGTGAAAAGCACGTGGACGACCCGGGAGCGCGAGGCCGAACTTTTCGAGAGGGTGCTGCGTCCGGTCTACGACGAATTTATGCGGCAGGCGGCCTTGTCGGGTTACTTCCTGACGGACTACGGCCTGCCTCCGCACGACTATTACGAGGTGTTCACCACGGGAGGCAATGCGGCGCAGATCAAAGACCTCTACGGCGAGCATGTCGATGCGATCGAACTGCACAACCTTTCGCTCGTGCTCAAGCCACTGTGTCAGCGCCAACTGGAACGGATCGCGACGGAGAACGACCGGGTGACGGAGAATATTGCGGATCTCCTGTCCGTCTGAACCTTTTCACCAAATCAATATTTTATTCATTCCTTAAAACCAAATTATTATGTTAGGATCAATCAAAAGCAACTGCGGCGCGATGGGAACCCCCTACACGGGTATCGGCAGCTGCCCCAAGAAAGAGGGCAAAGTATCGGCGCTGCTCATTACGGGCAAAAACGCCCTCTATCCGATGGAGTCGGAGGATTTCGTGTCGGGCCTGTCGGGGTATGTCACCACGGCCGATGCGCTGAAGATGTATCCCATCAAAGGCGTGGTCGGCATGACCATCAACGGCGGAGAGGTCAATGCGCCGGACCTGGGTACTTACGGCGGGCCGGTTCCGACCAACCTCACGGCAAAGAACATCGCCTACCAGGTCGATGCGGGCGACTGCCTCTACAAAGAGATTTCGAAGTTCAACAAACGCAAAATGCGCGTGCTGCGGGTCGACGACGAAGGGTTCGTGTACGGTACCGTAGTGGTGCGCGACGGCAAGAACTACTTTGCCGGTTTCGAGGCTACGCTCTACGCGGTGCGGACCCCGACCGACGGCTCGACGGCCTACAACCTTTCGCTGTACGCCTATTACACGCCTTCCAACGAGTCGGAGGAGAAGAACATGCACGCCTTCGAGGTGGGCCTGCCCAACGTGCCGGACGGCCTGATCGGCGTAGCGCTGAAGGCCGGTGCGACCGGGACCGCTTCGGTAGTGACCGCCTGCGGCGGCGAGGATATTACCGCAGAGTACGGCGACAAGTGGAAAGCCAATATGTTTATCAACGATTCGGGCACGGCGGCGACCACCGCGACGTTCGACTCGGCTACCGGACTGCTGTCGATCGCCCCTGCGGGCAAATACCGTGTGGCATCCGCCAGCGTCCTTGAGGCGGGTGACATCCTCGGTCTTGACGGCGTCGGGGAGTACGCCGACGTCAGCGCGTCCGCATAATGAAGGTCAGAATCGGGACGTTCTCGATTGATTTCAACGAGGAGGCCATTCGCACGGCGAAAAAGGAGGCTTACATCAGGGACACGGCCCGCAGCCTCGCCTGGACCGGACTCGACGAGAAAACCCTAACGCAGCGGATCACCGAAGTTTACGAGACGGTGAAACCTCCCAGGAAGAAAATCCAACCTTCTTCATAAATGACAGCCGGAGGGTGCGGCGGCTTTCGGGCCTCGCACCCTTTGCCACATTGGCTCCCCGATGTCGCCGTTGGACGAAAGGCCTGTGAGACGGTTGGGCGAACAGCATGTTGCGACTGCGTGCTGAAACAGGTTTCCGGTCGGGAACGCGGTTGCTTCCGGGGGCGTTTCGGAAGATGATTGATAAGGATTGAGGATTTGGATGTATTGTAAATTCGGATTATGGCCTGCGGATGCTTCAAACACAAGGATAGCGAATATTCAAAAACAAGGAGGCTGGCGGAACGTCTTGCCGGTCTCGAAAAAACGGACTATGTCATTTACGAACAGGATGGAAAAATCTACTGCGACCGCAAAGAGTGCTGGACCAAAGCCGGGAAGCCCGGACGGGTCCGGGAGTTCATATACGCTGTATGACAGCTGCAACAAATGCCCGCTGAGGGCCTATATCGAGATGGTGTGTAACGATAACCTGCGGGCGCTGGTGATCGGGGGGAATCCGCCCGAAGAGGTGCTGCAAGAGGTCCGCATGGCGCTCGTTGCAGAATTTCACGAACTCTCCGGAAATGCGCTTTGCCGTTCGCTGAACAACCGGATACGGGAAGTGCAATTGTGCCGGATGCGGATTCTAGGATTGTCGATAGCCGCCCAATTGCTGGCGGCAGAGCTGACCCGGCGTGAGGCGTGGGAAAATGAACTGGACGCACCGGCGGCGGACGGAGAGGGACGGTCGGAAGATAGGGAAGAGCAGGAGCTGTCGCTTTCCCAGGCAGTGTTGCGTTTTCTTAACCGCAACGGTCTTCCGGTGCAAGTGCTGCCGGGAGACGAAACAGGATGGAGAAAGCTCGCCGGAAGGATCGACGCGAAAATCCGGGCCCTGAAAATCAAAATCCGTGAGGAAAAACGCCGTTACGAAGCATTGCTCGAAGGGAACGGCCGTGTCGGCTGCACGCCGGGAGAATTCAACGATCAGTTGGTGGCTCTCAGCAAACATGCGGGATTTCGTCTGACGCCGGATATTTCGCTGGCCGAGTATGCCGGTTATTTAAAGGATTATAAAAACACATTGAGATATGACAAACGTAGCAAATAATACGCTGGTTTACAAAGCGGTTGCCAAGGGACTCGCGATGCTGGGCGACCAAATAGACAAGGATAACCGGAAGCTGATCCAGATGTTAGCCTCGCTGGACAAGCTGCAAATCAAACTGAGTAAAGGTCCGGCAGGATTCAAACAACTGGCGAAGGCGGAAAAGGAGGTAGACGCCGCCACACAGGCGTATGCCCAGGCGCTCCATGCCCGGGCTGCGGCCGAACAGAAACGGACGGAGCTCAAAAAACTGCTCGATACCCAGCTTCGGCAGAACCTGGAACGGGACAGAGGGGACCAGAGTGTTTTACGGAAAGACCCAGCCATACAGGCCGGGCAAAAGAGCCGGGAAAACAGAGCGATTGCGAACGATCCGACCCAGTCGTACGATGTGCGGAAAAAGGCTCTCGACGATTATGTGCTTTATGAAGAACAAACCTTGCAGGCGAGCGCCCAGAGCCAGATAGATATGCTGATCAAGCAGCGGGCGCAGGAGCAGAAGGTGGATGCCGGCAACCGGAAAGAGAGACAGCGCATTGCCGAAGAGTTGGCGTTCGAGATTCTGCCGATTTATCAGGGTGCAGATAAAGAACAGCTCAAGGTGGAGATTGAGAGCCTGCAAACGTTGCTCAATATGGGTGACGGAGCGCTGAGCATGGAAGATCGACTGAATTATCAACAGCAACTTGACAATGCCAAACAGGTGCTCCAGCAAGTGGAAAATGTGGAAGCTCTGACTGCGGAACGCATTCAAACTATTAGAAGTCAGTCCCGGGCAGTTGACCAAAAAGAGCAGGAGCAGAAGAATGAGCAGGAGCTCAAGAGCGCGCAGGAGATGGCGGAAAAGCGCGATAAATTGATAGCCGACGGAGTGAAAGCGTCCAAGGAGTTGATGGATGGCCTGTTTAAAAGTTCCCTTAACCGCTTGGAGAAGGAGTCGGAGGCCAATGAGGAGTGGGCCGAAGAACAGCGCGAACGGGTGGACGAACTGGAAGAGGCGGGAGCGATCTCCAAGGAACAGGCTGATGCCCGCAAAGCGGCTATTGATTCGAAGGAAGAGGAACGGGCCAAAGAGTTGGAAAAAAAGAAAGCCGAGCTCAAAAAGAAACAGGCTATTTACGAAAAAACCCTTTCAATCGCACAGATCGGATGGAGCACGGCGGCTGCAATTTTGGGCATCTGGAAGGATTATCCGAAATATGATTTCGGTATTTCCGCCACAGCGGCAACTGTCATGGTGGCGGCTTTGGGAGCGGCGCAGATTGCATCGGTGCTGGCCACGCCCCTGCCCGAATACGCTGCCGGTACCCGGAACCATCCCGGCGGACTGGCCGTGGTCGGCGACGGCGGCCGGCCGGAGGTGGTGATGACCCCGTCGGGCGGACTGTTCCGCACTCCGGCCAGCGATACGCTGGTCGACCTGCCCGCCCGGTCGGTGGTCTTCCCTTCGGTCGAGGAGGCGATGAAGAACCTCGACCTGTTCGTGCCTTCCGTCGCCGATGCGATCGATTCGCTTGACCCGCTGCCGAAAATCGATAGCAGGCCGGATAACCGGACGATAATCAATATCGACGTCGACAGGATCGTGAATACCCAAGAGAAAAATACGCGGGTGTTGAATCAGATCCTATTCGGGGTGAACCGCGACCGCGCCAACCGCCGGTTCTATACGTTGCGGGCCAACCTCCGTCACACTAAAACGTTCAACTGATGATTACCAAACCGACAACCAAATTTGCGCTGGTCGACACACAGGGTGTAGTCGTAGACGGCGCCACAGAGATTGACGTTACCAACGATGTCGGCAGTTGGAAAGAGCTCGAAATCGAACAGTGCCGGGAAGATACCACTGGGGTAATCTCCGAGGTGTCGTTCCCGATTACCTTCCATTTTGCCGCGAAGGAGCTGCTGGAAAAACTGTTCGAGGCCAACGGGTTTTACGCCGAAGCCTTGTTCCGGGTTTACAAACGCGCGGACTTTTCGGACGATTATACGCTGGTCAGGGAGATGCGCCTGGACTTCTCGACCTACAAGGCCGATCGGAACGGGGTCGAAATCGAGAGTATCAACGACGATCTGTCCGAGTATATCAGCTCCCGGAAAAGTACGAAATACGACATCAAGGTGAGCGAAATCGCCGACAGTAAGAAGTGGCGTTATGAACGGATGACACTGTTGAACCGGGGCACCTGGTCGATTGCTTCGTGGGATGGAAATCCAGATAACATGGCTGGAAGTGTGATCCAGGTTGCGGACGGACGGATCGGGACCCTGCGGATGAACAAAAACGCCGTCGAGATGACGCCGGGCGGCGCGGAGAACAAGTTCTCGGACCAGGAGTGGACGGATTTCGTGATGGCCGACAGCCCTACTGCGGGTGTTTACAAACTGGAAACGGATTTTTACCAGCAGGCGGCTGCGAAAGGAGGGGTAGAAGGAGGATTGCAGCAGTTGATCGCTGTAAAGATCGATGCCAAGGTTTGCGCCTCCCATTCGCACGACAACCTGTCGGGAGATCATTTCAGATGCGTGCTGTTGTGCGGTACGGAAGACTACGGTTACAAAGTCGTCAAAGCGTGGCAGCCGGACGGGCTGAGCGTGACCCCCTCGATACATTGGGAGTGGAACATTCACTGGACGTCGGCGGGCGATCCCGATCTCGAAGAGCATTTCAATGTTTCCAATATCATTTTACGCCGGGGTGAGCGGCTCGCCTTTGCCGTAATCAACGATAAAACTTCCACGCTGGTTCCCCACGACGATTATATCCGGGTGTGGACGGAAGATGATCCGCTCGTCGAACTCACCTACAAGGATCAGGGTAATCCCCGGGATATCGACGTGATCGACCCCGGGGTGCTGTTGCAGGAGTTTATCGACCGGATGACCGGACAGGACAAGAACCAACGCGCCTATACCGGCCGAATCGACTGGGGCGACCTCTACCCGGCCCGGGTGGGGATTTTTGCCGCCGAAAGCCTGCGGGGATTTCAAGAAGCCGTCCTGCACGGTAAATTCAGCGACTTCGTCGACTGGATGCATGCTTTGGGTTATGAGTACGGGATCGTCAGGAATCACATCCTGTTCAAGCCCAGAGATCAGTATTTCCTAAAAGAGACGACCGCATTGGAGCTCTCCGGGGATGAAGTGTCGGACTTGGAAATAGACGCTGCGGACGATTACGCTTATACGAATGTCAAGATCGGATACGACAAACAGGATTACGAAAGCATCAACGGACGGGCCGAGGCGAACGGAACGTTCGAATACACGACAGGCTTCCTGCGGCGCGAAGAGAAGACCCTGGAGCTGATCAGTCCCTACCGGGCCGACTCCATCGGGATCGAGCTGCTGTGCCGCGAGGCGGACAACAAATCGAAATCGACCGACGACAGTGCGGACAACGATATTTTCTTCGTCGCGCTGGGCGGTGACGGGAACAGTTATGCCACCTACAAGGCACAGCAAATTACTGACAAAGATACCGGGGTCAAAATGTTCAACGCCCCGTTCAATCCATATTGTCTGGTGCAGGCCAACAGGAGCCTGCTGGGGATCACGACGACCCGGCTACAATTTGCCGGTACGGACATGAACCGGAATGCCTCGATCGGCTCCGAGAATATTTACCGGGATGTGGTGATTGCCACGTCGGACCAACTGTTCAGGCCGGTGACGTACAGTTTTGCGACAGGCAATTTCAAGGATTTACCGTTGCCTGAAAAGTGGAACGGGCTTGTAAAATTTACGTTCGACGGTGTCCGGCGGACGGGTTTTATCCGAAAGATTATGAAAAACTACTCGTTGGAGACCGAAACGGAATGGCAATTGTGGGCGTCTCTGTAAATTTGGAATCACAGGGAAAACGTTTTATATTTGATAATTCCAATCTAATGTTTCCGTTATGAAAAAGATCCTTCTCGTTTTATGTGTATTGATCTGTCTTATTTTAGGCTGTGATAAAAAAGATACTCCTTCAGTTCAGACAGATTGTTGGAAATTTTCTGTTCCTGATTCTAAGGATTATATGCCTTCTGTTATATGTGGAGAAACGGAAACGGAGATCATGGAAAGAGCAATGAGGCTTGAGGAGTTAATCGGGTTGCCTGTTGTGGTTGAAAAAATCGCAGATTGGGACAAGAACGAAGGCGAACCGCTCGATATGGCCGAACAGACCCGCATCAACAATCAGCTTCTTGGGCTGTGGCAAGAAGTAGACCACCCATCATCACAGTGTAAATATATTGGTTTCCGCTCAGATTTCAAGTATGTCAGATACCATGTATTCTTAGGTAGTGGTGATGAGATGCGATTGTCTCACGATGGTGAAACCTATCATTTCGAGAAGGGGCCGGAGTGCAGCAAAGGTACAGTCTATATATTGGTATTCGGTAAAGAGAAAGCCAGTCTCATCTGTAAATACAAGGGTTTGATATATGAGGGGAGTGTTGGAACCCATCCTGAAACATGGGTGGGTGACCCGAAATATGCGTACAGGCGGGCGCGTTAAGCCGTTCTGTCCGGTTTCCGTCATCATCCATAAACCAGGCCCCGCAAGGGGCCTGGTTCGTTTATGTTGGGCGATGTCCGGGAAGTCTGTTTTCGACGGCACCCGGCGGGCGGGTTTTATCCGGAAAATCCTGAAAAACTACTCGTTGGAAACTGAAACGGAGTGGCAGCTGTGGATGGTTGAGTGATTTGGAATTCCGGGGGAATCGCTTTATATTTACTGTTCAAACCCAACCTGTTTGCTATGAGAAAACTGATATTCCTGCTGAGTGCGCTGTTGCTGTGCGCAGGCTGCGACAAGAACGAAGGCGAACCGCTCGATATGGCCGCACAGACCCGTATCAACAATCAGTTCCTCGGGCTGTGGCAAGAAGTAGACCACCCTCGGCACCAGTGTAAGTACCGCGGTTTCCACTCCAATTTCAAATATACCAGTTTTCTTTTGATGCTGCATAGCGGGGATAAACTACCGTCTACTTACGACGGTAAACCGTATCATTTCGAGAAGGGACCGGAGTGCAGCAAAGGTACGGTTTATACTTTGGTTGTCGACAGCGAAAAAATAGTTCTTGTATGTAAATATAAAGGTTTGTTGTATATGTGGTGGAAGGAAAATTCCGACCCAGACAAGTATGTAGGAAATCCGGACTATGCTTACGAGCGGAATTGAGTGCAGAACGGACAGTTTTATCGTTTATGGAACAGGCCCCTTTGGGGGCCTGTTTCGTTTATGTTGGGCGATGTCCGGGGAGTCTGTTTTCGACGGTGTCCGTCGGGTGGGTTTGGTTAGTAAACTATTGAAAAACTACTCGTTGGAAACTGAAACGGAGTGGCAGCTGTGGATGGTTGAGCAGGAATAAGGGAAGCAGGGAAAAGCTTTCCCCTGCTTTTTATTTTGTCAATTATTTCTTTCTTTGCAAGAAACTCTTGTGATATGAAAAAACTGATTATCGTCTTAGGGATATGTTTGCTCGGTTTCGGGTGCGATAAGGTGGAAAACGATGACGATCAGATTCGTCAGAACGAGATAAACCGGCAATTTATTGGATTGTGGAAATATGCCGTGCCCCACGATAAAAACACGGAACCTTACTATGGATTTACTGTTAATTTCAAATATATCAGTTATTATATTTTTGCCGGGGAGAAACATAATAGCAATTTAAATGGGAAATCCTACCGGTTCGAAGACGGCCTTTCGCATAGTAAATACAAGATATATAAGTTTATTGTTGATGGTCAGCCAATTGGTTACCAATATTTGTCCAATGATACCTTGTATAAACGGGCCTTTTCTTCTTCTGTGGATATAAATGAGTGGGTCGGAAATCGGGAACATGCCTATGTCCGAACCGATGAATTAATGAACTAAATACGAACCACTACTGGCTCGGAGGTTTGTCTTGCCGGGATTTCACAGCTATATTAAACCAGGCCCCGCAAGGGGCCTGGTTCGTTTGTATTCGCCGGGGGACGGAAGGGAAATTTGAATTTGAAATTTCAGAAATACAAAATATATTTATAATTCAAACCCTAAAAAACGCACATGGAAGATTTATTGATCGGTTTACTTGTTGTAGGGATCATTATGTTTGTTGTACAGATCGTACTTATTGTTAAAATTATAAGTGCATCCGATAACATCGACCGTATATATCATCTATTGTATGACGCTCTACAGAAAAGAACGGACAATACGATGCATAAAGAGGTATCTCCTGCTCCGCAGCAAACGTATGTCCAGCCATTTACGACGGATGAAGAGGAAGAAGATTCTTCCTCTTGGAAAGGAAACATTATTTGGCTGGTATGGATTGTTATAGGTTGCATAGCTCTGATATTTATTTTACGATCGCTATAATTCATGGTTGTTATGCATGTAGATGTTACCCTGGATGTTATATTTTGAACGTAAGGTTTCGTGGAAATTATTAAAGGCTAAATTCCTCGTTCGTATAAATTTACATTAAGCCCTCTTTCGAGGGCTTTCTTATGTCTAAAACTCATCCTTCTTCTGTCTAAAACCCGAGGCTGAAAGCCGAGGTTTGCGGTCTGTGGTATCGTATTTTTGCTAAAAGCAAGAACGATCTATGGAACAAGGAAAAATCATCTACCCCTTTGCGCCGGACCTGCAAATCTCTCCGCTCAGCTCGCTCAACTTCGAGCACGATTGGCGGCGCGATTTCCAGACTCCGTGCCATTACGAACAGAAGTTCGTACGGTGGGACCGGATTCGTGTCCAGTACGCCGCAACCGACCGTTATTCCTTCAAAGCCTGTATCACCGATAACGATACGGGTCAAACCTCCGTGCTGAACCCGACCGAACTCAAGGCGTTCGAAAACAGCGAGCAGGGCACGCAGGGAAAAGTTTACGAGGTGATGTTCAATGAACTGGCGCCCGGCAGCTACACCTTCGGAATCTACATTGCGCTGACCTCCGACAGGCTCATGGCCCGCAGTTCGTTCCGGGTAGTGCCCGTGCGCGAGGAGGGAACGGTACGCATCACCTACAACCACCGGCGGGACGAATTCGACACCGTTTTCAGTCCGGAGCGGATGTTCGATTTCCGTGTGGAGGGATGTTTCCTGCCTTCCGAAAGTTCGTTTGCGGTGGACAGCGAAGGATTCCGCGACCAGAGCGACCGCTACAAGCAGCTTTCGGCATTGCCTTACCGCAAGGATATTTTCAGCGTAGGCGGCGGGTTCGGGGTTCCCAACTGGGTTGCCGACAAACTCAACTATATTTTCTCGACCTCGTTCGTGCTGATCGACGAGATGAAGTATTCCCGCAGCGAGAGCGCCGTGCCGGAGATGACTTCGATCCACGGCGACTACCCGATGTACCTCTACAAGATCGAACTGGAGAAGGACCGTCACTTCCAGTACGAGGGCCGTTACGGCGGGGATTTCAATTTCGATTACAATCAGGATTACAATACCGTACGATATGACATATAGCGAACTGAAAGCGGCTATTGCCGAAGTGATCAAGACCAACTACAACCAGGAGATCACGGCCGTCGTGCTGCAGGACCTGCTCGACAGTATGGTGGGCATGACCAGGGTCCAGGACGAACGGGTGCTCGGGGAGGCCAGGGACTACACGGATGAACGGGAGGTGGTTATCTGCGAAGATTTTGCGGCGGCCGACGCTGCAACGCTGGCCAGTGCCAGGGAGTATACAAATGGGCGCGAAGGAGCCATCCGAACAGACTTTGCCGCAGCCGATGCAGAAACGTTGCAGTCCGCGAAAGATTACGCAGACACCCACAAGGTAGACAAGACGAAAGTAGGTGCTGCCGGAGGAGTGGCATCGTTGGACGCAGGCGGGTTGGTTCCCTCTTCACAGCTGCCCTCCTACGTGGACGACGTGCTGGAGTATCCGTCGCCGGGCGATTTCCCGTCCACAGGTGAGGAAGGAAAGATCTACGTGACGAAAGACACCAACCTGACTTACCGCTGGAGCGGAACGGGGTACGTGGAAATCTCCAAATCTTTGGCTTTGGGTGAAACCTCCTCTACCGCTTACCGGGGCGACCGGGGAAAAGCAGCCTACGACCATTCGCAGGTCAGGGATGGAAGCAACCCCCACAGGACTACGTTCGAGAGCCTGCTCGGTAAACCCGCCTCATATTCTCCGGTCACGGATCAGAACAGCAACGGCAGCGGATATAAAAAACTCTGGACCGGGACGGAAGATGAGTACGCGGCGTTGAGTGTCCGGGATGCCAATACGCTGTATGTGGTACTCAAGACCGGGGCGAACTATCTCACAGTCACCCCTTCGTCCTTGAGTTTTGCCGGTGAAGGGGAATCCGAAACTTTACAAGTTAATTGTAATGCTTCGTTGAATTGGTCTGTTACCGGCCTGCCTTCGGGTTGGAGCGCCTCTCCTGCTTCCGGAACGGGTCCGGTGACGGTAACGATAGCGGCTCCGGAGAATCCGGCCCCGGCATCGGTGCGGGGAACGATCACCGTTTCGGGTGGCGGGATGACGGCTTCATGCAGCTATCTTCAAGAGGCAGGGCACGATCCCGGGCCCGATCCGGAAAAACCGACGATCACACTCTCTGCCTCCATGGATTTCCCCGCTTTGGGGACGCCCATCGTCAAAGCGGAAGCGAGCCAGGCCTGTCTCGACGACATCACAGTGGAGGTGCGGGGCTATCTTGACTCAACAAACATGTGGGGACCTCAGTATATCAATATTCAATCCGGAAACTCGGGCGGGCAGGTCGAAGTTAGCGGCCTGACTCCTTCGGGTAGCGTCACCATTGAAAAAGTAAATAATACTGAGATTCAGCCTGTAAACACGGATAATGCAACCTATACCTGGTAATGATTACACTTGGGAATAACAAGATAGCCAAAATGTATCTGGGTGCGACCCCTGTAGCCACGTCTTACCTTGGCTCGCAGCAGGTGTATCCCAATGCGTCGCTGGCTCTGTCTGCCGATCTCCTGGCCTTCGCCGCCGCGGGAGGATCGCAGGAGCTGACCGTTGCGGTCGAAGAGGGACAGATGTGGGCACTCTCCGTTCCGGTGGGATGGAGTGCTTCATCTCAGTCCGGGACAGGCACCGCAACACTGACGCTCACGATTGACAACAACACGACTACTGTTGCCCGTAGCGGTGCATTAACAGTCGTTTCGGAGGATTTAACCGCGACGTGTGCGTTGGCACAGGCGGCTGGGGCGAAGTCCTATGGGGAGATCTCCATCGGGGCTTACGGCTATGGAGTGCTTCCGGCCGGGGGCGGAACGGTATCGCCGACGCTTGCGTACTCGCAACCGTGGACTTGGAACGGCGTGAACGGATCGGGGGGAACGATTACTTCCGGGGCCACGGTCGCCTATTCCGGTTCCGGGGTAGATGCTGCCACCGGAACGGTGTCCGCGTCCACGAAAGGTACGACGGAGTCGGGCCAGACGACCGTTGCGACAGCTATGGTTTCGGTGTCGCTTAACGGAAAATCCGCAGCGAAAGAGGCCGTAGTATTCCAGGAGGCGAACAGCGCTACTTATGGAAATGTAACGCCAAAGAATATCACGGTTGCGGATATCCCGGCCTCCGGAGGAACAATCAGTGAGGGGACTTTGGCTACAGACTTTACACAGACAATCAGTTATACTTCCGGGGCGACACGTCCCGGTGCAGTCACGTATGTATGGGACGATCCGGTATCGGCCCCTTCCTTGGGAACGACGATTCAAAACAGAACGAAAATCGGCAGTCTGGCATTGCGTGCTTACGGAGAGGGCAGTAAAAACACGTACAAAGCCACGGATGTATACCAGGCCGGGAACTATGTGAGTTCGCTTGCCGTGAAAGCATCCACATTCAGTTACGGTACCCTCGGAGCCGGAGCGGCTTCCATTTCGCCGACCGTCAATGCCGACGGTGCATGGACATTCACTTTCAGCAGCGGTGCCACATCTTCCGAAGCCCCATCATCCGTTTATGGTATTTTCAGTGTCGGTGTAACCTATTCGCTCGGATCGGTGCAGAACGGATTTACGGTGGTAGACGCGTCTACAGGCACCCTGACGGGTACCGCGCGGGGAACCGAAATCGGTAATGCCCGTACATCGGGAATCGTCACCCGGAAAGTCGATGGGGTGTGGACCCCGGCTGCGGCGTGCAATGCCGCCGGGACAAAAACTACATCCGCATCCAAAACCGCCACCTGTACGCAGGAGGCGAACTCCGTTACAGCTTATGGTACTCCTACAGGGCGCACTTTGGCGGTTTCCGATATTCCGGCATCGGGAGGAACGGTGTCAAGTGGCACTTTAGGGGGAACGATTACGCAGTCCCGTACATATACATCAGGGTCCACGGATTCCGTATCTAATCCGACAGTCAGTGCATCGAGCTATTCTGCTGCAATATCGGCAAACAATTTGGGAACCACCATTAAGAGTAAAACCTCCATAGGTACACTGACTTATTACTATACCTGCAATGGCATACAAGGTTCTGTATCGGCAACGGTTTATCAGGCGGCAAATGCGGCCACGTCGATCACCTACGGAACCCCGTCCGTATCGCTGGCAGTCTCGGACATCCCGGCCAGCGGCGGGTCCATCAGCTCGGGCACCGTGACCTACTCCCAGAGCCGGACACAGAACTACACGTCGGGAGGAACTGCTGCACTCTCCGCGCTTACCTCCGGCGGGTCAGTGTCCTATTCGGCGGCGGTATCGGCTGCGTCACTGGGCACTACTATCAAGGCCCGTACGTCGGTCGGAACGCTGACAGCCACCGTAACAATGAGCGGCAAAAGCGGCAGCGGATCTGCGATAGTTTACCAGCAGGCCAATACGTTTAGCGACAACAGTATGAAGCTTCATTTCGGAAGTTTCACCGGAGCCAACACAATAACTGTCGGGGCGGGTTCAAGTTCTACGGCCGTGTATCTGGAAGTGACCCGGCTGTACACCTCAGGTGTGTATCAATCTGGTTATAATGTAACGACAGGAGGGACTTTTACGGTATCAGGAACTGGGTTTAGTATCAGTGGTTCTAATGTTATTGCCGCTAGTAGAGGAACTACTGCTGGAGCTGCCAGATCAGGCACTGTAACTGGTAAATATAGTCATCTGACTGCGACTGGGACTATAACTCAGCAGGAGAATAAAGTAACTAACTCAAATTACAATCCCAGAATTACCGCCTATGGAACTCCGTCTGTAAGTATCGGTTCGGGTATTACAGCTGCGGGAGGAAGCGCAACTGTGACGCACAGCGTAACAAATACCCAGACCTATAATGCCCTGTATGCATCCGGAGCTACTGGACCCGATCAGACCAGAAGCGTAGCAGGAACGACCACGATAACTCTGACCGGAAATGGAAACAGCAGGTTCAGTTTGTCGGGGAATATCATCTCCCACAGCAGTATGGGGACAAACCTAACTACTGATACGGTTACTGTAACTGCTACCAACTCAGGCCAAACTTCCAAAACTGCTTCCGCCTCTAAAAGTGTCACCAATGGCAGGGCTGTAACCGGAACTACCGGCGGAGTGACTACATACGGGCATGTTACTGCCGGGAGTATTATCAATAAGACGATTCCCGCATCCGGAGGGTCAGCAACTGCTACGGCAGGGAGTGGTTCCCAGGCATGGAGCAAAACGGCTATGGTCACCTCCTATGAATACGATTCGGGCGCTACGAGCGATGCAACTATTGAAAACGCCTCTTCCGGCACCAATACGATATCTCCCAGCGTAGGGTCGATTACGGCTTCAGCGGCATCCAAGGGTACGACCGTATCAGGGACTACTACGGTGAAATCCCAGGCTGTAACATGGAGCGGCGGAGGCAGTAAATCGGCATCGGGCACAATGTATATCTATCAAGCTGCTAACGAGGTAGTAGTCCGAAACAACTTTATTATCACCTCATTCTCGTATCCCAATATCGTTTATTCTGGCGGCACTGTAACACCGACGGCAACGACTGTGGAATATGACGCCTACTACACCTCGGGCGCAACACAAACTGGTTATGGTTTGCCGCCTGGTGGGACACTGGGTTATATGAGTGTTTCCTTGCCTAGTGGGTTCAGTTTAAATTCAACAACCGGTGTCGTAACTGCCGGAGCAAACAGTTCTACCAGCACAAGAAGTGCAACAATAAGGGCTAGAGTCCAATACGACGGAAGTATAGTAGCTTCTAAGGATGCCACAGTTACTCAAGCTGGAGTACCTGGCCCGACAAGAGTAAATATTTCCATAAATAACCCGCAATTAACTGGTGGTGAAGTTGTTATTGCTTTTAGCCCAGCTTGCTATGACACTTTAACTATTTTGGTCATGGGATATTTACAAGATGGTAGCTTGTACTCAGTATACAGAAATGTTGGAGGTGGTATTACAGAAGATAGATTCTATCCTAATGGAGCTTGGGCTGATTCAGCATCTATTGAAAATATAGATGGTGAAGGTATCCCTCCAGTAACTAAAACTAGAGGAATTTATTATTGGTAATACCTAACTCGCAATCAACTTTTAACACACAACTACAATGACAAAACCGAACCTTTGGCAGATCATCACCGGGATGGTGGTGACCGCAATCTGCGGAGTGGCCCTGAACATGGGCGTGTTCTCGTTCTTTCCTGCGCTGATCGTGGCGATTGCGTGGGCCGGGATCAAACAGACTTCCGGCAAGGAATACAAGGACAAGAACGGTAACTACACAGATCCGGAGTTCTGGAAGGATTTTGTATCCGTGATGGCCGGGGCATTGGTGATGTGGGCCATCGTAATGATCGGATAATTATTCGGCGGCAGAACCCGGCGGAAATTCCTCCGGGCTTTCCCGGCCAGTAAAATAACGAATATGGAACATTTGAATTTACAAGCCCTCGCCGATAACCTGAGCCTTTTCGCGTTC
>ERZ773139.1834-NODE-1834-length-23207-cov-4.757213_pt1 | contig 23207 bp, 20 predicted proteins | sample MGYA00580854_ERZ773139 | MGnify/ENA primary metagenome ERZ773139 (study PRJEB29015, sample SAMEA2737809) | human gut metagenome | biome: human gut; feature: human-associated habitat; material: faeces | place: China | collected 2012 ...
TATGAAGCAGATTCAGTCTGTAATTGATGCAGACAGCACAAATAAATAGAGGTCTGCATATAAAAAAGCTCCTGTGCATTGCACAGAGAGCTTTTTAGTCAAATTTGTAATTTATTTCTATACTCGCTTGGTGTCAATCTATATTTTTCTTTAAAAACACGATTAAAGGTTCTAAGACTTCCAAAACCACTGTCCATCGAGATTTCTGTCAGGGTATCATCTGTAGTTTCAATTCTCTGACAGGCATACCCCAGACGCGCCTCATTCACATATTGATTAAAACTGCTGTGAAATGTCTTTGAAAACAATCTGGATAATGAAAATTTGCTTACGCCAAGGGCATGTGCCATTCCATCAAGCGATATACTCTTATTAAAATTGGCAGAAATATATGATACGGTACGGTATATTATATCATCACTGCCAATTTTGCTCTTTTCCACCAATTTCATCATCGGAATACATCTTGCAAGTATAATCTGCAAATAAGCTTGAACAATCCATATATCATTCTGCCAGGTATCTATTATGGATTCCACTGCTCTGTACACTTCATCCGGAATAACATCACTTTTTACAACAGGATATTGTGGAGCATTATTCCGCAGTACATTTTCAAATCTACCAAAAATCATTTGTGGAGCATTAATAAAAACCGCCTCATTGACTTCTGATGAAAACACCTGATAATGATGTATAACATCAGGAAATACCACTCCTATATCACCTGTTTCCATGTGATACAGCTCCTGTCCTACACCAAGCTCTAATGTTCCTTTCGTAACGCATACAATTTCCATTGCATTATGCAGATGTGGTGGCTGGTGCCGTGGCTTCCGCTTTACTGCAATAATCTCTTCATTTGTATTTTCATACGTTAAATGCACTCAGATCATCTCTCCTATATTATACGATAATTATTCAATTCCTTTTTCTCTTCTAAGCTTTTCATTTGCAGCTTCTACATTCATCTTTGAAAGAAGAATTGTAATAAGAATCTCAAATACAAATGGTAACCATAAATACATTACCTGAAGCATAGTAATTGCAGATGCCGGCTGAGTCGCATTTGTACCTACATAACCACTGATTTCAAGCAGCCATCCTACAATAGCTGTTCCAATTCCACCACCAATTTTGATTCCAAGTGATGTGCATGAATACATAGTTCCATCTACTCTCTTTCCCTGAGTCAGGTAAGTATACTCAGAGCACTCGGCAATTACTGCATTCATGTCTCCCTGCCAAGGTCCCTGTCCTAATGCTGCAACTGCAGTAAACAGCATCATCAGTGGAACGCTTCCCATGTATCCTGCTACAATCACAAGTGCTCTTGCTATCGTAGCCAGAATATATCCACGTTTATTAAGCTTATACATTCCCTTCCACTTTCCGACAAGAGTTGGTGTGAAAATAAGTGCTATTATAAGAGGAATATTTACAGCCCACGCAAATACACCAAACAGATTTTTATTCTTAAGAACCCATGTACAATAATAAATACCTGCCCCAATCATAGCACTGTATAACTGCTGCAAAATATAAGTTCCACAAATCATCATATAGTACTTATTCTTAACAAGTAGCTTAAATGCCTGAACAAGACCATACTTCTTTTCTTCATCGTTCTCTATTCCGGAGTTAAGCTCCTCTTCCGGAAGCTCCTTAACCGATAATCCTGAAATTGTATTTACTACAAGACCTATCACTGCATAAATAATAGCTACAAATCTCCATGCAGCAGCACCTCCACCGCATACATCAACAAATGCAACTGTTATAGACTGAATTATAAGACTTGTTGAAAAGGCAAAAATAAAACGGTAAGAGCCCATCTGTACACGCTCTTTGCTGTTCTTTGTTACCAGCGAAGTAAGTGCAGAATATGCAATATTATTTGCTGTATAAAATACACCATTCAATAATGTATAGGCTATAAAGAACCATGCATACTGAGCAGTCCTGCCCCAGCTTGTAGGAATTGCAAAAACTGCTACAAGTGTCAAAGCACAACCTATATAGCCATAAATCATCCATGGTCTTGCTTTTCCAAGCTTTGTATGTGTTTTATCAATAAGTGAACCAAAGAAAACATCTGTAAAACCATCAAATAATTTAGATGCTGCGATTAATGTTCCAACGATTCCCGATGCAAGTCCTATAGTATCTGTAAGATATACCATAACAAAGGATGTCAGGAATGCATATACTACATTTCCTGCAATATCACCGGAACCATAACCAATTTTGTTGTACCACTTTAAGTACGTCTTTTCTTCCATGAAAAACCTCCAATTAATTACTTTGTTTTATCTTTAACAGCTATACTAATTTTATATATTTGTGCAAATTTTGTCTATAAACATAATAGGCTGTAATATGCACAAAATGATACTTTTCAAACACTACAGTTTCACAGGTATTTGACTCAATTCCATTTGAAACGTAATCAATACACAATATCATGCTCTAAACATTTTGTCCATAAATGCAAATAGACAAAGCATGCATAAAATGCTATAATTCGAATGGAGGTGTGTAATGTATATTAACACGGGATATTTGAATCATTCACATAAAGATTTTAAAGATAAAAGCCGCCCTCTGATTGTAGGAAGCTGCGGAACCTATCGCCTGTCACAGCATCCTAAGATGCCTACTTACAGGCCAAGGGGAAGACTGGATTACCAGATTATATACATATCATCCGGTCTTGTTCATTTCCACTTTGACAATCCTGAAAATGAGACAATCATTACAGCAGGACATATAGTGTTATTTCGCCCAAAAGAGCTTCAAAAATATGAATTTTATGGTAAGGATAAGACTCAGATATATTGGCTTCACTTTACCGGAAGCGACGTAAAAAACACTTTAAGAAAATACGGATTTACAGACAATAAAAGAGTCTTTAATGTTGGAACGTCTCTTGAATATGAACAGGTTTTCAAAAGGATTATTACAGAGCTTCAAAGATGTCAGGACAATTATGAGGAAATGCTCATGCTTTTGCTACGACACCTTTTGATTATATTTAACCGTAAAATAACAACTGAGCATGTAATCAGAAATGAATTCCTTGACAGCCAGATGGATACAGCAATTACATATTTCAATACAAACTACAACCGCGCTATTAACGTGGAGGAATATGCTTCATCAATTGGTATGAGCATAAGCTGGTTTATCAGGAGCTTTCGGAAATATACCGGTAATACACCAGTACAATTTCTCACAGCACTAAGGATGACAAACGCACAGGTGCTGCTTGAAACGACATCCTACTCTATAAACGAGATTGCAGGCATTGTCGGATACAATAATCCACTATACTTCAGTCGATTGTTCCATAAACAAAAAGGATGTTCTCCTTCTGAATACAGGGCCAGAAATACATAATAAAAAGACAAAAGCAGGAGCAAATGCTCCTGCTTTATCCGGCTTAAGTAAAAACCTAAACCACTTCTAATAGGGATTTATTGGAAGTTTATATTACGTATCTCAGCCTGTAGAATCTTTTATCTGCAATTCATAGCCCAATATAGAATGCGGAAGAATCTTATTTTCGTTGAGATACGTATATAAAAGTCTGCCTGCTTCTTTGCCTAAGGCTGCCTCATCCTGATAAATACAACTGATAGACGGAACGAATTCATCCAACAGCTTACTGTTGTGAAGAGAGGCTATCTTGATATCCTCCGGAATCTTCATTCCCATACTTTTAAGTATTCTGATGACACCAAGACAGATATTGTCATCCATACACAGGATACAATCCACATTTGCCGCCAGACTCTTTTCTACCGCCATTTCAGCCACTATTTCAGATTCTGTATCATAGAAGATCAGACTTTTATCCAAATACATATGGCTCTTCATATGTGCTCTGAGTATTCCATCAAGCCTTATCTGATTGACCTTATGGTCTCTTTCTGCACACATTACAGCCATCTTATTGAGCCCCTTGTGAATAAGTGCATTGGTAATATCATAGCATGCAGCCTCATTGTCTGTGTCTACTCTTAAAACAGACTTGTCATCACAAGGTCCAATTATTACAAAAGGTACACCATTTTCTTTCAGAAACTGTATTTCATCATCATTCTCAACAGTACGTGTCAGGATGACCCCATCCATCACATGATTTTCTACAGCCTTCTTCAGATTACTGATATCGTCAGGTGAAATCTTTATCAAATTTATCTGATATCCTCTTATAGAGAAATAATCATACACACTGTATAATACATTTGAAAAATACGGAATTTTTACAAAATCGCCTTCTCCCGGGAGAACGACAGATATCATCTTCGTCACTATATCAGAATAATGTCTTTCTCTGGTATTTGGGATTAGATCATGTGATTCCAGATACTCATTAATCTTTGCTCGTGTATTCTGTGATATTCTGCCGCTCCCTGATAATGCTCTTGAAACGGTTGAAGGTGATATATCAAGCTCTTTTGCTATATGACTGATACTTACCTTTTTCTTCTTCATCCTTATATACCTTTGAATGAAAAATCAAATTCAATACCCTTATCTGCATTTAATAAAAATTCCGGATGTACTCTTGCTCCCCAGCTATCGTCTCCTCCTACACCCATCTGTGCTTTAGAAACTCTTATTACAGTGTGATTTATTCTTGGAAGCTCATAATCATGCATTGCATTTTCCAGCTCATGAGGTGTATATGGCAGAGCAGAAAAGCTTATATTATCACCTTCAAAAAGGATGCCATTTCCCTGCTCATCTGTAACCTTTGCATACCTCACACCAACCTTATTTCCACATTCCTGTGGCACAAGATATTTTGCTACATTTTCAGCCACCTTATTATGATATATGCCCAGCTTTGCTCCATAGCACCTGTCTGCATATGTTTCCTCCGGTCCCATTCCATACCATCCCAGGTTTTCATAATCAGCATCAATAATAAACATCATGCCAAATTCAGGAACGTTTCCTAGTTTTTTGTGAACTACATTATATTTCATAGAGACATTAATTCTTCCATCACCTTCAACAATGTAGCTGACATTACATATAGAAACAGGATTAGTTGGGATATAGTAATTATAAGAAACTATCACACAATTATCATTTTCTATTACCTGTGGAGCATCCACAATATTTGTTTCAGGATTTTTAGCTGTAGCATACAAGCTTGCTCCCTTCCACATTGCATATCTTGTAGGCATACAACAGCCTATGTCATTATCAACCGGAGCCCTCCAAAAGTTTGGCATAGGGATTTTTTTAATCATTTCCCTTCCACAATACTTATATGATACAAGACCTCCATAAGTTATTGAAAACATCGCCTCAAAATCTCTGCCTGTCACACCAATATTTTGTGTGCCTCTAATCAGCTCTATATCATTGGTGCATCTCAGCTTTTTACCTGGGTTCTTGTAAGTAAACTGACCAAATGCGACCTCATACCCCCTTTTACACCAAATCGTATCTTCTTTAATTCTAAAAGATACAATTATTGTATATTCTCCTGCTGCCTTTACTTTGCCAAACAGATTTCTATACCTCGTAACTGTACCTGGTTCTCCTTTGGTCTGTAAAACCGCCGACTGTGTCTTATTTCCATCTTTATACAACTCAACGATGCAGTCAAACTCATTCAGATTTGTAAACAGATTATTATTCATCACACAAATCTCATCTTCATCAACCTTGATATTGATATTCTGATAACAGAATTTAACCTCCTGCATCTTTGGAGATGGTTCCCTGTTTCCACCATAGACTATACCATTTCCACTGAAATTATAATCGCATGGCCTGTCACCAAAATCTCCGCCATATGCCTGATATTTATTTCCATATCTGTCTCTTGCCTGAATAGACTGGTCAATATAATCCCATATAAATCCGCCCTGATATGTTGGTTCTTCCTCTGTGAGCTGAGTATACTTATACATTGCTCCATTAGAGTTTCCCATCGCATGAGTATATTCGCAACAGATAAACGGCTTACTATTATCATTCTTGATAAATTCTTTTATAGCCTCTACCGACGGATACATCTGACTTTCAATATCACTTGTATCATTATATCGTCTGTCATTGAAAACACCCTCATAATGTACCAGTCTGTTTGGGTCAAGTGTCCTGAACAAATCTGCCATATGCTTTATAACTATACCACCAAAAGACTCATTTCCACATGACCAGATGAGAATACTAGGATGATTCTTGTCACGATGATAGCAGCTTAAAACTCTGTCTAACAGCAATGGCTCCCAATTCTGATTATCACCCGGTATGATATCATCTATATGTTCAATAGGCTTATCATAATGACACCATGTGCCATGAGTTTCCATGTTATTCTCAGCAAGCACATACAATCCATACTTATCGCACAAATCATAAATCCGCACATCATCCGGATAGTGACAGGTTCTGATTGCATTTATATTATTCTGCTTCATTGTCACTATATCTTTGATAATTTCTTCATCAGAAACTGTTCTTCCCGTAAGTGAACTGAACTCATGTCTGTTCACTCCCTTAAATACAATCCTTTGTCCGTTAAGATACATTATATTGTCAATAATCTCAATCTTTCTAAATCCAACAGACTTCTCAAATTGTTCTATACAGTTGTTATTATCATCAAAGACTCCCACATGAAGTTTATACAGATTCGGCTTTTCCGCACTCCATAAATTTGGTTTGTTAACACTAAAAGTATATGTATTTTTAGTATTCATTGGCAGAGTCTCTGAAAAGACCTGCATCCCATAATTATCTGTGAGCGTAAAATTAACATTCCCTCTGCCGTTTGTTTCCAACATGATTTCAAGACTTGATCTTGTGAAATCATGATTGTCAAACAATGTATTTATAGTGATATCTTCCACATGAATCTCAGGAACCGCATATAGATATACATCTCTGTATATTCCTGAAAATCGGAAAAAATCCTGATCCTCACACCAGCTTCCTGCAGTCCATTTAAAAACCTGTACCGCCAGTTTGTTTTCACCAATTCTGATAAATTTACTAATATCAAACTCTGCCGGATCAAAACTATTTTCAAAATATCCTACATACGAGCCATTCAGCCACACTGCTGCTCCGCTTTCGACTCCCTGAAATGAAATCCTTATCTGCTTTCCAAGCCATTTATCCGAAATATCAAAATATTTAACATAAGAACCAACAGGATTAAACTTTTTAGGCAGTTCACCTGTCTTTACGTTTTCCTTTCCATCCCACGGATATGCTGTATTGGTATAATGAGGCACATCATACCCCTGCATTTGGATATGGCCCGGGACCTTTATCTTGTCCCAGGCTTTACAATCATATCCTATTTCTTCAAAAAACTTTGGCGCAGTATTATAATTATTTGAATAACAAAATTCCCATACTCCATTGAGATTCAGGAAACGATTTGAAATCCATTCATCGCTTTCACTGTCATATACAAAGTCTTTTTTTTCAGTATGTGGCATTAGTCTGTTTTGCTCAAATATTTTAGGATTTCCAACAATATTATAATCAAATACAGATGTCATAATACTTCCTCATTTCTTTCTACTTAACAGAACCGGTTATTCCCTCTACAAAGTGTTTCTGCAATGCAAAGAATACAATTGCTGTTGGGATAGTTGTAATAAGAACTGCCAGCATGAGCATTCCATAATCAGTAACATAACCAGCTATCAGATTAGATATCAACATAGGCATGGTCTGTGTTGTATTATCAGACATAATTACCTTTGCCCATAAGTAGTTGTTCCATGCATTCATGAAAGTAACAACACCGGCTGCCGCAAAAATTGATTTCATCGATGGTATATACATTCTAAAGAAGATACCAACCTCGCTAAGACCATCAATTCTTGCTGCTTCTATAATGTCCACCGGAAATGCCTTTGCATTAGTTCTGAACATCATAATAAGTAATGGTGTGGCCAGAGACGGAAGCATAAATCCAACTGCTGTATTCAATAAATTCATTTTTGAATACATACGGAAAAGAGGAACCATCAGTGCAACGAAAGGAATCATCATAGTCATAAGTACTAATCCATATATCTTCTCTTTCGCTTTACTTCTATAAACTTCAAATGCATAACCTGCAAGTGCACTAACTATAAGTGCAAAAGCAGTAACCAATATAGTGTATTTACATGAATTCAGGAAGCTGCTCCAAAGAGGCTGCTGTGCTGTCAGATTTTTATAGTTTTCAATAAGATTTGCACCAAATGTAAGCTTGCCCGATATTACATCCACGCTTTTATTTGTTGCAGCTAAAACCATCCATAGTAATGGGAAAACTGAAATAATTGTCGCAACTATAAGTAAGATATAGATGCCTGTCATTTTTAATTTACTAGTCACGATCCTCACCTACTTTCATCTGAATAATAGCCAGTATTGCTACCATGATTAAGATAATAAATGACATTGCTGAGGTGTATCCAAAGTTAGGCACGCCCTTGAATGACATATTATAAATATAATGTGACATTGTAATGGATGCATTTCCAGGTCCACCCTTTGTCAGGTTCATAGACTCGTCAAACAGCTGTAATGTTCCGTTTGTAGACATAATGGCTGTCATGAGGATTGTTGGTTTAAGTAATGGGACAGTTATTTTAAAGAATGTCTGAAACGCTGATGCTCCATCTATCTTTGCTGCCTCATATACTGAGTATTCGATATTCTGAAGTCCGGCAAGGTAAAATACCATATTGTAACCTGTCCATCTCCAAACAAGTGCTATAATTATGATTATTCGTGCACTTGTATCATGCGAAAGGAAATTATATGCCGAATCTAAAATTCCAAGTTTCATTGCCAGATTGTTGATAAAACCGTCTGTTGCAAATAATGATCTGAAAATAATAGCATATGCAACAAGTGATGTTGCACAAGGTAAAAAGATTGCTGTTCTGAAAAATCCTCTGAATTTTACTTTTGGATTATTAAGAATCGAAGCAAAAATCAATGCTAAAACAAGCATTACCGGTACCTGAATTATCAGATAAAAAACGCAGTTCTTAATTGACTGTACAAAAACGTCATCCTGTAAACATCTTATATAGTTTGAAAAACCACAAAACTTCATATTTGTGCCTGTCCCTGTCTGGAATGATGTAATCAAGGCACTTATCATTGGATATAAGCTGAATAATGTAATAAGTATTATAGCCGGAGCCAGAAATCCCCATCCGGTGGCATTCTGTTTTCCCCTCATACTCAGGCCATTCTTTTTTTTCATATCTGCACCTGCTTTCCATTGTTAAAGTAAAAGCATGGAAAGCGTTTTACCGCTTTCCATGTCATTTATATGATTGTCTCGTAAATTATTTGCCCATATTGAATTCAACTGTCTGCTGTGCGGTTTCAAGTTCAGAATCAATATCTCCACCACCTACTACATTAGCAAGCGCTGTTGTAAGTGCTGTGTTTGCCTCAGTGTAATAAACTCCAAGGTTTACAGAAGGTGTTTTAGAAGCATAATCGGCAATTTCTTTGTATATTGCCTGTCCACCGAAGAATTCCTGTGGCTCATTGTACACTTCGCTCTCACTAGCCGGAAGCCATGTTGCGATAGCACCAGACTTAGGAAGGATTGTATCGTAAAGCTCTTTGCTTCCTGCAAATGTCTTTGCAAGGAAATCAGCTGCAAGCTTTGTATTCTTGCAATTCTTTGTAATTGCCCATGTAGAACCACCCTGATTAGAGTAGTTAGTTGCGGAATCAACTCCCGGCAGCTTAGGCATATTTGTAAGTCCCCATTTACCTGACTGATCAGTAGCTGTCTGTACAGAAGCAAGTATCCAGCATCCATTCATTACACCGCATGTCTTTCCGCTTGTGAATGTTGCAATATACTCATCCCAGCTGTTAACTACTGCAAGCACATGCTTATCTACCATTTCTTTGTAAATTTCAATACACTGCTTAATATTTTTGTTACCCTTGATGTCAGGTGTATTATCATCCTTCCATGTACTAAAGCCTGCAGACTGAAGCATCTGATAAATCAAATCTGAGCTAGCAGCCTGAACTGAAAGGAGCGAGTATCCTGTCTTGCTGTATACATCCTCGCCTATCTTTATAAACTGATCCCAATCAATGTCTGTCAGATCATTGATTGTATATCCGGCCTGCTCAAGAATATCCGTTCTATAACATGCAATCTCTGCACCATTATCAAATGGAACTCCATACTTTTTACCATCTACTGTAGAAGCCGCGAGCTTTCCTTCTGCAAACTGTGAGAAGTCAATGCCGCTATCAGTGATATCCTGATAGAGATCCGGGTATGTTGTAACATACTTCTGATATGCAAAATCCTGCATAAGGCAGATATCAGGCAGCTTTGAATAATCACCTGCTCCTACAATTGTTCCAAGCTGTGTCTGTAAGTCATCCCATCCGGTCTCTACAATATTAAGCTTAAAATCAGGATGATCCTTCTGATATACTTTTTCAGCCTCTTTCATCGCATAGATGTTGAATGTCTGATCCCATGCCCATACAGTCAGGGTGTTCTCATCCTCACCTTTTGCAGATTTATCATCTGAACCGCCACTTGATCCACAGCCAGCAAGCATTCCGGCTGTCATTGATGTAACTAATAATAATGAAAGTAATTTCTTTTTCATATTTGTCCCTCCGTTGCGCTCATATTGCGCTATACCTTTTGTGCAAAATGCATATTAAATTTTCGGAACCGGTTTCCTATGTGTTAAATTATACCTATTGCTTGTACTATCAAGTTATGATTATTGCTACTATATAGAGTGATTTTGATAGTTTTTTATTTTTATTACGCTTTGTTTTGCGCTATTATTTCAAAACAAACTGGCATTTTGATAAATATCATGACAAACTGGCACATTTATTTCGTCATTCCACCAGTTTTTTTCGTAAAATATAGTATTATTCAAATAACTTTGTTCAATAAATGAGCAAAAAAAAAGAAGCCTCACACCAACTCACGTGTGTGACAGCTCCTTTGAGAAATTATATCTAGTCAATTTTTCTGGTATTTTCCTTCTCATATTGCTTAGGAGTTTTACCTGTAAATTTCTTAAAATTCTTATTGAATGTCGACATATTGTTAAAGCCGCACTCCCTTGCCACCTCAGCAATGCTTTTATCCTTCGTGTCAAGTATTTTGCACGCCTGTGTAATACGGATATAATCAACATACTTAAGCGGTGATACACCATAGTGCGACGTAAACAGACTTCGTAAATAACTCTCGCTGATATATGCAGCATCAGAAATATCAGACATTCTTATATCAGAGGCATAATTATCATTAATATATTCTATTGCAAGCTTCAGCTTGTAATTCGTTTCCTCGTAATATGTATGCATCAACATCCCATTTTCTTGCGAATTTGAATAATTAATCTTGATAATCTCCATAAGCATCGCATAAATCAGACCTTTTAAACAATTTTTATATCCGTATCCTCTTGTGCGAAGCTGATTCATAATACACTCCAGCTCCTGCGTAAGCATAGGCACTTTTTCATCATTTAAAAGCAGAGGTCTTTGTTCTATTCTGCGTATAGCCTTATCAATATCCCTCTTACCAAAATCATATTGTTCCGTCAGAAATGTTACCGGATTAATGTATACACTTTCCCAATAGCATTTTTCACCTTGCTCACTTATTATTGTATGCGGGTAATTACGTGGTACAACAATAATTGTACCTTTATCATAAGTACATACCTCATCATTGAATATTACACGGCCTTTTCCAAAACGACAGATTGAAAACTCCATAAGATTGTGGTAATGATTTGTATCCACTACCTGTCCTTCGCTATTTAAACCATATTCTTTAATTTCACTACTTCCAAGCTTTGCAAATATATCCTCACCTGTGGGTAACTGATAAAACTTGAACTTTGCCTTTTTATTGATATCCATATTCCCGATCTCCCAATCTGACTACAAAAGAACTATTTTGTAGCCAGATCCTCTATCAACTGATATCTCCTGTAAATCGTTGTATAAATTCTTCCTTACTGCATTGTATGCCAAATAGATATCCATGTAAATAATCAACCTGCATCTGTTACATTATCATTTTAATTAATGACTAACAGATTGTAAAAGAATAATCCTTATCACTCTCCGCACTGATACGATAATCCTCTTCCACATCAGTTCCCCAGCTGTCGATACCTCCAACACCTCTTACTGCGCCATATATGCATAAAACAGTTCTTCTTGCCGGTGGCAGTTCTTCATGGTGAAGAGCGTTTTCAATCTCAGATGCGGTATAAGGCAGACAAGAAAATGCAAATTTTTCATCATTCTTTTCAATGCGCAGTGTCTGTGATGAGCTATCTGTCCTGCTGTTATCAAGAGCCGTATGTCTTGTAATTTCAAGCCACTCTGTATCCATTCTCATACCACATTCCTGCGGAACAAGATATTGTGTAAGACTCAGATCATCGATCTCATAGACGCCTTCTTGTGCACCTGCTTTTCTGTCAGGATATGTTTCCCCGGAGAGTCCCTTATATAAATATTTGTCAGCCAATGTTGGCATAATAAATCTCATTCCAAATACAGGGAATTCAGGAAGCCCCTGTACTCCATTATAATGTACATCCACGCGAATCTTTCCGGACGCATCAACGCTATAGCTCACAAGAACAGTTGTCGCCGGAGTTGTTATGGTCTCGTATGTATATTTTACAATAATTTCATCAGCATAAACATCACCGCCATAGCTGTTATTATCAGGTGCATATGGTTTTTGCTCCTTGCCATCCATGATCACCTGTATTCCCTTACAGTCAATAAACATATCTGCCGAAAGCCAGCTTCCGCTTTTAATATGGAACTTGCTTCCCCTGTCATTATCTGTCAACGCTCTCCAGAAAGTAGGCTTTGGGCAACGATACAGCCACTCATATCCATTTTTAACGATAGATTCCAGTCCACCCTGTGCATAAGAGAAAATATAATCAAAGCCTTCACCATGTACACCTAATGTATAGTCACCATAGACCACTCTTAATTTATCTGTATAAGCCATAGTAATACCTCACTTCCTGCATTGCCGGTTTTTCTTTCCTGTCAGCAAATACAATTCCATTTGCTGAGAATTCATAATCTGACGGTTTATCATCAAAATCTCCGCCATAGCGTAAAACATCTTTTCCTGTAACGGAATCTTTTACCATAATTGCCTGGTCAATAAAATCCCATATAAATCCGCCATGATACATATCGTATTTGTCAATCAGCTTCATATAAGAGCCAAGTCCACCCATTGAATTTCCCATATCATGCATGAATTCGCATAAAATATACGGTTTTTTCGGACTGTTATTCAAGTATTCCTCTACATCCTCCGGTTTTGCATACATTCTGGTCTCAAAATCAGAAATAGTATCCTCATATGCCCTATTATAATAAGAGCTTTCATAATGAACTAATCTTCCATCCTTCTTTTCGGCAAAATAAACGTTCATTGCCTCAATATCGTCTCCTGCATAGGATTCATTTCCTAACGACCAGAAAAGGATGGATGTATGGTTTTTAAAAGTTTCGAAATTGTTTTTTGCACGCTCAAGCACTGCATCTCTCCACTGTGGAATAGATCCCGGTACATTGCATGACGGTTCGATTGCCCCTAGTTTTTGGAATGAGCCATGGCTCTCCAAATTCGTTTCTGCCATCACATAAATACCTGCATCGTCGCACATATAGTACCATGGTATCTGGTCAGGATAATGACAGGTACGCACAGAATTAATATTGTTTCTTAACATACATGATATATCTGCCTTCATGTCTTCTATACCAATGCATCTTCCTGTTCTTGCATTCCACTCATGACGGTTTACTCCCGTGATAACAAGACGTTTTCCATTCAAATAGACTACTTTATCTATAATCTCTATTCTTCTGAAACCGATATCATAAGGAATTACCTCGGCCAGTGAACCATCCTCTGCTTTAAGCTCAACATAAGCATGGTATAAATATGGATTATGATTATCCCACAGCCTGACACTATCCAAGTCAACACAAATCGTGCCTTCCAAATGGTTGTTTTCTTTATTTAACTGTAATGACTTCTCAACTAATATATTTTCTTCTCTGTCTTTTAAAATAAAGCCGGCAGTTACATTCTGACTGTCAGTAGCAGATACCTTCATGCTGACAGATACGCTTCCGCTTTCATTATCTTGATTTAACACAGGTTTGAACCATACATCCTCCAGATGAACATCCGGAATTGCTTTCAAAGTAACATTTCTGAAAATTCCAAAAAATCTGAAAAAGTCCTGATCCTCTAAAAATGCCGCCGTACTCATCTTATGGACCTGCACTGCCAGAACATTTCCCTTTTCCTTAACATATGGTGTCAGATCAAACTCAGAAGGTGTGAAGCTGTCCTCTGCATAACCTATAAACTGACCATTAAGCCACAGATACATAGCTTCTTCTACACCTTCGAAGCATATATGGATTCTTTTTCCACACATGTTCTTATCCAAATCAAAGTATTTGATATAAGAGCCTACCGGATTGTACTGTGCTTCTGAGAACATTCCTCCTTCTGCTCCGGTTGCCTGCATACTATATGCTCCTCTGTGGTACTCTTTTCCTTCCCACGGATACATAGTGTTGATGTAACGTATTTTATCATATCCAGCCAGTTCAATATGTCCGGGAACCATAATTTTATCGAATCCGGATGCATCAAATGTTTCCTTATAAAAATCAACAGGTCTTTCCATCACATTTTTGCTGTAAGCAAACTCCCATTGACCATTTAATGACTGTAATAATGGATTTTTTTCTTTTTTCATGTCAGAATAATCCAGATAATAGCAATGATCACTATGTGGTTCCAATTGATTTACCTTAAACACTTCCGGATTATCAAGCCATTTCATATCAGCGTTCATATTTTTCCTCACTTTCCTATTATTGATATATAAAACCAAGAACAATAACTGCTTTGCTACATCTAAGATATAACAAAACCCTTGCAAAGAGCAATGTAATAAATTATACAAATCATGCACTAAATGATACGGTTATAATTATTATGAAATGAGGGTCAAAAGGCATCATTGATGCTTGCATGCAATTTAAAAAGCTCCCGTGCATTGCACAGAGAGCTTTTTAATCCGGTTAGTACAGACATATATTAACACGCGAATTATATGATGACACTTGCTTTCCCTTTTTTTCAAATCTTTGGATTCTTGTAATAACCTGATATTCCATCTGCAGCTTGTCCGATGAACAAGAGTATACATAAGGTTCAAAACCGGTATATTCATCATCCCCTTGCGTATAATTATTCCCATAATAAAAATTCTCTATTATATTTGTCTCAAAGGAAGAATCTATTTTTGATTCAGACTCTTTTGGATCACCCATAGAATAATCACTGCCATATGTCTTTGCATATAAATCTCTCATCACTGCAGCCTGTGCCTTAGGACTATCCACATCTGCACAATAATATGTAATATAAAACGGTACTCCAAGCACCGCATCAACAGCGGCCAGCATTCTCGTATCTTCAAATGATATTATAAATATCCACGCCGATAATTCCTTGCTTATATCCGATGTTACAAAATAATCTGATATTGTGTTGTCAATACCATCATCCAAAGCAACTGCTGCACCATATTGCCAAGGAGCTGCTTCATATGTCTGTTCTGTTTCGCTGTCTGTATCCTTTGAATAGTTACTTTCAAGGCTTTGGAGCATAACTATATCGTCTTCACCGAGCATCTGCATAATACCTGACTGCTTCTGCAGCTCACAGGCACCCTTCAGAAAAGTCTGAATAGCCGTATAAGCCTGTCCCACCGGAATCTCAGTATCCAACGGTTCCCTTTTCTCACTATATTTCCCATTCCACAGCTCATTTACATTGTCCTGCATCAGAGACATCATCTTTGTAAGCCTCTCTTCAGCTGAAATAGAGTGGCTGTAGGGGCTTATATCAGCGTTGCTTATCGTAGTACTCGTTTTGGCAATTTTTGCTGCTTTAAGTGAAATCAGATAATTCGGTATCATATTTCCCGCACATACAACTGCCAGAATAATGCATATACACACTATTCCCTTGATTTTATCCGGTTTTTTATCAATACATTTGCGCACTGATAAATGCTTACTTCTCATCCAATGCCTCCGCTTTCATGTCAAAATACACCTTGGTTCCTTTACCTGACTCACTCTCATAATGGATTTTTGTATCATGCAGCTTAGCAATCCTTGATACAAGTGCAAGCCCAAGCCCTGCTCCATGCTCACTTCTTGATCGGGACTTGTCAACCATATAAAAAGCCTCTGTAATGCGCTCTATATCTTCAGGCGGTATTCCTCTTCCATTGTCCGAAACTGCAATACGATAAATACTGTGCGAAATAAGTCTGCCTGATACATCTACCTTGCTGCCTCCTGATTTCACTGCATTGTCTATCAGATTAAGAAGCATGGTCTTAAACAGATCATATTCCAGCCACACCCATGCCTCATCCGCACTGTACACAATCTCTGTATTATGCTTTTTTGCCGCTTCATGTGCGGTTTCCACACAATCTGCTATAATCTCAGATATTCTTGTTTCTTCAAGCCTGAAATCATTTTTATCAAGAGTGATAAGCTCCAGCAGCTTAAATGATAATGCTTCAAGCCTCATGCCCTCATTCAGTATGACTCCGGCAGCACTGTGCACCTCATCCTCGGACAGTTTTTTCTGATACAGGGTATCTGCATATCCTATAATTGATGTCATTGGGGTTTTGAGCTCATGTGCGAAGTTTGCAGTAAAATCCTCCTGCTTCTTTGCCGCCGTCTGAAGTTCATAAACTTTGCTTTCAAGGTTTTTCGCAAGCTCGTTGAAAGCCCTCGCAAGCTCACCTATTTCATCCTTTGTCTTTACATCACTTCTTGCTGTGTAATCACCATCTGCAAATTTTTTGGTGGTGGCTGTTAATCCGGCAAGAGGCTTTGTAATCATCCAGGAAAGTATCAATATGACCATCATACCAACAGCAAATATAACAATGTAGTACATGCTGCATCTATACCTAAGCTCCTTTGACTCATCGAAAACCGGTGTAATATCACTTTCCGTTATCAGAATATACCTGTTATCATTCAGTTTAAAGCTGCTTTTGACATGGATATATCTGCCGCTTTGCTTTTCACCGGTATCTTTAGTATTCTCTTTTGACACTATACTGTATGTAAGCGTACCATCCTTTACCTTTATATCCTTTTGCTCATAATTACATGAATTGGCATATATCCTTTTTCCATCATCATCAGCAAGATACATTCCTCCTTCATCTCCAACAATGGATTTTGCCGACTGCGACATCATATCTGTAAGCTCCTTATCCACATCCTCACTCTTCATATTAAGTATGACAGTTTCAATCGAATATTTTATCATCTGATGCTGTGAAAGTGCACTGTCCTGCTCCCTTTTCACTGCATGCTCCAGCGAATATGATAGAGTCACATATTCTATCATTCCAAGGGCAACAGCCAGTATCACTGTCATTCCAAGAAACATTTTATAGAAAAATTTCATCCGCGAACCTCCAGACGGTAGCCAATCCTGAAAACTGTGACAATCTTTTCATTCCAGTCAAGCTTTTTCCTTAGTCTTTGTACATGTGAGTCCAGTGTCCTCGTCTCCCCTGTATACTCCTCCTGCCATACAAGTTCATAAAGCCTGCGCCTGCTGAGTGCAACATTCTTATTATTCATAAGCTCATACAGCAGATCAAATTCCTTTACTGTAAGCTCTACCTGCTCACCTGCCTTTGTCACCATACGTGATTTAGGATCTATAGCTACATCCTCTATTTCCAGACGCTCTGCCATACGCTGAGTGCGCCTTAATACGGTTTCCACTCTCGCAAGCAGCTCCCCTATCTGAAATGGTTTGCATATGTAATCATCCGCGCCCATACGAAGCCCGCGTATCCTTTCATCCACCTGTCCCATGGCAGATATTATTATGACCGGAGTATCCCCAATTCCCCTGACATAGTCAAGCAATTCATAACCATTTATCTCAGGAAGCATAATATCAAGCAGCAGCAGATCATATCTGTTCTGCTCAATTTTGTCCGCCCCTTCCTTGCCATCAAACGCTCTTTCGCATTGATATCCCTCTGCCTTCAGGGTGTTGCATATTAAATTATTTATGTCGTTGTCATCTTCCACTATAAGAATACTGGTCATAAGCTGCTCCTCTTCTATGATTATGATAAAATTATTATAGCATAAAGATGTGTCATAGTTGTAAAAAACACCCTGTTATTTAACTCAATAATAGGATGTTTTACCGGCACTTATACAAATATATTCTCACTCACACATACATACTCCAGACAGCTCTAATCTGAGATGATATATTTTTGAATAACCACCTTTTGCCACTTTTTTCAATGCTGTTTGGATCATTTATTGAAAATCCTTCATCATCATAGCCTGTTATAACCATAAAATGTCCTGTATCTGTAAAATCTCCCGGTCCTACATTTATCACAATAGGATGTCCTGCATCAAGCTCTGCCTTCATTCTGCTCTCATCCAGCGCCACTGTCTTTGCTTTTACGCCGTAGTGCCTGCAGCCTTCACTTATAAGTGTCCATGAACTTCCCGAACCATCCACACTGTAACCGGCTTCCTTTGAATACTTTGCTACTGCAATAGGTGATGCCTCCCTATTGTGCGTCAGATAAACCACTACCATCGAAAGTGTAGTGGGACCGCATCCGCTTGCTGCAAAGAAATTGCCGCTATATTTTTCGTAGCCCCAGCGTTTATCCCACTGCACAAATAACGGAACACTATCCATAGACGCTTCTTCTGTCAAGTCAATTGTGTGTTCCTTCACATGTTCCGCCGGATAATCATACACAAACTCAAGTGCCTCTTCATTCTTCAAAGCAAGGTCCTTTAGCTGTTTTGGATATTGGGTACTGTTCATTATATCATCAAGCATTGACTGATTATTTTGTATCTTATTCTTTTCAGTGATTTTGCTATTTTCTATAACAGCATTATCATATGTATTATTTCCGGCTTCAACATCATATTTATTTGTCCCGCCATCGCCTGATGTTATCATACGGCTTCCCACAGCCACAAATACAGCCACAGCTATGATACTACAGGAAAATATGATAGAACGCAGTATTTTTCTGCGCCTGCGTCTCCTTCGACGTAAACTTGCCCCATGTCTGCAACATTTATCTTGTGTCATGTCCACTTTCTACCCTCCTGCTTCTTTGTAACTGATATATTGTGTATCATTACTCTATCAAAAGCATTCGTTTATTATGTTGCATACTTGTGTCATAGTTGTAAAATATTCCAATATTAAATTGTATAAATAAATTGACCAATGGCAGTATTGCAGGATATTTTACCCTGTCACTGTATTAAGCAACTTTTGACTATATATTCTTTTATTTTGGCAAGTAATATTAGTTTTCATATTCTATAATGACATCGTAAACAGAAAGGAGATGAATTTCCATGAGAAATAAATTACACAATTTTATTAATAACTTACTTAGCTTTTATGCAAGCTTCTTTACTCACAGATTTTATCAAATATAATGTGCATAGCATACATAAAATACCTGATGCCCTCCATATCCTTCCACTAAAGCTATGAGTTGCATTCCAGTTTTTTTCATCCTGCAATGTCCATACGATTCTGATTCCTATCGTATTGTTCTGCTTAATCTTTGGCAGGTAATTTCCTATAACAATAAACAATAAACTTGTTCCATAATAAATTAATGCTATAAATAAATCCTCTGTTTCTGCTCTTTGATACAATTATTTATAATAAGTTATAGATTCTAAACTGCCATGAGTATTTATACTTTGAATATACGTATTATCATAATAAAAGTATTCTCCTAATTGGCTGCCATAAGTTTCTTCTAACATAAGTACAATAATAGCATAATTTCCTTCTGAAAAGTAGTCTATGAAAGCTCCTCTGGCAGAAGGACATCTTTCTTTTGCATCTAATGCTATTTTTTTTATATCTTCGTTCTCTACAATTATTTTATTATAGCTTGAATCTCTTGTTGATATTTCAACACCATTAGTATATATAATATTATAATTTAATTTTTTAGCAGAAAATCCTTTTCTATTAAATAAATTTTTCTGTAAAGTTATTGTTACAGGTTTATTATTTATAATAGCAATATAGGTATCATCAGATTGTATAATTCCAGTTTGATAGTTGTATTTTAATAAATAATTACAGTTATTTATTACATATAATTCATACACATAAGGAATTATAAAAACAATAACAGGAATTATACTTAAAATGATATATTTTTTGATACTTAAAATATTATAATCAGTATTACTTGATTTTTTTATTTTTCTATTTATACAACAAATACTTACTATATGAATGATGAATGATATTATAGAAATTGGAAATAAAAATATAAAGTCCCAACCTATATCTACTATTTCACTACCACATAAATAAAAACTAATGAAATTAAATATTATATATATAATTATGAGTTTTCTTAATTTCTTTAAATCACTATTCTTCATAAAAATTCTTGTTAAAAAAAATATTGACATTATTAACAATATAAAAACATTACAATATATTGCACTTTTTAACATAACTACTTTCCTCTCTTTCTATATAACATTTAAATAAGCTATCTATACCTTTATACAAATTATACCATATAATTTCAACGAATTTTTTTATTACAATTTCTCAGCAAGACATAAAATAACAGAAAAATCAGAACAACTCCTAATCTCCCTGTCACAATGTCAAACATATTCTGGAATCCAATATTTTTACATTATTTGGTATTCTCCATAAGCAACTTATAACTATCCAATGCACTGTATAATTTTAATCTTCTAAAATATAAGATACTTTCATTTTTACAGATGAATATTTTGTACCTCCAATAAATGCCGAGCCAAGATTTGGCGACGCAATATTAGTTCCCGTCATATACACAGACCATGTACCTGCTGCTTTTTCTGCAATGAACAAGTTGGTTATCATTACATTTCCTTTTCCCAAACTAACTGTATGTGTTTCAACCACTAGGACTTGTAATTGTAAGGCTCTTTGCCAATATTGCTCCTTTTTCTCCAAATTTTATTTCTTTTTCCAAGTCCGTTCCTACTCCAAGTTTCCTTTCTCAGCGTTTTCTCTGACAATGAGGGGAAAATACCCACTCAATGGCAGATATCACTTTGGACAAGTAATGTAATTTACAAGGTGCAAAAAGGGGTTTTTTTAAGATTTCTGCTATCCTTTCACTAATCACATGTTAAAAAGATTTTTTAACTAAATTTAATAATTTGAAATCAAATCAAAAAAGGCGTTTCTGAAATATTCCTTATTGAATAAATTAATTATTTCAGAAACGACCATTTTTCAATTTTTCTCTATATATTTCACGATTCTATCTACATTTCCGTTTTCATATTCATCGTGTGTTAACTGAAAACATTCTTCCATATTAATACCGCTATAGTCCATATAACTTGCAATATCTTCTGGAATCAAAAACAAGTTTACTCCTTCACGTTTTAGAAATTGTAAATCTCCATGATTAACATCAATAACAACTTCCACTTCCTGGTTTTTTGATGCAAGTGCGGACTGCAAATTTTCTTTTAATACAGTACTTCTCTTTTTTTTAAAAATATTAAAATGTCCGTCACATCCAACCTGCGAATTTCTTCCATTAGTTACATATGGTATAATAGCAATTTTTTTAATCATTATTTTAATCCTCCTCTTTTTTAATTTTCCACAAACTCTGACTATACTATATCATTCATTTTGAGCCAATTCAACAATTTTTCCACTGGCAAACCATCTTTTCCCCATTCTACATTTGAAACACATTTGCCTTTTTATTTTCATATGCCTTTGTCATTGCATAAAAATAGCACCTAACAGATTTTTAATTTCCGTTGGGTGCTATTGATAACACTACACTTATTTGCTTATACTGATTTCTTTTTTACAATACGTAACTCATATCCTAAAGCATCAAGTATATGACTAAATGCTCTTATTGTCGGAATACTTTCTTTCCGTTCAATCCGTGAAATTACCTGTTGTTTATTTCCAGTTAAAGAGGCTAATTCCTTTTGCGTTATATTTTCTTGTTTCCGTAAAGAAATCATTTCACCTATGAGCTTATACTCGGCACGGGATTCATCCCATGCCTTTTTAAATTCTGGATTATTTTGTCTTTGCTTTTCAATTTCATTTTTTACATTGATTTCTACAAATGGCATTTTGCTACCTCCTTATATAAATGTTTTGCCTAGTTGTTCTCCAAGTTCAGATGCTCGTTTTCGGACAAGTTTTTGATCTGTCTTTTCATCTTCTGGTAAACTATTTATATCTGAAGCTTCAACAACTTGTCCCACATGTTCATATGCTGCTGTGCTATCTTACCAGCTTCTCTTTTTGTAGCAAAGCCAGATTTAGACTTCCATTGACGTTTGCCATCTATAGAAGCAACTTCAAACCGATATTCATATACTACTTTACCACTGTTACGAGTTCTTGCTTTAATTAATACATCGCCCATAGTCATACTCCTTTCAAGAACGGATGTTCCTCTTATTAGGAGTATAACATACCTCGTCCACATGTACTTTTATAAAAAATAGGAGAGTCTTCGGATTTCTCCAAAGACTCTCCAAAAAGCCTATAAAATCAAGCTTTCTATTTAGAAACAGAAGATGTTTTCTTTGGGTGAGCGCCAGGTGCAGAAATATCTCAAGAAAGTCGTGGATTATCTCGGATATGAGGAGCCTATCGGCTCCCATTCCTTCAGGAAGTATTTTGCGACCGAGATATATCGGCAGAACAATTATGATATTGTGTTAGTGCAGAAGCTCCTGCAGCACAGCAGTGTGGCAACTACACAGCGATACATTGACGTGGATCAGAGAATAGACAAAGCTCTTATTGAGCAGTGTACGTTATTCTAAAAAGGGGAAGTGCGCTTTCTTTGCGCATGATTTCAGTCATTTATACACAACAGGTACAAAAGGGAGATGCGAAAAAACTCAATCGCCATGCTAGAATATTCACCAAAACAAGATTCCGAGGCCTGCTGAAAACAGGATCATCAGAATTGGCGATG
>ERZ773139.1840-NODE-1840-length-23157-cov-3.046663_pt1 | contig 23157 bp, 15 predicted proteins | sample MGYA00580854_ERZ773139 | MGnify/ENA primary metagenome ERZ773139 (study PRJEB29015, sample SAMEA2737809) | human gut metagenome | biome: human gut; feature: human-associated habitat; material: faeces | place: China | collected 2012 ...
TTTGTCCCGCCGAAGGCGGAAGCTGAGCGGCAGGGATTACTGCTGATGCGGCGGTCGAAAAAACGAGCAAGCGAGCAGCGCGAAGATTTTTTCGGGCACCGCAAGGCGGCAAGGAGCGCGATTGTTCGATGGCGGGATGGAAACCCGGGTCGCAGGGAGCGAGCGTGGGAGACCATTTTTCCAAGCAAACCTCCCCACGGATGAGGTGGAAAATGTGGAAAACCGACGGGAAGGGGCGGGTTTTGGGGCATTTATGCGGGGAAAAGCGACCATTGACTGTGGAAAACTGTGTGAAAAGTGGGGAAAACCTCTACCGAATGGGTGGATTTATCGAATGTAAAATAATGAGAAGCGCCGCAAGGCCGCAAAAACCGCCCGCTGGCAAAGCCAGCGGACGGTTTGTTTTTCAGGCGGTTTTCCGGGCGGGAGCGTCTTTCTTTAGGCGGGCAAAGAGCAGTGCCAGCAGGCCGCACAGCACCACCCCGGCCGCAAAGGCCGCCAGCCAGATATTCGCATTGGGGAGGAAGGAGGTAGTGCCATCGCCATTGACCACAAGCTCGGCATTCTTCAGCACCGCGGCGCCGATAGTGGGACCGATGACCCCCGGCACCAGCACCTGTGCCACAATGCGCAAGCCCTGGAACAGGCCGACCTGCTCCGGCGGGGTGTAGGTACGCATCATGGCGCCAAAGATGGCATTGCTGGAAAGGTAGCCCATCATCATGCAAAGGGAGCCGAAAAAGACCGGCAGGGTATCGCGGGTGAAGTACAGTGCAAGGTAGCCTGCCATCAACAGAGCAATGCCCGGCAGGATGGAGCGGCGGAAGCCGTGGGTATCGTACCGGCGGCCATAAAAGGCGGTAAACACCGCCGCCAGCACAATGGCCGGAGCCATGACCAGGACATAATTTGTCATGCCGAGGGATTTTTCGTAGTAGAGGATGAGGTAGGGCATGAAAACCTGGATGGAGATACCAAAGCCCGCAAAGGCCAGCAGGGTGAGATACAACACCTTATGCCGGCGGATGACCGAAAATCGTGGTATTGGCGTCCAGTCTGTCCCGGCCGCCGAACTTGTTTTCGCAGTGGGCGTAGTAGCAGCCCCAGGTGCTGTACTTGCCGTCCTCACCCAGCCAAAGGTAATGGCCGTTGTCCTCCGCCTGCATCACGGGGTCGTCCACCTCCGCGCCGGGGATGTACAGCCATGCCACGGTGTCGGCGTTTTTCTTTTTGGCCGCGGCCAGCGCCGACTGCCTGTCCACGGTAGGGATGACCTCCCCCACGGGAACCGTGGGGGGATGGGTCTCGGCTTCGGTGGGGGCGCTCTGGGTGTCCCCGGCGGCCGGGGCGGTGGCGGGAGGAACGGTGGGTTCCTCCCCATGGCAGCCCCTGACCGCGATCAGCAGGGCGGCGATCACCGCGACCGCCAGGACAAGGCAGCAAATTTTGATGACGTTTTTCTTCATAAGCTTGTCTCCTCGTGCGCTTCGCGGGCGCACGAAACGGGATGGGCGTTACGCCACATAGTATTCGCCGGTGACTTCGTCCACCATCACGCCGGTCTGGGGATTGCCGTTGGCCTTCATGAAGGTGACCTCGATGGTGTGATTTTCGGTGACGTTCTCGAAGGTGTAGGATTTTACTGCACCGATGCTCACGCCGTCGATCTTCACGTTGGAGATGGCGTAACCGCTGTTCGCGGCAATGGTGAAGGTCTGGCTGCCGCCGTGAAGGACGTCAACATTGCCGGAGGGAGTGATGGAGCCGTGGCTGCCCGCCGTGGCCTTGACGGTGTAGACCGGGCGCTCGTCGACGGTCAGCTTGCCGTCCGCGAAAACGACGGTGTAGTTGTCGTTGGGGGCGGTCAGCCCGCCGGCGCGGAGGATGGTCTGCCCAACCTTTGTCGTGTCGGGGGTGATCTCCGTTCCGGAAGCGTCCACGTAGGTCAGCTTGATGTCGCCGGTCAGCGCGTCCTCACCGAACAGGCCGGTGACGGTGTAGTCCTTACCCAGCGCGGGCTTGCTCAGGTCGGGAGCCTTGTCGCCGGTGTAAATGCGCTTGTCCAGCGCCGTGACCGTGACACGCGCTTTGCCGATGGTGACGGTGAGACTGTAGATTTCCGAGTCGCGGTGGTTGCCGTCGCCCTCGACCATGTAGGACACGGTGTAGGTGCCGGCATTCGCGGCCTTGGGAAGAGCCTCCGTGAACCCGCCGCTTTCACCCAGGCGGTATTTCAGCTTGCCGCCGAGAGCCGTCCCGGTGGTGACGAGGGTCTGCTCGCCGCCGTTGTAAACAAGGCCGGTGTTCGCCCCGGGGGCGGTCTTGACGTCGGAAGCGGCCTTGCCGATCTCGAAGGTGGTGCCGCCGCTGACGGTGTAGTTGCCGCCTGCCTTGTTCCTGACGGTCACGGTGGCGGTGCCCGCGTTCACGTTGTCCCTGTAGGAAACGTCGTATTCCTCCGGGCTGATGACTGTGTCGCCGTGCTTCACAATGACGCCGGGCTTCAGCGGGTCGCCGGTGTAAGTGAGGGAATCGCCGCTGACCGTCACGGTGGCGGTCACGGTCTTGGGAGCGATGGTCACGGTGACGGACACGGGCTGGGTGTCCGTATGGTTGCTGTCGCCCGCGACCTTGTACCAGACGGTGTATTCCCCGGCGTCCGTGCCGGTGGGGACGGTCTCGGAGTAGGCGCCGTCCTTGCTGAGACTGTAAAGAAGCTTGCCGTGGGCGGTGGAACCCGCATTGACCAGCGCCTGGGCGTTGCCGCCGTAGATCAGGCCGTCCATGGCCGCGGGCGCGGTATACGTCGGCGCGACGGGGGAAATGGTGACGGAAACCGTCCCCTCCGCCGGGAGGTAATTGACCGGATCGTCGGGGGTGAAGACAATGGTCTTCGTGCCGGTGTCGGCTGCGTTGGTAATCGTCTGCCCGGCCTTCCAGCTCCACGTACCCGGCACATCCTTGCCGTCAAAGGCGGCGCGCTTGCCGGTGACCGCGCTGACGGGAATTCCCGCGCCGGTGTAGTCCACGGTGATGCTGTCCGGCAGGGTCAGAATGGGGGTGTCCCGCTCCGTCAGGGTGAGATTAACTGTGACGGCGGCGTCCTCGTAGTTCTTGGAGCGAACCAGAAGGGTGAAGGTGATGACGTCGCCGGGGGCAACGCCCTCCGCCAGCGTGTAGGTGATCGCGCCGGTGTTCACATCAATGCCCCAACCGTCCTCGATCTTGCCCGCGGGAGAATAAGACCCGCTGTGGAACGCGTTCGTGTCGGACACCTGCGCGTCGCCGGGCATTCCCAGGCTCTCCAGGCCGGGGAGGGGGATGGTCTGCTCCGTTTTCAGAGTGTACTTCCGGGTGACCGGATAGGCGGTCAGCCCGGGCGCGGCGGCCTTGGTGATGGTGAAACGGGTCGTATCGTCGGTTGCAAAAGTGTCACTGACCGTTTTGGTGCCTTCCGGCTCGCGTTCAAGCACATAGTTGTCGTTCGCAAGCGTCATGGTGAAGGAAAGGGCCTTTCCGTTTCCGACGTCCGGCGAGGGCAGGTAGCTCCCGTCCGCCTGCTTCATGGTAAACTGGGCGTCAGAGAAGGTGAGCGCCGTATCGGGAAGTATAATGCCCGAACGACTGGCCGTCTTGCTGAAGAACGTCAGCCTGCTCGCGGTAAGCGTGACGTTTGCGGTGCCGTCGTAGGACTTGGAGATTCTCTCGACGGAGAGAAGGCTGATCGGCAGCGGGTCGATGGTCACGGTGAACGTACCGGTAGCCGTTTTGTGGTTTGCTGCTTCCGCTTTGTAGTAAACGGTGTACGTGCCTGCGTCGGTGAAAGTCGGTCCGTCCGAAGTATAGTCGCCGTCTACCTTGTCGCTGTAGGTGAACGTCACGGTAGTGCCGTCTACACTTTGCCCAAACGCGATTGTCGATGCGTGCTGCGGCTTGCCGGTGTAATACGTGATGGATGCCCTCACGGAAACTCCCGTCAGCTCTGCCGGTTCGACTGTGACGGTCACGGTGCCGGTCGCGGGGGCGTATTCTTCGTAGCCTTCCGCCGGGGTGAACGTCCATTCGGCGTCATAGCTGCCCGCGTTGGGCTTGATGGTGCCGTCCTTCCACGCGAACGTACCCGGAATCACGGCCTGTGTGCGGGGGCAGATCATCGAACCCGTGGCCGTGAGTGTGCTCTCTGCCAGCGTCTGGCCGTAGGTGATATCCGTCGCGCTGACGCTGACGCCCGATTGATCGAGGGGGATCCTCTGGCCAATGACGACCTTGATGGTCAGCTCGAACGGCTGATAGTTCGTGCTTACAATCGGGACGGTCAAAGTGCCGATCTGATCGTTCACATTCGCGCTGCGCGCGGCCACGATGGGCAGAGTCAGAATGCCTTCGTTTGACACGAATATACAGTTGCTGCTGTCGAGGTAAGTACTATCCGTAAAGTGGTAATTGCAGCCCTGATTATGGATCTTGCCGTACTCGCAGCCTACAGGCAGCTCCGGCAGGAGCGTTCTCAAATCGATTTCGTAGGTCTTTGCCAAATCGTTGAAAACGTACTGCGTGATCTCGTTCGGGGTCACAGTGGCCTGATTGATCTTGAAGGTCTGCGACACATCCGCGCCGTTCAGCACAAAGTCCTTTTGCGTCGTGCCGTCTTCAAAGGTATAGTTCCTATCCGTCAGCTTAATGGTGAAGGAGACGGTCTTTTCGTCCTCACTTGCATTGGCGGAATCATAACTGGCATTGAGTATCTGGTAATCCTCACCAGCCACCAGAGGAAGTGGCCCGCCGGAAGGAGCATAGCGGGAATCCGCACTCTTAAGCTTTATCGACGCGTTTGCGGGCAGGTCTGTTGTGCCATCGTATGCCTTTATGATGTCGCCGACCGAGATCGTTGCTTTGTGAGCTGCGACCGTCCATCTGGCGGTTTTCTGGCCGGTGTAGTCGCCGTCGTCTGTCGCCTTGATGGTCAGAGTGGCGGTGCCGACAGTGGAACGGGAATCGCCGCGGACGACGGTGTAATCAACTCCCGCTTTCAGCTCGCTGCCGTTGTACGTTACAACATAGGGCGGCACGCCGGTGGTGGTGTTATAAGGCTGATAGACACTTTCATTGCCGTTGGGGAACGTGATTACGGCTTTGCTGAGATTCAGCTTGGTGACGGTCAGCTGTTTGTGACTGCTCGTCACCGAATAGCCGTCCTTGGTGGCGGTGAAATAAATGTCGTAGGTTCCGATCGTGTTAGTGTCGAGGTCTACAACGTAGTACCAATTGGTGCCAATTTTCTGATATTCACCTGCCCGCTGGGTGTATGTGAACTTACCGTCGCTCCCGCGTTCTCCGACGTAGAAGGTCACCGTCGCGTCCTTTGTGTTGCAGCTGGCGCAGAGCCGGACGGTCGTGCCGCGCTCCACCTTCGGCGAGTTGCCGGTCAGGTTCTTGCCATCGACCTTCAGATTCAAGGTCTTGGTGGTGATGGGCAGGCTATTGATAATAACGTTGTTCAACTGCGAGCCTTTGACATCATCCGGGGCGTACCACTTGTAAGTACCGTCTCCGTTCTTGACCTTGAAGCCAAGGCGGGTAGGCTGCTGCAGGATATCCTTCCACTGCGTGGTATCGGCTAATGTCAATGTGCCGATCACGGCGGGATATCCCGACCCGGCGAGTTTTGCTCCCCTGTAGGCAACGACCGCGTCAATACTGGCTGTGGTCGTGTTTTTCGTGTTGCTTAAGGTAGTAGTGTCCATGCCTGTGGCGGCCTTGACGGTTACCGTACCGTGGATTGAATGGCCGTTCAGATCTATGCCGGTGTCCCGGGTGCCGTCGATGGTATAATCGCCGGTAACGTCGGTCAGCAGACTGAGGGTCGAGCCGCCGTCTCTGTCCGCGTCAAGGGCAGTCTGCAAGTCGGCAAATCTCCGCCGCAGGCGGCCGCCCTCGCCATTGTACAAGGCTGTTTCAGCCACCGCGGGCGCGTTGCAGTAGGGACAGTTGGTGCCATCAAAGCCGTTCTTGCCGCCGTGGCTGCACAACTTTACCACCAGGTCGCAGGTCTGGGAAGCGGCTTCCTCCAGCGTGAGCTGCGTGTCACCACGATAGTAAGCCAGTCCCGCTTGCCCGGGAAGCAGATTGCCCAATGTGATGTTATTATTCAGCCGCAGACCGCTTCTCGAAATCTTTCCGCCGTACAGCTCGACTGTGCCGCCCCAAACCTCCAGCTGGAGCAAAGTGGTATTGTCATTCTCCGGATTGAATACCAGTGTACCGCCGTCCCGCACGGTCACTCCCACCGCGCCGTTGCCGCCGCTGCTGTCAATGACCGTCAGTTTACCGGTGCGAACCTGGCTCGTGGCCGTAAGGCCGCCGACATTCAAGCTGTACCCATCCAGGCTATGTCCGTTCAGATCCAGCGTGAGGGTCTTGCTGGCATATATGCCGGAAGGCAGCATCCCGTTTGCCAGCAGGGTGATGGTGCTGCCATCTGCGGCCTCGTTAAAGACCTGTCGCAGCGTATCATCGGTGCCGTCTTGAGTGGTGGTCTTCATGTACAGCTTGTTCGATGTGATACCCACGCTATCGGTACACTCCACCCGCACCGCAAACGGCGCGCCGCAGCGAGCACACTTATCGTCGCTGGTATACTCGTCATGGGTACACGCCGCGTGGCAGATGTCGCAGATGCTGTTCGTGAAGCGATCGTGCGGACATACGAAGCCGCAGTCGCAGATGTAGATGTAGGTTTGGAGCGCATCCGGGTCGGGATTCTGCGTACACTTCGGGCTATGCGTGTGCGCCACCACGATAACGTCCTCGGTCAGCTGTTTTACACTTCCGTCGACGAGCGCGCCCGCCTTGTTTTCTGCGCTCTCGTCATATTTCGCAAAAGCAAGCCCCTCGCCCAGCAGCCCCAGCACATTGCCGTAAGTATCTATAGATCGCTCTACAGAAACGCTGTATGTACCGTTGCTTGTGATAATCGTGCCTTCCTTCAGACCACCCACCAGCTTGCCCCAGTTCTGGATGAGCAAGCCGCCGGTAAGGCTTGCCTTGTCTTTGAATTCCAGCGTACCTCTGTCCTTGCTTTGCTCATCGTTATCTACGAAAACAGCAGGCTGCGCCGTTTGTGCAGGCTGGGAAATCGTTGCTTCATCGCCGATGATCAGCTTGCCGCTCTCTATACACAAAGACGGAGTGCCCTCATAGGACAGGCTATGCCCATTCATCATGAGCGTAACGGTTTTCTCGACAGGATTTCCCTCTGCATCACGGCAGAAGCTGATCGTGTCATCATCTTTCAGCGTTGTCAGCATCGTCACCGTGCCGCCATCCGCAACGCCTTCAAAGGCTTCCTGCAATTCGAGATAGTACTTTTCTGTGCCATCGCTTGCGCTAGCCTTTGCCTTCATCTGCTGTTTGCAGACGGTGCAAACACCATTTTCAACCGTTTCATGCACACAGTTATATCCGCAGGCGCACTTGCCGTCTGCGATGTTGTGGGTGTGCGGCATGACCTTCACATTGGTCAGCGGGGCGCCCTCACTGCCGTCTTTCAACGTGCCGCCATCCCGGTCGTAGAAGGCATAGCCCTTTGCCAGCAGGGATATGGGCGGAATGGTGCTGCCTGTGTCATGATTCGTAACTGTACCGAACGTACCGCCGCTGATGGCGATGGTTCCGCCATTGTTGCGGAAATGAACATTACCGAACGTGCCGCCTGTGATTGTCAGCGTACCGTCGTTGAACCAGGAATCCGCGTGCATTGAGCCTCCGGAGACGGTGACGGAAGCGCCCTCGCCCACCGTGAGACCAAGCACCGTGCCGCCGCAGACAGTCACGCTGCCGCTGTTCCCGTTACAGGTAAGTTTGCCGCCTTCATAATCTCCCAGCTGGCCACTCCGAATGTCCAGCGTGCCTTTTACGAGGTCGAGATCGATAATTTTGCCTACCGTAGCTCCGCCGCTGCTCATAACGGTCAGGTCGCCGTCGGTGGATTCCAGGATTCCGCCTTCCTCGTCAGGAACCACCTCGCCCACTTCGAGATAATCCACCGTCCAGCCGTTCAGGTCGAGCGTCAAGGTTTTCTTGATGACAGTCAAAGTGGAATACTCGCCCGCTTCGACGTCGCTCCAATTTGTCGTATGGTTCGCCAGCAGCCTGACGGTGTCGCCGTCCTGCGCCGCGTTCAGCGCCGCCGGGAGGGATTCGTATGTACCGCCATCCGTGCCGTCCGCTCTTGTCACCGAAGCGGCTTCAACGACAGGCTCGTTGACCGTGAGTTCCACGGTTGCTGACCGTTCCTCTTTGTAGTTCTTGGTCTCGCCGGTCTTGGCATAGACGTAATATGTGCCGGGTTCGCTGATTGCAGTGTTCTCGTCGATCTTGGGAACTGCCTCACTGCCTTCAAACTCCAAATATCCAGAATTGATCGGCGCATAGTAATATGTCACCTCGGCGTCTTCCGGAGCACCCTCGACAGACAGAAGCGGAAGAAGCTTTTCGCCCACCGTGCAGGTCGTCTTGGAAAGAGATACGGTCAAATCGGGATAGGCCTTGTTGATGTCGCCGCTGATCTCAAATTTTTCTTCGCCCGCCTTGAGCTTGTACTTTACCGCGGCTTCACCGATTAGCGCGATTTCCACAGTGACGGTATGCCATCCCGCGTCCGCGGAATCGAATGTCTTCTTGGCGGTAAAGCCCGTTCCTTCTTTGAGTTTGATTTCATTTGTGCCGTCTGTAAACGTCAAGTCGATTGGAATCGTGCCGCCGTCCGTCGTGCCGTCATAGCTGCGGCCAATGGAATCGGGCTTGCTCACGCACCAGATCTCCGTCCGCGTGTCTTCTTCGGGGATATGCGTGCCGCCGCCCCCTTCTGCCTGACCACTTGGGGGCGCATAGATCCCACCACCTTCGCCGGTCGAACCGCCGGGTGGTACAAGGACTCCACCGCCCTCGCCACCGGTCTCACCGCCGCCGATGACACCGTCAGAAATGCTCACGTCCCCACCCTCGGCAAAAGCCGATGTCGGCAGGAGCGTCAGGCAGAGCGTGAGCGCCAAAAACAGACTCAAAATTCGTTTTTTCATAGGATCCTCCTGTGTGAAAAAGTGCGGTTTTCTATCGTCAGCCCGGAGATCCGGGCGGGGGTTACAGCTCCTCCGAGATAAGCCGCAGACGCTTCGCGGCGGTCTTCGCCTCGCTGCGGCGCCGGACATCCAGCTTGTCCAGAATGTGGCTCACGTGGGTCTTTACCGTGGGCAGCTTGATGTCCATGATCTGCCCGATCTCCGCGTTGCTCTTGTCGGCGCAGATCAGGTGCAGGATTTGCAATTCCGTGGGCGTCAGGGCTTCCCCCGGTGCAAGGCGCGGCTCCAGAAAGCGGGGATAGTACGCCGCTTGCAGCCGCACATCGTCCATCAGCTGCTTGTGCCATCGGGCGCTGCCGCTCCAGTCCAGCTTTTCAAGCAACGGCAGCACCGCCGCGCCGTAGACGCTGACGGTTCGGATGAAGTGATACTCCGCCGCGGTGTCCAGCGCGTCGGTCAGACGCTGCCGCCAGGTCTCGTCCTTACTTCTATATAAGGAAACGGCGGTGAGGATATTCAGGTGGATGCCGTCGATGTGCCGCCCACAGTTCTGAATGTAGGCTTCCAGAGGGGAGAGGGTCAGCATTGCCGCCCCCGGCTTCCCGTCCGCCAGCTCCACCATGGCCTGGGTCAGGTACTGGTAGCGCTTCATGATGTTGATCCGCATGGGATTTCTGGGCGCCTTTTCCCGGTACCAGGTGTCCGCGTAATCCAGGTCGCCGGTGTGAAGGGCGATCCGGACGAGCATGGCGTCCATGTTGGGCAGGAACCGCTCCTGCCCCTCCTCGGCAAATTTTGTCCGGAGGGATTCGACGGTGCGATAGGCGTCCCCGCTCTGCCCCGCTGCCAGCAGGCTTCGCGCCAGCAGACCGTTGACGGCGAACTCCATGTCCGGCGTGCCGTGTTGGTGAATTTCGCTGATGCGGGGGAGGATGGTCAGCATCCGGCCGGTGATGTTCTCGCCCTTTTCAAATTTGCTTTCGGCAATGGCACAGTCCGCAAGGCCAACACCGTCCCGCCCCAGTATGGCCTCCACCGGGATGCGGAGGGTTTGGTAGAGCAGGTCGTCCCGCTTGCTCCAGGCGGAAAAATCCTTGCCGCCGTTCATGATGCTGGGCAGTGCGCTGGTGACGGAGAAGGAGGGGAGGGAGACCTCCTTATTGGTCATCAGCCGGAACACGGCGGGAATGGTTTCCGTCAGCCCCTCCACGCCCCGCTGGGGCAGGGAGATGTCCAGCCACGCCAAGCGGCTGCGGGCCTGCTTGCCCGCGGCGTCGTCCTTGCCGCACCGCCGGGCAAATTCCTGCAATTCCTGATACCAGCGCCGGGAGCCGTCGTAATCCATGGCCAGCGCGCAGAGCATACTCATGCCCTGCATCAGCGCGGGTGATGCCGCGATCTCCGCTTCCGGGAGACTGCGGTAATATTTTTCCATTTCGCTGTAATGTCCCATGCCGGGGGGCAGCTCCGCGTTGCGGACGAGAAGCTCGGAAACCTTGGCGTGGTCGCCGCATCTGGTGTAGCATTCCAGGGCGTGGGCGTAATCCTCTTTCAGCTCATAGTAGAGCGCGCCCCGGCTGAAAAGCGCCCGGCGCTTTTCCTCGCTGTATTCCCGCGCCATCTCCCACAGAAGGAAGTCGCGGAACTGCGGCCAGAAGCGGAAGTGCTGCATGTCGTCGTAGCGGAGCATGGTGGTGTGGCTCAGGAGCCAGTCCAGGCGGCTGCCCGCGTGGGGGTCGCCGGTGACCATCCGCGCCATTTCCGGGTTGAACCGCTCGAAGGGTGCCAGCTCCAGCAGGAACTGCCGTACGGGAAGATCGAACCGCCGGTAAATCGCGTCCTCGAAATAGGAGAACACCTCCCGGAACGCCCGCGCCACGATCTCCGGGCCAAAGGGCTTTCCGCCGGACATGCACCGGGCGGTGACGGCGATGCCCAGGGGGTAGCCGACGGATTCTCTCAGAATGCCGCCGATCTCGCTGTCCGTCACCGGAATGCCGCAGCCGGAAAAATATTTTCGGATATCCTCCCGGTCAAAGAGCAGGTCGTCGGCCTCCAGCGTGGCCATCAGGCCGGAATACTGGAACGCCGTCAGATATCCGGGCGGCGCGCCCCGGGAGAGAAGTACGAAGCGTTTGGCGGGGTCGGAGCGGATCAGCTCGCACAGCGCCTGCCCGCCATCCTCCGCCGGTATCATCTGAAAATCGTCAATGAGCAGGATATCCCACCCGTCCGAAAGGGCGGGAAGGGCGAAATCCGCCGCACCGGCATTCCGCCGCAGCACGTTTCGCCCGGAGAGCAGAGCGTCCGCCAGCGCGGTTTTTCCAAAGCCGCAGGGCGCGCTGAAAAAGAGGACGCGCCCGCGCTCCATAAAGCCGTCAAACCGCTGCTGAACAGACGGCTTCACAATCATATTCCCGGTCACGTTCTCCCTCCCTTTCCCTGTCAGGGGGCAGCGCCCCTGCACCGTACACATTCCAACGCCATTTTATCCTATCATTATACATGCCTGACAGAAAATGTAAATCATGCCAAAGTATGATACGGGAGCAATTTGCACTTCCCTTTCCGGAAAAACCCCGCTGTTTGGGCGTTTTGACAGTTTTGGATAGGCTCTAAACGAGTGAAAAACAAATAACCCGCCGAAGACTGTCAGACTTAGGCAGTCCCCGGCGGGGATGAAAGTATGATGGGTGGGTGGAGGCTATGTCCCGGTAAAGGGGGATTTACTGCTCCCGCGTTTCATACCGCAGCGGCACGCCGTACACGGCTTCGTAGGTTGCCCGGCAGAAGTCCTCCGTTTTTTGCCGCAGCTGTTCCCGGGCGGCGGGGCGGGACAGGGTCTCGTCCGGCCAGATGGGGGCGCCTAAGTGGGGCGTGTACTCCTGTACCGGGAACCCGTCGGCGCCGACCAAATCGCTGTCCGCCATCGTGATGAAGCACGGCACCACCGGCACATGGTTTTTCAGCGCCATGTCAAAGGCTCCGGGCTTCAGGGGCTTGGGCTTGCGGTAGTTCCACCACATGCTCTGCTCCGGGTAGATCAGCAGACAGTTGCCCTCCGACAGCACCCGGTCTACCGCCCGGAGGAACTTCTTCATGGTCTGCATGTTGGAGCTGAGGGGAAGGGTGTCGCAGCTGCGCATGAGAAAGCCGTAAAAGCCGGGGAAGCTGGTGTAGTTCCCCTCCCGGATCACCCGGTACATCCGCTTGGGATGCTTCGACGCGTCAAACACCTTCTGCATGATGAAGCTGTCCATGGGGTGAAAATGGTTGCAGGTGATCACCGCACCCTTTACCCCGGCCAGATGCTCCAGTCCCTCGGTTTTGCACAGAATGAGCTCTTTTTTCCGCCGCAGATTCCAGAAATACAGGTACGCCGCGCCAAAGGCCGCCGTCCGCCTGCACTCGGCGGGAAAGCGCCTGTCCGCGTACTCGATCTCCTCCGGCAGCAGGACGCGGCTGGGGGGATCGTTTTCCACGTCCTCGTCAAAGCGCCCCTCCCGCTCATATTGGGCGATCTTTTCCAGGATGGCGAGCCTTTCCGGGGATTTGGGGATTTCCTTCATACGTTCACCACCCGCCTGATCTTCCAGCGGATCAGCATATTTGCCGTCCGCTTTCTGGCCTGTCGTTTGCCCATGGCGATCAGATGCGTGGTCTCCTCGGCGGAGCGGGCGATGTGCCATTCGGTGTAGCCTTCCCGAACCTCGCGGATTTCCTCCAGGTAGCCGGAACGTTCCGCGTAGTCCCAGAAAACGTCGCCGAAGGCCACGTTGTCCCGGTGCCAGGGCTTGAAGTCCAGATTGTAGTGGATGAGCTTGGGGGCGCTGGTGTGGACGTCGCAGGGCATGGTGTTCCACTCGAAGCCCACGTACTCCACCCGGTTCTTGCAGATGACGTTCAGATAGTCCTGATCCTGGGCAATCTGGAAGGTGACGCTTTGCAGCAGGCGGAGGAACACGTTCAGGAAATCGCATTTGCGCATGGCGTCCAGATTCATCAGCAGCACGCCGGCGTTGAAGTAGTGATCCGCCGCCACCCGCAGGCGCTTCTTGGTGTACAGCGCCAGCGCCGGGATGGAACCGACCACGCTGTCGGGGATTGCCCCCACCAGATTGTCCTCCAAGTCCACGTCGTACAGCTCCGACACGTCCCCCAGCAGCACCACGTCGCTGTCCAGGTACAGCGCCTTGTCAAGCCAGGGAAACAGATCGGGAATGAACAGGCGGTAGTAGGTGGATTTGGAATAATAGTCCCGGGTGTGGAGCTTGTCGGCAAACTGCTCCACGGCCTGGGTGATGTCGATAAACTCCATGGTAAAGCCCTCGGAGGCAAAGCCTTCCGTCAGCCGCCGGATATTCTCCGGATCCAGGCCGGTGTGGAGGATTCGCAGGGCGTAATCCCGCTTGGGATTGCAGTTCTCCTTCAAAGACGTAAGCGTCACCGCGAGGAAGGGGACGTAGGCGTTGTCACAGGCGAAAAATAAATTGACGGGGTTCATTGTAGGTTCTCCTTTATGGACAGATATTCATTCAGGATGTCGTCGAAGCAGGTGTAGCCGAAGCGCTTGTGTACCTTCTCTGCCTGCCACTGCTTGATGTTCTCCGTGTGGGGATAGGGAGTATAAAACAGCCGCTTGGAAAAATGCCGGATCACGGTGTGGCCGTGGAGGAATTTCTGGTCGTTGAACCGCTGGGGCAGAAGCCGCCGGGATGTGGTGGAGCGAATCAACGCGGACTGATCGGCGAACATCAGCTTCTTTGTCCGGATAAGCGCCCGGGCTTTTTCAAAAATCCCGGTCTTGCGGCACCGCTTCATGTTGAACAGAAGCACACCGGCGTTGATGTAGTTTGGGTTAATGAGATATTTCCCATAGTGATCCCGGGCGGCGGCGTATTCCACGGCTTCCACGTCCAGATCGTAAAGCAGGCCGATGTCCTTGCAGACCATAATGTCCGCGTCCAGGTACAATAGCTTGTCCGGCAGGGGAAGAAGGTCTGCCAGCAGCCGCAGCAGGGTGTAGGGGGAGCAGTAGCAGCCCTCGTTGGCATTTTGCTTCAGATGCTGCTCGTAAAGCGCGGTCACGTCGTAGAGCTTTACGTGGGTGTCGGGGTTGTGGCGGCGCAGCGCCGTCTCGATGATGTCCGCATGGTGCCGGGTCATGGGAAGATAATTGGGGGAAACCCGGGTCAGCTCCATGGTGAAAATATGGATGGTCAGCGGCCTGGGCGCGTCCAGCCGGCGCACAATGGACAGGCTCGACGTCAGAACGCCGTCGAACACCTTGTCGTTGCCGCAATACAGGATATCGGTCACGTCTTCTCCTCTTTCTTCACATATCGGATGTATTCGTAGTCGCTTTCCTTACTCCGGCTGACCATGGTCTTGTAGATCTCATCCCGCAGCGCCTGCGCTCTGGCTCTGGGGGGAAGACTGTGGTCGGGGTAGAAGGGGCCGTCCAGATAGGTCACCGTCCGGGGCTTCCGGCCGAAGCGGCGGCGGTGGTAGGTGGTGGTCAGGGCGAAGCTGGGAACGTCCAGCTCCACGGGGTACTTCATGGACGTGGCGGGGAAATCCCGGATGCCGGTATAGTACGGCCAGATGTGGGCTTCCGGGTAGACCATGATGAAGCTGCCTTCCTCAATCCGGGTGCGGATGGCGTCCAGGAAGGAACGCATGGCTTTTATGTTGGAGGGGAGGGGCAGAGCGCCTAAGTACGGCGTGATCTTTCCCAGCACCGGCATGGACACGTTGTTGGGGTGGACGATCATATAGACGCTTTTGGGGAACAGCGCCAGATTGGGCAGGAAGGGGTCGCCCACCTGCTGGGTGTGGTTGCCGTAGACAAAGCAGCCGGTCTTGCCGACTGCTTTCAGCACCTGACGGTTTTCAAAGCGCGCGTGGAGCGCCAGCTTGCAGTACAGGAACGCCGCGGGCATGGCGAACAGGCGATAAGCGACGAACCTTGCCGCCTTCCACCCGGGACGGGGGTCAATGTACCGGTAGCTTTCGTCAATGCGCCGGGGTTCGATTTGGGCAGAGGAAAACTCGTCGGTTCGCGCGTCGGTGTAATATACGGTTTTGATTGGCGGGGGGGCTTGCGAATTCATAAGAGGCTCCATCCAAATTGTTTCCAAAGTGTGTATCAGTTTACCGCCAAAGTCCCCGAAAGTCAAGAAGCTCTGTCGTTCCCCCGCTCTACCCGCCCGTCCCTTCCTGTTTTGCCGGTAGAATAAGGCAGGCGGGACTCTACCGGGAGTTCTACCGGCAGAGGAATGGCTATTGGAGAAAGAATGGGCGCGTTTTCCCGTAAAGCTTCTGCCCGTCAGGTTCCGCGTGGGAGAACCAGACAAAATCGGATGTTTCTAATTGTTCAGCCGGACATATGCGTCCCACCTCATCCCCTGTGCCGGTTGCCGTTCAATCCAGTTTGCGCATGTCTGTTTTGTCCATTTAGCTCCCGAAAAAGTTAATATTATTTCGAGCATTTGTTGATATATAACATATTATGGCATAAAAATATATCTATTTTGTCCTGCTCAAAACGGTTGACGAACGTCGGAAAATCCCGTATTATAGGATTATGGAAACACGGCAAAAGACATAGACGATTCAATTCGCAGCATGGATAAAACGGATAAGTCGCCCGTTTCGCCCTAACAGACTAACACGCCTTTTACGGAATCCCGCGATAAAAGGGGCAGCTCCTTCGAGGTAAATACCATGAACAATACGATCCTGTTTGTCGGAGAGCATCCGAAATCCTTCGACGTGCGGTGGCACACCCATGACGCCTGGGAGCTGGTGTACTGCACCAGCGGCCAGGGCGCGTTCCGGTTTGAAAACGGCACCGTCCTTCCCTACCGGGTGGGGGAAATGGTGGCGATCCCGCCCCTGGAGGTCCACGCCAATTCCAGCCGGGAAGGCTTCACCAATATCCATCTGACCATCGCCGACCCCTCCTTCCCCTACAAGACGCCCTTCCGGGTGGCGGACGACGACACGGGCAGCCTTCACAGCGCCTTCACCCAGGCGAAGACCTATTACATGACCGACATCCGCGGACGGGAGCTGGTGCTGGAAGCCCTGGGGGCGCTGATTACCAGCTACATTGTGGTGTTCCGCAGCAGCGCGGCGTTTTCCGAGCCGGTGGAAAAGATCCGGGAGGGCATCCTCAAAAATTATTCCCGGGTGGATTTCTCCCTGGACGAGGTCATCCGGCAGCAGCCGTTTCACTACGACTACCTGCGCAAGCGCTTCAAAAAAGAGGTGGGGGTATCCCCCCTGGAATACATGACGAATCTGCGGATGAAAAGCGCGGAAATGCTGCTGACCGCCATGTGGGCAAACGAGTACACCGTGTCGGAGATCGCCCGGATGTGCGGCTACGACGATGCGCTGTATTTTTCCCGGGTATTCAAAAAGCACTACGGCTGTTCCCCCAGCACCTTTGCCAAAAAAGGAAGAACGCAAGCAAGCGAATAATACCACAAATACACAGGAGGAAATTAACATGACTGCAATGGAAAGATTTGCAAATTCTATCGTCGTCCCCGTGGTCGTTCTGGACAAGGCGGAGGACGCAGTCCCCACCGCGAGAGCCATGCTGGCCGGCGGGATCGACACCATGGAGATCACCTTCCGTACCGCCTGCGCGCCGGAGGCCATCAGGGCGGTGGCGGAGAACTGCCCCGAGGTGCTGGTGGGCGCCGGTACCGTCCTGAATCTGGAGCAGTGCAAGCTGGCGCTGGAAATGGGTGCCAAGTTCATCGTCTCCCCCGGCTTCAGCGAAGAGGTGGTGGGCTACTGCGTGGAGCACGGCGTCGCCGTCGCCCCCGGCTGCGTCACCCCCACCGAGATCATGAGCGCCATGAAATACGGCCTGAAAATGGTCAAGTTCTTCCCGGCCAATGTTTACGGCGGCCTGAAGGCCATGAAGAATCTGTCCGCACCCTTTGTGGGCATGAAGTTCCTGCCCACCGGCGGCGTGAACAGCGACAACATCAGAGAGTACATCGACGCCCCCTTCATCCACGCCGTGGGCGGCAGCTGGGTCTGCCCCAAGGCGGACATTGCCGCGGGCAACTGGGGCAAGATTACCCAGCTGTGCCTGGACGCCCGGAAGGCCGCCAAGGGCGAGTGAAAGGAGCCGCACAATGATTTCCTATGTAAAAGCGGGCATCGTCAAATGGCCAATGAGCGTCATCCGGTTGGACTGCCCAGATAGGGATCAGTTGGTTGATATGGCGGACAAGATACTGACCGCATGGCGGGGCTACTCTGATCCGGAGGCGTTTATCTTTGCGGAAACCGACGGCGAACCCCATAACACCATTACCCCCCATTGCCCGCCGCCGGGGCGCGGACTATGAGCTGGATCTGGTGCTGCGCAACAACATCACTACGGAAGAACACCCGCTGGGCGTGTACCATCCCCATGCCGAGCTGCACCACATCAAGAAGGAAAACATCGGGCTTATTGAGGTCATGGGTCTTGCTGTGCTGCCCTCCCGGCTGAAAGGAGAGCTGGCGGCATTGGAAGAGGCTATTCTCAGCGGTGCGGACATTACTTCCGACCCGGTGCTATCTAAGCACGCGCCCTGGGTGGAGGAACTGAAAACCCGGTACAGCTTTACGGCGGAGAATACCGCTTCCATCTTGCGGGAAGAAGTCGGGCAGGTGTTCCGGCAGGTGTTGGAACACGCCGGTGTCTACAAGCGGACAGAAAGTGGCAGAAAGGCATTCCTGCGGTTCGTTGACACAGTCAAACAGCAGACTTGAATGTTGTAACCACAGGCGCGGGACGTCGGGGCGATTTTCAAGAAAACCAAGAAGTACCTGCCTGTTGAGGAAGGACTTTTTGAACCTTTGATTTTTGAAATTACCCACATTCAGGAGGCATAATGACCATGTGGAACGGCAAAAAGAAAGCCCTTACATTCAGTTATGATGACGCGGTATCACAGGATATTCGGTTAATAGAAATATTCAACAGATATGGGCTCAAGTGTACCTTCAACATGAATTCTGAACTGTTGGGCATGAACGGAACTTTGATACGGGATGGTGTTGAGGTTACCCATTATAAGAACAAGCCAGAGGATATTCGCTATATCTATGATGGTCATGAAGTGGTAGCCCATTCTCTGCCCCATCCCTTTCTTCCCGATTTGCCCGATGACGAGATCATTCGCCAAGTAGAGCAGGACCGTCTGAATCTCAGCGAGCTGGTAGGCTATGAGGTGTGTGGATTTGCGTACCCATGTAGTTCTCCTAAAAATGATCTACGCACCATTGAAATCGTTCGGCAAAAAACCGGTGTTAGATATGCCAGAACCGTTGAGACCACTATGAGCTTTGCCCCACAAAAGGATTTGTATTTCGTTCAGGGCTCCATCTATCACCACGCACAATGGGACAATCTGTTTGAAATGGGGGAGCGTTTTCTTGCTGCAGAGGAAGGAGAATTCTATATCTGGGGCCACAGCTATGAATTTGATATTTTCCCCGAGCGCTGGGGGATTTTCGAAGAGTTCTGCAAGATGATGAGCAACAAGCCTGACATCTTTTACGGCACAAATAGAGAAGTCTTTCTCTCCAATGAATATCAGACCATAAAGTAGTATTTAGGGAACACATTCAAAAATGATGAACAGATGGGAACGGATAGACTTTCTGATGTGGAAATGAATAGTAGGAGGTTCAGAATGCATTATTACCTGGCAATTGACATCGGCGCTTCCTCCGGGCGGCATATTGTAGGCTGGCAGGAGGGCGGTGTCTTGCGGACAAAAGAGGTATACCGTTTTCCCAACGGTGTAACCGAAGTAAACGGACACCTGACCTGGGACATTCGGAAGCTGTTTTCCTATGTGGTGTCGGGCATCTTGGAGGCGTTCAAGGAATATCCCACCATTGAATGCCTGTCCATCGATACATGGGGCGTGGACTATGTGCTGCTGAAGGGGGAGGAGGAAGTATATCCTGTCTATGCATACCGCGACGGCCGTACGGGAGCGGTGATTCCACAGATCCATGAGAAAATGTCGTTTTCTGAACTCTACCGCCATACCGGATGCCAGTTCCAGCCTTTCAACACCATCTATCAGCTTTATCACGAGAAACTGAACGGCCGATTGGAGGGTGTTACCGATCTGCTGATGATCCCAGAATATCTCATGTGGGAACTTAGTGGCGTGAAAGCACGGGAATATACCAACGCCACCACCATGGGTATGGTAAATGCCGAATACGGCGAATTTGACAGGGAGATCATCGATACGCTGGGTTATCCCAGTCATCTGTTCCCTAAACTGAGCCAGCCCGGTACGGTATTGGGCAATCTGCGCCCGGAAATCGCGGAAGCGGTGGGCGGTAACTGCAAGGTTATACTCTGCGCCACCCACGACACCGGCTCTGCGGTAGAGGGCATTCCTATGGAGGTCAATCAGCCTTACATTTCCTCCGGCACCTGGTCCCTTCTGGGCGTGAAAACCCCGAAACCTATCACAGACAGGGCCAGCGAGGAAGCCAACTACTCCAACGAGGGCGGCGTGGGCTACAACCGCTACCAGAAAAACATCATGGGCATGTGGCTGGTCAACGAGCTGCGCCGGGACATCTGCCCGGAGCTACCATTCCCGGAGATCGTGAAAACGGCGGAGGAAAGCACCTGCGGCATTCTGGTGGATGCCAATGCCCAGGAGTTCCTGGCACCCAAGAGCATGAAAGCTGCCTTTGACAAGGCAACAGGCGGCAGTCTGCATACCATTGGCGACTATTTCCGCTGTGCTTACCGGTCTTTGGCAGTCAGCTACCAGAAGGCTATTGAGGAACTGGAAGCCAACACCAGAAAACAATATGAAAAGCTGTACATCGTAGGCGGCGGAGCAAAGAACGCTTTCCTGAACCATCTGACAGAGGAAGCCACCGAAAAGCAGGTCATCTCCCTGCCCATTGAAGCCACCGCTTTGGGCAATCTGAAAATACAAATGGAGGCAGACAAATGAGTTACGAAGAAGCAAAAGCCAAATATGCCGCTATCGGCGTGGACACCGACGCTGCCATCGCGAAGCTGAAAACCGTGCCCGTTTCCCTGCACTGCTGGCAAGGAGACGATGTCCGGGGTTTTGACACCGATCCCACCAAGCCCCTCACCGGCGGCATCCAGACCACCGGCAACTATCCCGGCCGGGCCAGAACACCAGAGGAGCTGATGGCCGATCTGGACATGGTGCTGAAGCTGTGCCCCGGCACCAAGAAGATGAATCTGCACGCCTCGTACGCCATTTTCGAGGATGGCGAGTGGGCAGATCGCGACGCACTGGAACCCAAGCACTTTGCAAAGTGGGTTCAGTTCTGCAAGGAGCGGGGCCTCGGGTGCGACTTCAACCCCACTTTCTTCTCCCATCCCAAGGCCAACGGTCTGACTCTGTCCTCTCCCGATCCCGAAATCCGAAAATTCTGGATCAACCATGGCAAGGCCTGCATCCGCATTTCTGCTTACCTTGCCGAAGAGTTGGGGCAGCCCTGCGTGATGAACATCTGGACCGGCGACGGCTTCAAAGATATCCCCGCTGACCGGCTGGGGCCGAGAGTCCGCTACCGGGAAGCAATCGATGAGATCCTCTCTGAACCATACGACTTCACCAAGGTCAAGCCCTGCATCGAAAGCAAGGTGTTTGGCATCGGCGTGGAGGCTTATACTGTTGGCAGCGCGGAATTTGCCCTGAGCTACGCCGCAATGAATAAAGACAAGTGCATCCCGCTGATGGATAACGGTCACTATCATCCCACCGAGGTTGTGTCCGACAAGATCCCCGCCCTGCTGGCCTTCTTCCCGGAGATCGCCCTGCACATCACGCGGCCCATCCGCTGGGACTCTGATCATGTGGTGCTGCTGGACGACGAAACCAAGGAGATTGCCAAGGAGATCGTCCGCTGCGGCGGTCTGGATGGCAGGGTTGACATAGCTCTCGACTACTTCGATGCCTCCATCAACCGCATTTCCGCCTGGACCGTGGGCTTCCGGAATGTTCAGAAAGCTCTGCTGATGGCTCTGTGCACCCCCGATCTCACTGCCATGCAGAATGACGGCAACTGGACGGAACTGATGGTGCGTCAGGAGGAGCTGAAAACCATGCCCTTCGGGAAGGTTTGGGAACAGTATTGCCGGGAGTGCGGCGCTCCTGCCGACGGTGAGTGGTTCCAGACCGTAAAACAGTACGAGAATCAAGTGCTGAGCAAGAGAGGTTGATTGTAATGAAAGACATTTTTACCGCTCCCTTTGTGGAGGAAATGCGGAAAACCACCGTGAATATGTACCGCCTGGGCTGGGACGAGCGCAACGGCGGCAACATCAGCTATCTGCTGAACGAAGCCGAAGTAGGGGAGTACCTTGACCTGAATCACGTCATCCGTACCATCCCTCTGGGCTTTGACGCAACCGCAATTATTGGCAAGATTTTCATTGTCACCGGCACCGGCAAATACTTCAAGAACGTGGACGCCGATCCCGAGACCAACCTGGGCATCGTCCGCATCGCTGCCGACGGACAGACTGCCGAGCTGCTGTGGGGCTACTCCGACGGCGGCAAGTTCACCTCCGAATTTCCTGCCCACCTCATGAGCCATATGGCCCGTCTGAGTGTTGACCCCGACAACCGGGTTGTGATGCACTGCCATCCCACCAACACTCTGGCTATGAACTACGTCCACGAGCTGGACGAGAAGAAATTCACCCATACGCTCTGGGAAATGTGTACCGAGTGCATCGTGGTGTTCCCGAAGGGCGTGGGCGTCGTGCCGTGGATGGTTCCGGGCGGCTCCGAGATCGCGCAGGCCACCTGCGAGCTCATGAAAACCTACGATGCAGCCATCTGGGCGCAGCATGGGTTGTTCGTGTCCGGCCCTGATTTCGACACGGCGTTCGGCCTTATGCATACCATCGAGAAGGCCGCGGCCATCTACGCCGAGGCCCGTATGCTCAACGGCAGCAGCGACGAGTTCCGCAACACCATCACCGACGACGGCCTGCGCGCCATCGCCCGCGATTTCAAACTCGATATCAACGAAAGCTTCCTGGACTAGCGCAGCTGCCGGCCATAGGAACAAGTGAAAGGCGAATCGATCATGGCAATGTCTCAGGAGCGCAAGGGCACCATCGCGGTGTCGTTGACGAACTTCCTGGATTCCGGGTGCATCGTGGCGTCGTCGGTGGCGCTGACGGCGTGGGCCGCCGCATTCGGTTTCGGCTCGATGTGGACCTCTATCCTGGGCGCTATCGGCGCGAACGCGTTCGGCGCCGCCATCGGCGCGCTTATCGGCGGATTTCTGACCGACAAGTACGGTCGCACCATCATCTACCGCTACAACCTGCTGGTATACGCCATAGGCGTGGCAATCGCCATGTGCGCCATGAACCTGCCCATGGTGGTGGTGGGCGTGGTGCTCTCCGGTCTGTCGGTGGGAGCGGGCGTCCCCGCATCGTGGAGCTACATCTCCGAAACGTCCACCTCAACCAAGCGCGCCGCGAACATCGGCATCAGCCAGTTCGCATGGAGCTGCGGCCCGGCCATCATCTTCCTGCTGTCCTTGGCCCTGTCGTTTGCGCTCCCTGGTTTCGCAGCCGACGGCAAGACGTTGCTGCCCGCTGGAACCTACGGTCCCTTCGACGGCCTGCTGTCCACGCGCATCCTGTTCTTGGTGCTGCTCGTGGTGGCCCTTGTCGCATGGAATCTGCAGCGTCAGCTGCAGGAGTCCAAGGATTGGAAGGAGAAGCAGGGCGAAGCAGCTGGGCACGAGTCGTTCGGCCGCATGATGGCCAACGCGCTGAAGAACCCCGTCAACGTAAAGACCATCGTGTTCCTGGTGGCCGTGTATCTGACGTGGAACCTGGCGGCGGGTACCAACGGCCAGTTCATGCCGTACCTGTATGCCGCTGCCGGCAACCTGGATTCGGTGGGGCAGAGCCTCCTCGGCGTAGTGCAATGGGTGCTTGTGGCCGTCTGCTCGCTGGCGGTGTTCTCCAAGCTGGGCGATAAGGTGCCGCATCGCGTGCTGTTCGGCGTCTCGG
>ERZ773139.1841-NODE-1841-length-23154-cov-5.915970_pt1 | contig 23154 bp, 16 predicted proteins | sample MGYA00580854_ERZ773139 | MGnify/ENA primary metagenome ERZ773139 (study PRJEB29015, sample SAMEA2737809) | human gut metagenome | biome: human gut; feature: human-associated habitat; material: faeces | place: China | collected 2012 ...
TTGGCAGTCCCCGCAAAGTGAACGGTTTCGCCAGAGGCTCCCCTACTAGGGGAGCTGTCGAGCGCTAACGAGACTGAGAGGTTGTACTAAGACGGGCCTGCCCGTGTGCGTGGCTGATGATGAAGAGGCTGCTCCTGTTCTTTGAGACGAGAGGAATAAAACGATGATCACCACTGATGAACTGAAAGTACAGCTGGCTGAATACCACACCGCTGTAAAAGACTTGGAGGAGGCGCTGGCCATCGACGCTTCCCGCAAGCGCGTGCAGGAGCTGGAGCACACCATGTCCCGCCCCGGCTTCTACGACGACGCTGAGCTGAGCAAGAAGGTCTTCGACGAGGTGGGCGACCTGAAGGGCAAGCTGAACCGCTTCGAGAAGCTGCAGGGCCTGTACGATGACGCAGAAACCATGCTGGTCATGCTGGACGAGGAGTACGACCCCGAGATGGTGCCGGAGGCCGAAGAGGCCGTCAACGCCGTGGGCAAGGCTGTGGACGAGCTGCAGCTGATGACCATGCTGAACGGTGAGTACGACCACAGCAACGCCATCCTGACCTTCCACGCAGGCACCGGCGGCACCGAGGCACAGGACTGGGCCGAGATGCTCTACCGTATGTACAACAAGTGGGCGCAGGCTCACGGCATGACCGTCGAGGTCCTGGACTATCAGGACGGCGACGAGGCCGGCATGAAGAGTGCTTCCATGATGGTCAAGGGCGCCAACGCCTACGGCCTGCTCAAGAGCGAGAACGGCGTCCACCGTCTGGTGCGCGTCTCTCCCTTTGACGCCAACGCCCGCCGTCAGACCAGCTTTGCTTCACTGGAAGTCATGCCCGAGCTGGACAACACCATCCAGGTGGACATCCGCCCCGAGGACATCGAGATGCAGGTCTACCGCTCCTCTGGTGCCGGCGGCCAGCACATCAACAAAACTTCTTCCGCTGTCCGACTCATCCATAAGCCCACCGGCATCGTGGTCAGCTGCCAGACCCAGCGCAGCCAGTTCCAGAACCGCGACTACGCGATGGAAATGCTGAAGGCAAAGCTGTACCAGATTGCCAAGCAGCAGCACATGGATAAGATCGACGACATCAAGGGCGTCCAGAACGAGATCGCATGGGGCCACCAGATCCGCTCCTACGTCTTTATGCCCTACACGATGGTCAAGGACCACCGCACCAACTACGAGACCGGCAACGTGGACGCTGTCATGGACGGCGACCTCGACGGCTTCATCTTCGCTTACCTCAAGGCCGCAAGCCGTGGTGAGCTGCAGGATACCTAAAATCAGAGCATAATAAAAACGTCTGTACTTCGTTTGGAGGTACAGACGTTTTTTTATTCGAGATCGCCGAGTATCCCCGGCCAGAGCGCCTCCTCCTGCCGCATGGCGACGAAGCAGCAGTCGAGGTACATCTTGTTCACGGCAGCGACGATGGTACCGCGCAGCAGACGCTTTTCGTCGGCGGCATCCGGGTCGAGGCCGCAGATGGTGCGGCTGACACCGAAGATGTAGGGCAGGCAGTTCTCCACCTCGTCGCAGAAGTAGTCGTAGGCTTCGGCGGCGGTGCAGTGAGCCCGCTGCATCTGAAAGAGGGTGTCGATGTTTTCCAGCGAGAGGACATTTTTAGACAATACGATATAGATGAGAGAAGCCAGCTGTTCGCGGGAATACTTCTTTTTGACGGGGTGGGAGATGACTCCTTTCTTGACGTAGTTGCTCACCATGGAGGGGGTGAGCTCCACCCCGGGGAAGCCCCGGAAGCAGCTGTTGACGAGTTGCACGGTCTGGTCGAGATACAGCCCCACGGAGGGCAGCTCCCGGTAGCGCGGCAGGGAAAACCCGGCGGCGCAGGCCGTGACACGGCGTTTCATTTCCTGATTCATGGTGGTAGTATAGCGCATTTTTGAGTCGGGGTCAACCGTTTATGAAAACAATATTAAGAATTTTACGAATCGCTTGACAGGTTTTTGGAAAACTGATATAGTGGACTCACCGAACGTAAAAAATGCGGCGGACACCCGCCGGAATGGAGATAGATGGATATGAAACGAATCGTTGTGGACTCTTCCGCCAGCCTGTATGCGCTGGACGGCATTGATTTTGCTGCTGTGCCTCTGAAGATCGTGACCGACGAGAGGGAATACCTCGACGACGGCACGCTGGACGCCGTGGAAATGGCGACTACCCTGCGCACCTATAAGGGCAAGACCAGCACCTCCTGCCCCAACATCGGCGACTGGCTGGAGGCTTATGAGGGCGCAGATGAAATTTATGCCATCACCATCACCGGCACCCTGTCGGGCAGCTGCAACGCCGCCCAGCTGGCCGCAGAAGAGTATCAGGCAGAGCACCCGGGTGCTCAGGTCTTTGTGCTGGACAGCCTGTCTGCCGGCCCGGAACTGGTGCTGCTGGCAGAGCATATCCGTGCGCTCATCGAAGAGGGCAGGGACTTTGACGAGGTGTGCGAAGAGATGCTGCGCTACCGTCACCACACCCATCTGCTGTTCTCGCTGGAATCGCTGGCGAATCTGGCCCGGAATGGCCGGGTGAAGCCCGCTGTGGCTGCTGTGGCGCGGATGCTCAACATCCGGGTCATCGGCAAGGCCAGCGATGTGGGCGAACTGGATGTCCTCTGCAAGACCCGCGGCGAGCACGGCGCTCTCGAGCGCATCGTGCTGGAGCTCAAAAGCCACGGCTACACGAACGGCAAGGTCATCATTGCCCACTGCGGCAACCCCGCCGCCGCCGAGCGCCTGATGCACATGGTGCGGGCTGTCTTCGAGGGCGCACAGGTGCGGGTGACCGAATGCGGCGGCCTGTGCAGCTACTACGCCGAGCTGGGCGGCCTCATGGTGGGCTTCGAGGACGCGGACGCCTGAGCTTGAAATCTCCGCATCTCTGCGCTATACTATTCCCATAAAAATGCTGCCGAAAGGCAGCGGGGGAGGCGCAGATGTTCTTTCGGCTGCCGGTCGTACGGTTCTTCAATCGTGTCATCAACAGGGCCACGGTTACAGTGGCCCTTGTTTTGCTGCAGATCGGCTGGCTGCTCTGGGCCTTCTTCTCCCTCACCGCCGGAAAGGTGTGGGTGAATGCGGGGCTGAACGTCCTCAGCCTCTTCATCACCCTCTACCTCGTGCGGAAGGATGAGAACAGCGACTATAAGATCATCTGGCTCGTCCTCATCGGCATGATGCCGCTGCTGGGCGGTGCGCTCTATCTGGCCTTCGGCAACAAGGCCCCCGCCAAGCGGATGCGCCAGCGGATGCAGGCGGTGGAGCGCCAGCACACCGCCGACCTCGCCCAGCAGCCGGGCCAGACCGACGCCCTCGACCCCGCCAGCAGGGGACTGAGCCGGTATGTTTCGGAGTACGGGCCATACCCCGCATGGAAAAACTCCACCGCAAAATATTACCCCTGCGGTGAGGCCATGTACCCTGACCTGCTGGCCGACCTCGAAAAGGCAGAGCGGTTCATCTTCCTCGAGTTCTTCATCGTCCGCACCGGCAAGATGTGGAAGGGGGTAGAGGACATCCTTGTCCGCAAGGCGGCGCAGGGGGTGGATGTCCGGCTCATCTACGACGATTTCGGCAGTCTGCTGGGTCTGCCGTCCGATTTCGTGGTGCAGATGGAGCGGGCGCATATCCGCTGCATCCCGTTCAACCCGGTGGTGCCGCTGGTGTCGCTGGTCATGAATCACCGCGACCACCGGAAGATCGTGGTCGTGGACGGAAATACAGCCTATACGGGCGGCATCAATCTGGCCGACGAGTATATCAATGAAGAAGAGAGGTTCGGCTACTGGAAGGACGCAGCTCTCCGCACCGAGGGCGCGGCGGTCTGGAACTTCACGGTGATGTTCCTTGACCACTGGAACGCCTTCCGCCCCAGCGAGGAGGACTATGCGCCTTTTATGCCTCAGGCTGAGTCCCTGTCTGCCCAGTCGGACGGAGTGATACAGCCCTACGGGGACAGCCCGCTGGACGAAGAGGCTCTGGCCGAGACGGTCTACCTGAATATCATCAATCAGGCCCAGCGGTATGTCTATATCTATACGCCCTACTTCGCAGTGGGCGAGACCATGCTGGAAGCCCTCAAGGCGGCGGCAAAGCGGGGCGTGGACGTCCGGCTGGTGCTGCCGGGCATCCCGGACAAGAAGCTCATCTTCCGGCTGACCCGCTCCTATTATGTGCCGCTGCTCCGGGCGGGGGTGCGCATCTACGAGTTCACGCCCGGCTTCCTCCACGCCAAGTGCTACGTCAGCGATGACCGCGCCGCCGTGGTGGGCAGTATCAACATGGATTACCGCAGCCTCTTCCTCCACTTTGAGTGCGGGGCGCTGCTGCTCTATAACAGTCAGGTCATTGCTCTGCGGGACGATGTGCTTCGCACCCTGCCAGAGTGCCGGGAAGTGCAGCTGGCCGACTGCCGCACCTCGCTGGCCGGGACGCTGCTGGACAGTGTGCTCCGCCTGCTGAGCCCGCTGATGTGAGCGATACTGCGGTGGAATAAGTGGCAAAGTTCCATAAATTAAATGATATATCGTTCAATATTGATTGTTTGCCAACCTGGCAAAGTTCTCCTGATTGGCAAACTACCTACTTTGCCAGCAAGCCTTAAGTTTGCCAACGTGGCAAAGTTTGATTTGTGACGATAACACGCTGGTATTTTGGAACTTTGCCAGATAACACGTCGGTCTCAGAGCAAACGTGCATGATTGGCTCTGTGTCGGGCTATACTACTCCCAAAGAGATGAAAGGGAGCGTAACGCTTATGACACAGAGACAAAAAGCTCTTCTGAGCTGTGCCGTGGCGGCGGCACTGCTGCTGTCCGGTTGCCGCAAAGGCAACAGCAATTCCGGTAGCATGAGCAGTTCGAACGCCATGTCCGGCTCGTCCGGCAGCGCCAGCACCACCCAGACCGGCGGCTGGAAGACCGGCCTCGGCATCCTGACCGAGGCTTCCGATGAGGCCCGTACCGGCACCATCCATACCATCGCTGCCGCCGTCCTGCTGGACGGAGACGGCAAGCTGGCCGACGTGATGCTGGATGAGCTGGAAGTGGAAGTTACCGCCGACGGCAAAGGCGTCGTCACCATGCCCACCGACTACCGCACCAAGCGCCAGAAAGGGGACGACTACCCGCTGGCAGCGGCATCTTCGCTGAAAAAGGGGTGGGCCGAGCAGGCCGATGACTTCGCCGACTACCTCACCGGCATGACGCCCGAGCAGGCATCCATGCTGGAAACGGATAAGGACGGCAAGGCTGCGGACGCCGACCTGCTGTCCGGCTGCACTATCCGGGTGGATCAGTACCGAGACGCCGTGGCGAAAGCCTGCACGAATGCGTCCGCCCTCGGCGCGGCGAAGGGCGACCGGGTGAGCCTCGGCGTGGAGGCGGAGAATGCCTCTTCGGACATCACCGCCACCGACGACAAGGATGTGAACGCAGAAGTTGACCTTACCGTCGTGGCCCTGACTCTGGATGCCGATGGCCGTGTGACCAGCGCCATCGGCGACATGGCAGAGCCTGCGCTGACCATCGCGGCAGACGGCGGCGTCACCGCCCCGGACACCGTCCGCTCCAAGCTTGAGCTGGGCGACAGCTACGGGATGCGGAACGCATCCAGCCTCGGCAAGGAGTGGTACGAGCACAGCGAGGGCTATTGCAGCTACCTCAAGGGCAAGACTGAGGAAGAGGTGGCGGACATCCCTGCCGACGGCTCGGACGCCGACCTCGCGGCCCTCTGCACCATCTCCATCGACGCCCTGCAAAAGGCTGCAGGGGATGCGTTTGAGAATGCGTCATTATAAATTGAACGGAAAGTCTGACCGTCACCGTGAGGTGGCGGTTTTCTTTTTGTCCTTTGTACAAATACACCGAAAACCCTATCGGAAAGGGGCGGTCTGCGGGCAAAACGCGAAAAAATCGGTTTTCCTCTTGCAAAACGGGGCAAAATGCGCTATTCTATAGTCACAGTTTAACAATTTAGCATGGTAAAGCGGTAAAACGAAGCGTCGCTTCTGCTGAATCTGAGGGAGGAAATTACAACATGAAACGTCTGGTATCTGCTTTTCTGGCCGGTGCGATGGCACTGAGCCTTGCCGCCTGCGGCGGTTCTGCATCCACTTCTACGGCTGCTTCTTCTGCCGCCGCCTCTGCCGCCCCGGCAAGCTCCGTGGCCGCTGACAGCGACCTGGCTTACCTCCAGTCCAATGGCAAGATGGTCATCGGCTACACCGTGTATGAGCCGATGAACTACACCGACGCCGACGGCAACTTCACCGGTTTCGATACCGAGCTGGCTACTGCCGTCTGCGGGAAGCTGGGTGTCGAGCCGGAGTTCGTGGAGATCAACTGGGACACCAAGGAGACCGAGCTGGCTGCAAAGAGCATCGACTGCATCTGGAACGGCCTGACCCTGACCGATGACCGCGAGGAGAACATGGCCTGCACCAAGCCCTACGTCAAGAACGCCCAGGTCGTCGTGGTGAAGGACGGCACCGACTACACCTCCACCGCCGACCTCATCGGCAAGACCGTGGTGGCCGAGGCCGGCTCTGCCGGTGAGACCACCATCACCGAGAACGCCGACCTGTCTCAGGCTGATTTCATCTCCAAGGCTGTTCAGACCGACTGCCTGATGGAAGTCGCCGCTGGCACTGCTGACGCCGCCATCCTCGACCTGACTCTGGCTTCTGCCATGATCGGCGAGGGTACCGACTACGCAAACCTCAAGATGGTGGATGAGCTGAACGTCGAGGAGTACGGCGTGGCCTTCCGCAAGGGCAGCGACATGGCCGAGGCTGTGGACAACGCTTTCGACGAGCTGAAGGCTGACGGCACCATGCAGACTCTGGCCGACAAGTACGGCCTGACTCTGGCTGAGTAACTTACATTATAAACGGATAGGTGTAGTGATTCTGTGACTGTGATTTTGGAGCGTCTGACCGGCGCATTCGCGCTCAACTGTGAGCTGTTCTTTCTGACCTTGCTGTTCTCGCTGCCGCTGGGCCTTGTGGTGGCCTTTGGCTCCATGAGCCGGTGCGCACCGCTGCGGGGCGTCGTCAAGACCTTCGTGTGGGTCATCCGCGGTACGCCGCTGATGCTCCAGATCATCGTCATCTACCTTGGCCCCGGCCTGCTGGGCATGACCAACCCCTGGCCCTCCGGCTCTTCGGGCCGTCTGGTGGCGGCGGTGGTGGCTTTCGCCATCAACTACGCCTGCTACTTCTCTGAGATCTACCGCGGCGGCATCGAGGCTGTGCCGAAAGGCCAGACCGAGGCCGGTCAGGTGCTTGGCATGACCAAGAGCCAGATCTTTTTCAAGGTCACGCTCCTGCAGGTCGTCAAGCGCATCCTGCCCCCGATGGGCAACGAGGTCATCACGCTGGTGAAGGATACCTCGCTGGCGAATGTCATCGCCAACAAGGAGATCATCATGATGGCGAAGGAGTACAGCGCCAAGGGCCTTATCTGGCCGCTGTTTTCCACCGCGATTTTCTTCCTCGTCTTTGTCGGCGCGCTCACCCTGCTGCTGGACTGGGCCGAGAAAAAGATGGACTATTTCCGCTGCTAAGGAGGATACTGAATTATGGCATTACTCGAAGCCTCCGGCATCGGGAAGAATTTCGGCGAGACGAAAGTTCTCAAGGACATCTCGCTCACACTGGAACAGGGCGAGGCGCTGGCGATCATCGGCTCGTCCGGCTCGGGCAAGACGACGCTGCTGCGCTGCCTGAATTTCCTTGAGCGTCCCGACACCGGCGTCATCAGGGTGAACGGCGAGACCATGTGGGACGCCGCCGACCCTGCCACCCAGCGGGAGAGCGAGGTGCGGAAAAAGCGCCTCCACTTCGGCCTCGTGTTCCAGAACTTCAACCTCTTCCCCCAGTACACCGCGCTGGAAAACGTGATGCTGGCGGGGGAGCTTCTGGCGAAGGAGCAGCCCGACTACAAGGCCAACAAAAAGGCCATCCACGCCCAGCTGGAAGCACAGGCCCGTGACCTGCTGGCCCAGATGGGCCTGTCGGAGCGGGCGGGACACTATCCCCACCAGCTCTCCGGCGGCCAGCAGCAGCGGGTGGCCATCGCCCGCGCGCTGGCGCTCCACCCGGACATCCTCTGCTTCGATGAGCCCACCAGCGCCCTTGACCCGGAGCTGACAGGCGAAGTCCTCCGTGTCCTGCGGGACCTCGCCGACCGAAAGACCACCATGATCATCGTTACCCATGAGATGCACTTCGCCCGCGACGTGGCCGACCGCATCATGTTCATGGACGGCGGCGTCGTGGTGGAGGAAGGCCCGGCCCGCCAGCTCATCGACCACCCCCAGGAGGAGCGCACCAAGCAGTTTTTGGCGCACTACTCTGAATAAGACAGGCTATGGCCCTCCCCGCTCGGGAGGGCTTTTTTGCGCCATTCACGCCGAAAACACCACGATTCGCGCGGTTTTTATTTACATTCTCTGATTTTTTTGGTAAGCTTGCATCAGATGAAGCTGATTCTTCAAAAGACGAACAGACCAAAGGAGGACAGACTATGAGACTGAAGAGCGCACTCCGGCGGGGCGTGGCCGCCGCCGTCATCGCGGGCATCGTGGTGAGCTCCGGCATCCCGGCCTACGCGGCCCGGTGGGACATCGCCAACGGCGACATCACCGTGAAAGCGGGCGACGCTGAAGGAAAGAACAAGGTCTCACAGGGCGAGACCATCGACAAGGACGACACCAACACCGTCATCACCGGCGAGTCGGATAAGAACACCGTCACCATCGACACCTCCAAGGGCGACGTGGACGTCACCTTCGACGACCTGAAGATCGACGTCAGCGACGAGACCGATGGGGATGGCAGCGGTGACAGCCCTGCCCGGGAGAGCAAAGCCGCCGTCACCGTGCAGGGCGACCACGATGCGACCATCGAGCTGGACGGCGACAACGAGCTGAAGAGCGGCGGCTATCATGCGGGTCTTGAGAAGAACGAACACGAGTCGAAAGGCACTCTGACCATCAAGGACGACAACGATACCAAAGGCGCGCTCACCGCCGAGGGCGGCTTCGGCGGCGCAGGCATCGGCGGCGGAAAGGAGAGTACCGGCAGCAACATCACCATCCGGGGCGGCACCATCGAGGCTGTGGGCGGGAGCAACGCGGCAGGCATCGGCGACGGAGCAGGCCGCGCGTCGGACGACACCGACGACCCGAACCCGGGAGACCTCTACATCTGCGGCGACGCCGAGGTGACGGCCAAGGCGGGAAGCCAGATGACGGACGCCAAGGCCCCGGCCATCGGCGGCAGCTACGGCGAAGTACCCACGGAGAACCTTTCTGACGATGAACATAAGGTGACGGGAGGACGGCTGACCCGTCTGAACGCGGACGGCACCGTGATGGAGGGGATGGGCTACGACTACACCTCCACCCCCAAGCCCCAGCCGGACGACGACGAGGACGACGATGATGATGACGTCCCGCCCCCGGCACAGGAGAACGCCCCCGAACCCCTGCCCGGCGGCATGGTGGTGGGCGGCTTCTTTTCCAGCCGGGTCACCATCTAGCGGCTGGACCCTGCGGGGGTCGCGGAGAGCGGCATCGTCCCCGTGTTCGGCAGCGTAAAGGCCGGCAGCGTCGGAGTTGTCCAGTGGCTGGACCCTGCGGTGGTCGCGGAGAGCAGCACCGACCCCATGGCCGGCGACGCCGGAGAGGTCCTCACCCCGGGGGGTGTGGTGCTTATTGAGAGCGCCGCTCCCCGGTCCACCGTCACCACCGACATCTCCAGCCTCCGGGAGGACGGCGTGGAGGACATCTTCTTCCGCTATGAGGACACCATGACCCACTATAGCGTGGACAAGATGGCCGACGCGGCGGGCGAGGACGCTGACGTGGAGCTGAAGCAGAACAGGGAGGACATCAGCCTCCGGCTGGACGGCGAAACGCGGGACGACCTGTCGGAGCGCTATCTGGAGTGGGTGCCGGTGCAGACGCCAGAGCCGCAGGAGCGGCTGATATTGACCCACGAAGGGGTAGAGCAAAAAACGAGTGAAGAGCTCAGACGTGAACGCGACGAATTACGGAAACAAGAGCTGGATATGATGGACTTCCAACTCGCGAAAAAAAGGGACGACCGCCCGAGTTTGGATTGGTGGCTCGAGCCTGAGAGAGAGGAAACGGTAGAGCAAAAAACGAGTGAAGAACTCAGACGTGAACTCGACGAATTACGGAAACAAGAGCGGGAGATGGGCTTCCAATTTGCGAAAAAAAGGGACGACCGCCCGAGTTTGGATTGGTGGCTCGAGCCTGCGAGAACGGAAACGCCGAGAATCGGGCTTGAGGAGTCCCTGAAACAGCTGGCTTACCGATATGAGGACACCGCTCCCGAGGAGGATAAGCCACGGCTTTTCCTGCTGGAAACCACCGTCCCGGATGGCACAAAGTATGTCACTCTGCCGCAGGATGCGAGATGGAAGCACAGCCAGATCGGTGACGACTGGGACGACCTGCCGGATACCCAGGGTGAGATAAAGCTCTGGATACCGGAGGACTTGGGGCAGCCCAAAGAAATAAGCATCTCAAAGGAGAGCCTGAGCCGCAGCGACGGCATTGCATGATACACAGAACGAAAGGAGATGTACGATGAGACTGAAGAGCGCACTCCGGCGGGGCGTAGCCGCCGCCGTCATCGCGGGCATCGTAGTGAGCTCCGGCATCCCGGCCTATGCGAAAACATGGGACATCGCCGACGGCGACATTACGGTCAAAGGTGCGAGCGATGAAAGCGGAAACTATAACAATGTCAAGCAGGGTGAAAAGGATTTCGAGAAGGATGAGGGGGAGACCGTCATCACCGGCGAGTCGGATAAGAACACCGTCACCATCGACACCTCCGAGGGCAACGTGGACGTCACCTTCGACGACCTGAAGATCGACGTCAGCGGCAAGACCGAGGGGGATGACAGCGGTGACAGCCCAGTCGATGCGGGCAAAGCCGCCGTCACCGTGCAGGGTGACCACGATGCCGCCATCGAGCTGGACGGCGCCAACGAGCTGAAGAGCGGCAGCCACAATGCGGGCCTCGAGAAGAATGGCCATGAGTCCTCCGGCAAGCTGACCATCAAGGACGACAACGACACCAAAGGCTCCCTCACCGCCGAAGGCGGCGAAGACGGCGCAGGCATCGGCGGCGGCTACGAAAGCGGTGCCGGAAACATCGAGATCACCGGCGGCACGGTAGAAGCCGTGGGCGGCGAGGGTGCTGCCGGTATCGGCGGCGGTGTGTACGGCCCGGGCCGCGACATCGAGATTTCCGGCGGCAAGGTGTCGGCCACGGGCGGCAGCTACAGCGGCGACCCCCGCCCCGGCGCGGCAGGCATCGGCGACGGCGCGGGTGCGTGGTCTGAGATAGACCCGGATGCGCCGCCCAGCAATCCCAATCACATCATCATCTCCGGCGACGCCGAGGTGGAGGCCAAGGCAGGCGCAAGCACCGGCGGCAAAACTGCGGCCATCGGCGGCGGCATAGTCGGCGAGATCCCCAATGACGCCCTCTCTGACGACGACCACAAGGTGACGGGCGGTAGTCTGACCCGCTACGACCCCGACGGGAAGAAGATGGAGGACTACAGCTACGACCGGCGGACGCCCTCCCAGCCGGAACAGCCGGACAAGCCGGAGCAGCCGGACAAGCCGGAACAGCCAGACAAGCCAGAGCAGCCGGACAAGCCGGAACAGCCCGATGATACCGAGAACGACGAGGACGACGCTCCAAGCGTGCAGACCGGCGAGGTGCCGGACCGTGTGAAGCAGATGTACGAGACCGTCGGCGTGATCACCCATCTGGATGGCACACAGGGGCTTGGTGACGTGGCCACGGCGGAGTATGACCCGGTCAACAAGGTCCTGAGCTTCGATGCCCACAGCACACTCTTTCGGATGACAGGCGACTCGCTGCGGGAGCTTGCAAAGGAAGTCCATGAGCTTCGCATCCGGTTCCTTGATGGGGAAGGGCGGGAAATGGAGGCCGTCATTCCGCTGGCCCGGATCAAAGATCTGGTCGGCGTGAATGGCGCATTCGAACTCGAGCTGTCCCATGAAGGGCTTTATCAATTCCATGTTGTCGGGCAGACGGGATATGATAGAAAAACATTCTCGGATGAGACCATCCTGCGCCAAAGCGGCAAGGAACTGATCCTCGTGTACCGCGTTGGCGATGAGGAGCAGAAAGCGCAGGAGACTGCCCGGGTGGAAGAGGCAATCGCCCGCCGCAAGCAGGAGAAAAAGCAATGGGGAACGGTCCTCTCCGGTCTGGAAGGCGGCTCCCTGAGCGGACAGCCCGGGCTGACTCAGCCGGGAACGGGTGCCGTCGGTGACCTCAGCGGGCTGACGACTCTCTCGCCGGACAGCCTTACCACGGCCCAGCAGCCGAAGCAGCCCGCCTCCGACCAGACGGTGTGGAAGACATTTACCGGTAACATCGTGAAGCTCGCGGGCGGGAAGCAGGACAGCAAGAAGGACGAACCGGCCCCCTCCGTCGGTGACCTCAGCGGCCTCCCGACTCTCTCGCCGGACAGCCTCACAACGGCCCAGCAGCCAGAGACAATCGGTAAGCAGCCGGAGACAGGCACTCAGCAGCCGGAGACAAGCACCCAGCAGCCGGAAGTAAGAGGATGGGTAAAGGACAGTCAGGGTAAGTGGGTATGGCGGTCGGGCCAAGAGAGCGCCCAGCAGCCAGACTGGAAACCAAACAAATGGATAACGCTCGATAACTATGATTCGGAGGTGTGGCGGTCGGGCCAAGAGAGCGCCCATCAGCCAGACTGGAAACCAAACAAATGGGTAACGCTCCATGACTATGGTCCGTGGGATCCCTTTTATGACTCCGCATATTGGGAGACAAGAAAATGGGTAAGGGTCAGTCAGGCGCCGGATATTGCTTGGTGGAATTCCTTTTATGACTCCATACGGAACTACGATTATGAAGGCTGAGAGCGCGCGCTGAGAGGGAGTGCAGCAGGAGGGTCCTGCGCAGGGGCAGACCTGCCGCCCCCTGCGCACAATCACCAAAAACCACCGATAGAAAATAGCAATGTTGTACGAAGAAATCTGAGAAAAACCCCTTGCAAAATCACGATGAGCTGAGTATAATACCATTCATGAAACGCAAAACGTCCTGCCCCTCGTCCGGCAGGGCGTTTTTGTCGGTAAAGATCCGGCAAAGAAATGTTAAGTGACCGCCCGGGGAGGGGCTTTGTATGACAAAAGACATGACACAGGGCAGCCCGCTCAAGCTCATCCTTGCCTTTGCGGTGCCGCTGATGCTGGGCAGTCTGTTCCAGCAGTTCTACAATCTGGCCGATACCATCATCGTGGGCCGTTTCGTGGGCGTGGATGCGCTGGCGGCGGTGGGCAGCGTGGGCGGCCTGAACTATCTGGTGCTGGGCTTCGTCAACGGCATCGCCTGCGGCTTCTCCATCCCCATCTCGTGGACCTTCGGCGCGAAGGATTACAGAGAGATGCGGCGTTACACCGCCAATACCGTCTGGCTGAGCCTCTTTTTCGCCGTCGTGCTCACGGTGGTGACGGTGGCCCTGACCCGGGCGGTGCTGGTCTGGACCAACACTCCCGACAACATCATCGACATCGCGGACATCTACATCCGCACCATCTTCTGGGGCATCCCCTTCACCCTGCTGTACAACGTCACCAGCGCCCTCATGCGCGCGCTGGGCGACAGCAAGCGGCCGCTCTATTTCCTGCTGGTGGCCAGCGTGCTGAACATCGGCCTCGACCTGCTCTGTATCCTCATCTTCCGGATGGGGGCGTTCGGTGCGGCCTTCGCCACCGTGTTCAGTCAGGCAGTGGCGGGCATCGGCAGTCTCATCTACATCGGCAGCCACTACCCGGAGCTGAAATGGAGCAGGGAAGAGGGCCGTCTGAGCGCCAGCCACTGCCTCAAGCTCTGCAACATGGGCATCCCTATGGGCCTGCAGTGCAGCATCACCGCCATCGGCAGCGTCGTGCTGCAGGGCGCGGTGAACGGTCTGGGCAGCAGCATCGTGGCCGCGCAGACCGCAGGCAGCAAGGCCGCCCAGTTCCTCTCGGTGCCGCTGGAGAGTATCGGCACCGCCATGACCACCTACGCCAGCCAGAACATGGGCGCTCACGACCTCAAGCGTGTGGACCGGGGCGTCAATACCGCGCTGGGAATTGGCTGCGTCTACAGTGTGGCATCCTTCCTCATCCTGCGTGTGCTGGATGTGCCGCTCATCAGCCTCTTCCTCGAGAGCAGCGAGGTGGAGATCATGGCGAATGCCCGCAGCTTCATCTTCTGGAACAGCGTGTTCTACATCCCGCTGGCCGTCCTCATCATCTACCGCTACACCATTCAGGGCCTGGGCTATTCCGGCCTTGCCATGTTCGCGGGCGTGGCCGAGATGGTCGCCCGTGCCATGGTGGGCTTCTGGTTCGTGCCGCTCTGGGGCTACTTTGCGGCCTGCATCGCCAACCCTGTGGCATGGTTCTTCGCCTGCTTCTTCCTCATCCCGGCCTACTTTGCAGTGCGCAATCGGCTGATGAAAGAAAATGCATATGGGGTGGGGGATTAAACCTTGCCTATAGCTCCCCTTCGGGGGAGCTTTTGTTGTATTTACAAATCCCCCCAAAACCGCTATACTATATATAGTTGTGTCAAAACGAGGAGGCGGGACGATGGAGCAGGAGCTGGAACGGCTGGAAGGCACGGTAGAGGACATTATCTACCTGAACGAGGACAACGGCTACACCGTGTTCGAGGTGTCGGGCGGCGGTGTCGTCACCGTTGTGTGCGGCGTGGTGGGAGAGCTCCACGCCGGTGAGAGCGTCGTCTGCCGGGGCAGGTACGAGAACCACGCCACCTATGGCCGACAGTTCCACGCACAGGAGTGCGAGACGGATATGCCCAAAGATCTCGAGGCCGTCTACGCCTTCCTCGCCAGCCGGTCGCTGCCCTACATCGGCGCACGGACGGCGGATAAGATCATTGACAAATTCGGCGCGGCGGCGCTGGAAGTTATCGCCAACGAACCCGCCCAGCTCACCCTCATCCCGGGCATCTCGGCGGACAAGGCCGACCGCATCCAGCAGGAGTTCAAGCGGATGTTCGGAATGCGGGAGCTCATCGCCTATCTGGCTCAGTTCGAGATCAGCCCCCGCCGGGCGATGGAGGTCTTCCGCACCTTCGGGCCGGGGGCCATGCAGGCCATCCAGCAGAACCCCTACCTGCTCTGCGGGGAGCCGCTGCAGCTGGACTTCCGCCACGCCGACAGCATCGCCCAGTATTACCAGATGGCAGGGGACTGCGCCCAGCGGCTGGAAGCCGCCCTCCTGCGCACCCTGCGCCACAACGCCGGCAACGGCCACACCTGTCTGCCCCGGGCGCAGCTGCTGGAAACGGCGTCGAACTTCATCCACCAGCCCCCCGAAAAGCTGGCGGCGGCGCTGGACAGCTGCATCCAGACCGGGAAACTGGCGGTGCGGATGTTCGACGGCACACCGTATATTTATCTGCCTGATCTGCTGGCCGCAGAGCAGGACATCGCCGACCGTCTGGCCATGCTGACCAAGCGCGGGAAGCAGGCGGCCCACGGCCTCGACAAGAACATCCAAATACTGGAACTGGCGCAGGGCTTTGCTTACGCGCCGCTCCAAAAGGAAGCCATCCGTAAGGCCATGACCGAGAACTGTCTTGTCCTCACCGGCGGCCCCGGCACCGGCAAGACCACCACGGTCAACGCCATCCTGCAGCTGCTCGAGAACGAGGCCGAACGGGTAGCCCTCTGTGCTCCCACAGGCCGCGCCGCCAAGCGTCTGAGCGAGCTGACGGGCCGGAAAGCCTCCACCATCCACCGTCTGCTGGAAGTGGACTACACCGGCGGCGTGGTCAGCTTCATCCACAATGACAAGAACCTGCTCAAGTGCGACGTCGTTATCCTCGACGAGATGAGTATGGTGGACGTCAAGCTGTTCCAGGCCCTCATTGCGGCACTGCGGTACAGCTGCCGTATTATTATGGTAGGCGACGCCGACCAGCTGCCCAGCGTCGGCCCGGGCAATATCCTCGGTGAGATCATCCGCTCCGGGCTGGTGCCGACGGTCTGCCTCAACGAGATATTCCGGCAGGCCGCTCAGAGCCTCATCGTGGAGAACGCCCACCACATCATCTCGGGCGAACCACTGAAAAAGGGCGGAAAGACGGACGATTTCTTCTTCCTCGAAGCCGACGGCGACGCAGCCCAGAAGCTGGTCTGCGATCTTGTGACCACCCGCCTGCCCCGCAGCTACCAGTTCGACCCGGTGAAGGATATTCAGGTGCTCTGCCCCACGAAGCTCGGCCCCACCGGCACCCAGGCCCTCAACGCGGAGCTGCAGGCCATGCTCAACCCGCCCAGGAAGGGCAAGCCGGAGCTGCAGAGCGCGGCCCGGGTCTTCCGGGTGGGGGACAAAGTGATGCAGGTGCGCAATAACTACGAGATAACGTGGCAGCGCATCGGCGGGGAACAGGGTGTGGGCGCCTACAACGGCGACATCGGCATCGTGGAATCCATCGACGTGCGCAGCCGCTCCATGGTGGTGCGGATGGACGACCGGCGGCTGGTCTACCCGGCGGAGAACCTCAACGAGCTGGAAATTGCGTATGCCATCACAGTACACAAAAGCCAGGGCAGCGAGTTCCCGGCGGTCATCCTCCCGGCGGCGCAGGTGCCGCCTGTGCTACCGCAACCTCTTCTATACCGGCGTCACCCGCGGGCGGAAGCTCTGCATCGTGGTGGGCCGGCGGGACGTGGTGAACCGGATGATGTCCAACATCCGCCAGAACCTGCGCTACAGCGGCTTGGCCGCCCTGCTGGCCCAGGCTCTGCCCCCGGAGCAGGAGAACCTTTAAGGGTTTCTTTTTGGATACACCTGTGTTATACTATAATGTGTTTTGATGACCCGCGCCCGGAGATGGGCGATGGAAATAGAGAATGGGCAGCAGAGAAAGGAAATATCACAACTATGGCACAGAACGACATCGGTATCGATCTTGGTACGACGACCATCATCATCGCGCAGGAGGGGCAGGGCGTCGTGCTCAACCAGCCCAGCGTGGTGGCGGTGGATACCCGCAAGAACTGCGTGCTTGAGGCCGGCGACAAGGCCCTTGCAATGGTGGGCCGCACGCCCAACTACATCTCCGCCATCTTCCCGCTGAAGGATGGCGTCATCAGCGACCACACCATGACCCGGGAGCTCATCTGCCGCTTCGTCAATCAGGTCTACAGCTCCCACATGGTCAAGCCCCGTGTGGCCGTCTGCGTGCCTGCCGCCATCACCGGCATCGAGAGCGACGCTGTGGTGGAGGCCGTCATGGCTGCCGGTGCGCGTCAGGTCTACCTCATTGATGAGCCTATCGCCGCAGCTCTCGGCTCCGGCATCGACATCACCGTGCCGGATGGCCGGATGATCATCGACATCGGCGGCGGCACCACCGACATCGCCGTGCTGAGCCTCGGCGGCAAGGTCAAGGCCACCAGCGTCCGCGTGGCCGGCAACCACTACGACGAAGAGATCCTGAAGTTTGTGCGCAACAAGTTCAGCATCGCCATCGGCCAGCGCACCGCTGAGAACCTGAAAAAGAACGTGGCCTGCTGCCCCCAGAAGGCGGATTTCAACGAGACCATGGAGATCAAGGGCCGCAGCCTGCTCACCGGCCTGCCCGTGCGCGTCAATGTCTCCACCTCCGACCTCTACGAGCCGGTTATGCGCCTGAGCGAGCAGATCGGCACCGCCGCTCATCAGGTGCTGGAGAAGACTCCTCCGGAGCTGGCCGGCGACATCTACCGCAACGGCGTCGTCCTCACCGGCGGCGGCGCACAGCTCCACGGCCTGCCTGAGTACCTGAGCCAGGAGCTGAAGGTGGAAGTGACCGTCTCGCCTGACCCCGTCAACTGTGTCGCGCTGGGTACGGCCATGAGCCTGCGTCTGGGCGACAAGCTGGAGACCGGCTTCATGGACGCCACCCCCCGCATGGGCCGCCGCTGAGAGAGAAGTGCTGTTCACAGAACCGTGAAAAACAATATGATTTTTGTTCATAGTTGTTGAATCGACCCGGAAAATATTGTATAATATCTTCAAATCGCTTTTTGCCGCCCGCCCCCCGGGCGGCAAAGAAAAAAGTAAATAGGAGGAAGACCATGGATTTAGGTTATGATGTGATCGTTACCATAACCGGTATTGTGCTGGTGTTTCTGATCCTCGTCCTGCTGATGGCCATCATCACGCTGGAGGGCAAGATCTTTGACGCCATGAACGGCAAGAAGGCAGCTGCCAAGGCTGCTTCTGCTGCAAAACCGGCTGCTCCTGTGAAACAGGCCGCTGCGCCCGCTCCTGCAAAGGCTGCTGCCCCGCAGGTCGAGGCCGGCATCCCCGGCGACGTTGTGGCAGCCATCATGGCAGCCATCTACTCTATGGGCAACGGCAAGTATGTGCTGAAGGCAGTCCGCCGCGGCAAGAATGGCTGGGGCAAGGCTGGCGTCAACGACACCACCGCACCCTTTTAACACAGGAGGAAAAACATGACTCAGTTTATTGAGACTCTGGTCGGTATTTTCCAGAGTTCCGGTTTTGCCAAGTTCGGTGAGCCGGGCGGCTGGCTGTACGCAGTGATGATCTGCGTAGGCTGCTTCCTGCTCTACCTCGCTATCGTCAAAGAGTTCGAGCCTCTGATCCTGCTGCCCATGGCTTTCGGCATGATCCTGGCCAACCTCCCCGGCAGCGGCGTCATCCATATGCAGTACTTTGTCGGTGACGGCCTCGAGCACCCGATGTGGGTCGAGATCCTGAACAACGGCGGTCTGGCCGATATGCTCTACATGGGCGTCAAGCTGGGCATCTACCCGCCGCTGATCTTCCTCGGCATCGGCACCATGACCGACTTCGCACCCCTGATCTCCAACCCCAAGAGCCTGCTGCTGGGCGCTGCCGCTCAGTTCGGTATCTTCGGTACTTACATGGGCGCTCGTCTGCTGGCCGCTACCGGTCTGGTGGACTTCACCCAGAAGCAGTCTGCTGCTATCGCCATCATCGGCGGCGCAGACGGCCCCACCGCTATCTTCGTCACCTCCCGTCTGGCTCCTGAGCTGCTGGGCTCCATCGCCGTCGCGGCCTACAGCTACATGGCTCTGGTGCCTGTTATCCAGCCGCCTATCATGAAGGCTTTGACCTCCAAGAAAGAGCGTACCGTCGTGATGAAGCAGCTGCGCACCGTGACCAAGACCGAGAGGGTCATCTTCCCCATCATGGTCACCATCATCGTTTCCCTCATCGTGCCGGATGCCGCCGTTCTGGTCGGTATGCTGATGCTGGGTAACCTGATGAAGGAGTGCGGCGTCGTGGACCGTATCCAGAAGACCGCCGGTAATGAGCTGATGAACATCATCACCATCTTCCTGGCTCTGTCTGTTGGCTGCACCACCTCTGCAAACACCTTCCTGAACAGCCGCACCCTGTTCATCATCGTGCTGGGCCTCATCGCATTCTCCTTCGGCACTGCTGCCGGTGTTCTCTGCGGCAAGGTCATGTATATCCTGACCGGCGGTCAGGTCAACCCCCTGATCGGTTCCGCTGGCGTTTCCGCTGTGCCTATGGCTGCCCGTGTTTCTCAGAAGGTCGGCCAGAGCGAGAACCCCTCCAACTTCCTGCTGATGCACGCCATGGGCCCCAACGTTGCCGGTGTTATCGGCTCCGCCGTTGCTGCTGGTATCCTCATCAACATCTTCGGCTAAGCATTTCCTGAAATTTCCGCTCCATCGTGGTATTGACCGCGGTGGGGCGGTTTTTGTTTGCATTGTTTTTATGTACAACTTTTTTGAAATGTGATATACTATATTTTAAGTGATATATCCAGAAATGATTGAAAAGAACAGGTGAAACAATGGCAACAGATCTCGCACAACAATTCTGCGCTTTGCGTGATACGTATATCGAAAAGCAGTTCGGACGCCTGAACGATATGCAGCGGGAGGCGGTGTTCACCACCAACGGCCCTCTGCTCATCCTCGCGGGTGCAGGCAGCGGAAAGACCACCGTGCTGGTCAACCGCATCGCCAACCTCATCCGTTTCGGCTCGGCCCACGGCTCCAGGTGGACGCCCCGGGAGGTGACGGAGGACGATGTGAAAGCCCTGCGCACCGCCATCATGACCGGCACCGACGCCCCGTCGTGGCTGGACGGGATGCTGCGGAAGGATGCCGTCCGGAGCTGGAACGTCATGGCCATCACCTTTACCAACAAGGCCGCCGGTGAGCTGAAAGAGCGCCTGCGCCGGATGCTGGGCGGGGAAGAGGGCGACGAGGTGTTCGCCTCCACGTTCCACTCGGCCTGCGTCCGCATTCTCCGCCGCTGGGCCGAGGAGATCGGCTACCCCCGCAGCTTTACCATCTACGACAGCGACGACTCCCAGCGTGTCATGAAGACTGTGTACAAAGAGCTGAGCGTGGACGACAAGTTCTTCCCGGTCAAAAGCGCCATCAACCAGATGAGCCGCTGGAAAGACCAGCTCATCAGCCCCGCCGAGGCCCTGAAGACCCCGGCCCGGGACACGAAGGGCGCCCTTGCGGCCAAGGTCTACGCCGCCTATGAAAAGAAGCTCAAGGAGGCCGGTGCTTTCGACTTCGACGACCTCATCTACCAGACGGTCATCCTGCTGTCGGAGCACGAGGACGTGCGGGAGTTCTACCAGAACAAGTACAAATATCTGCTGGTGGACGAGTATCAGGACACCAGTGTGGCTCAGTTCCGGCTCGTGAGCCTGCTCACCGGCCCGGAGAAAAACATCTGCGTCGTGGGCGACGACGACCAGAGCATCTACCGCTTCCGCGGCGCGACCATTGAGAACATCCTCAACTTCGAGCGCATCTATAAAGGCACCAGGACCATCCGACTCGAGCAGAATTACCGCTCTACGTCGAATATCCTGAATGCCGCCAACTGTGTCATCCAGCACAACACCGAGCGCAAGGGCAAGACCCTCTGGACGAAGAACGGCGAGGGCGACAAGGTGCAGGTCTATACCGCCGAGAACGAGCAGGACGAGGCCAGCCATATCGCGGACGTCATCGGCCAGCACCTCAAAGAGGGCGGACATCTGGCCGACCACGCCATCCTCTACCGGATGAACGCCCAGTCGGCCCCCATCGAAAGCTATTTCACTCGTGCGGGCATCCCGCATAAGATCGTGGGCGGCCAGCGCTTCAATGACCGCAAGGAAGTCAAGGACATCCACTCCTATATGTCCATCGTGGCGAACCCCCGGGACGATGTCCGACTCCGTCGAATCATCAACGAGCCTGCGCGCAAAATCGGTGCGACGACCATCGAGGTCATTGCCGACCTTGCCGCCCAGCAGGGCATCAGTATGCTGGATGTCATCTCCCATGCCGACCAGTACGCCAAGCTCAGCCGCGCCATCGCGCCGCTGTTCAAGTTCTGGGACATCTACCAGAAACTGCAGGAATCGCTGGAAACGAAGACGCTGGATGAGTTCGCCTCCGATGTCATCGAAATCACCGGCTACCGCGCCATGCTGGAAGCCGACGCCGCCAAGGGTCACGAGGATGCCGCCGACCGTCTGCAGAACCTTGGTCAGCTGGTCAACAACGTCAAGAGCTACTGCGACCAGCACGGCGAAGAGGCCTCGCTGGAAGGCTATCTGGAGGACATCGCCCTCATCAGCGACATCGACAGCTACAACGAGAGCGCCGACCAGGTGGTGCTGATGACCATCCACTCGGCCAAGGGCCTTGAGTTTCCCTATGTATTCCTCATTGGCATGGAAGAGGGGGTCTTCCCCAGTGAGATGAGCAAGTATTCCGAGGCTGACCTCGAGGAGGAACGCCGCCTGGCCTATGTCGGCATCACCCGCGCCAAGAAGGAGCTTTACATCTCCAACAGCGTCACCCGGATGCTATATGGCCGCACCCAGCGCAACGAGCCCAGCCGCTTTCTCCGGGAAATCGAGCCGGAGTACATCGAAGAGACCCGCAGCCCGGTGCTGGAACAGCGCTCCCGTCTGGGCGGCTGGGGCAGCGGTTACGGCAGCGATACCGTGCCGGGCGGTGCGTCGGGCTACTCCGGCTCCTCCGGCTGGGGGCGTGCGGCCTCCGGTTACGGCTCGGGCTATGGCAGCCGCAGCGGCTACCTGAATAAAGAATATAACGCACCGATGTCCAATAACCGAGGCTTTGGCTCCGATTACGCGGGCCGGGGAAGTGCTTCGTCGGGTCATGGCGGCTGCAGCTCCGGTTCGGGAAGCAGCGGCTTCGGCTCTGGCTATGGCCGTCCGGCAGCGCCCAAAGCGCCGGTCAAACCCGCAGGCGGCGGTGTGACGTCTTCGCCCCGTCCGGCAGCGGCATCCACCGGCCCCAAACACTATGAGCCGGGCGACATCGTAGAGCACAAGGTCTTCGGGCGCGGCAAGGTGCTGAAAGTCAAGCCCGCCGCCGGCGACCAGATCGTGGAGATCAGCTTCGAGAAGGTGGGCGTGAAAAAGACCATGGCCAACTTTGCGCCCCTTGTGAAGATAACGACGGAGGAATGAGAAAAAATGATGACTGTCCGATTGATAGCACATACGCCGGAGCCGGAGAAGGTCGTGGCGGCCGCGGCGAAGCTCTGCTACTCCGACGCCCACATCACCGACCTGCTGGACGGGCTGGATGAGGAAAAGACTGCCCGCTTCCTGACCATGCTCAGCGATTTGGGCCACGCCAGCCCCATCGAGCACGCAAGCTTCACCTTCGGCATCGAGGGAGTCAGCCGTACCCTGCTGGCCCAGATCACCCGCCACCGCATCGCGTCCTTCAGCGTCCAGAGTCAGCGGTACGTCCGTCTGGATGATTTCCGCTACGTCATCCCGCCCGAGATCGAGGCCATTCCCGAGGCAAAGGCAGCGTTCATCGAGAGCATGAACGAGGACGCCAGGCGCTACCTCGACCTCGTGCAGAAGCTGGAAGACGGCCACACCGCCCGCCTGATGGCCGAAGGTCTGCCCGAAAAGCAGGCCCGGGCCAAGGCTTCCAAGCAGGCCAACGAGGACGCCCGCTTTGTGCTGCCCAACGCCTGCGAGACCAAGATGGT
>ERZ773139.1842-NODE-1842-length-23149-cov-4.818481_pt1 | contig 23149 bp, 13 predicted proteins | sample MGYA00580854_ERZ773139 | MGnify/ENA primary metagenome ERZ773139 (study PRJEB29015, sample SAMEA2737809) | human gut metagenome | biome: human gut; feature: human-associated habitat; material: faeces | place: China | collected 2012 ...
CTGCAAAAGTAATAGGATATTTTGAAATATGCAATATCTTTGCAAAAAAAATATCGAAGATGGATAAAATAATTGGGTTGGGCAATGCTTTGGTCGATGCGCTGGCAATCATTGAAGATGATAATATTTTGACGGAGATGCAGCTTCCGAAAGGAAGTATGACTCTGATTGATGAAGATAAGTTTTTGAAAATTAGTGAGTATTTCAGCCGGATGGAGACGCATCTGGCTAACGGAGGTTCTGCCGGAAACGCAATTCGGGCAATGGCATGCCTTGGTGCGGGTACGGGATTCATCGGAAAAGTAAGCAATGACTTTTACGGTAACTTTTTCCGGGATAGCCTGCTGGAACGTGGGACAGAGGCGAATTTATTGCTTTCCACTACCCTTCCGTCCGGTGTAGCCTCTACTTTCATTTCTCCTGATGGGGAGCGTACTTTCGGCACTTATTTGGGGGCGGCTTCTACATTGAAGGCGGAAGATCTTTCGCTGGATATGTTCAAAGGATATGCTTACCTATTTATAGAGGGGTATCTGGTGCAAGACCATGATATGATTCTCCGTGCCATTGAGCTGGCTAAAGAGGCCGGCTTACAAGTATGTTTGGACATGGCGAGCTACAATATAGTAGAAGGAGACCTTGAATTTTTCTCTCTGTTGGTCAACAAATATGTGGATATTGTTTTTGCCAATGAGGAAGAGGCAAAGGCCTTTACGGGTAAGGAACCGGAGGAAGCATTGGACATCATTGCCAAAATGTGTAGCATAGCCATTGTAAAGGTGGGTGCCCGTGGTTCTCTGATTCGCAAAGGTACAGAGATGGTGCAGGTACAAGCGGCTCCGGTAGAGAAAGTGGTGGACACTACAGGAGCTGGCGACTATTTTGCGGCAGGTTTCTTGTATGGACTGACGTGTGGCTACTCGCTGGAGAAATGTGGCAAGATAGGCTCCCTTCTCTCCAAAGATGTGATACAAGTGGTGGGTACGGAGCTTCAGGCAGCACAATGGGAAAAAATCAAGGAAGAAATTTTATTAATTAATTAATGTGCTGATGTGCCAATGTGCTAATTGGCTACGCAATATTTGTTTCGCTATTACGCTGCAGGTTATTAGCACATTGGCACATTGGCATATTAGCACATTATCATAATTATGAGAAGAATTTTAAAGATACGCTGGATGGTTACCTTGCTGATTGTAGCGGGAGCCGTTTGTTTTTGGGGGTTTAAGAGTGGTGATAGCCGCAGTTTCCAAATAGCAAAGAATCTGGATATATTCAATTCCATTGTGAAAGAGTTGGATATGTTCTACGTGGATACGATTGATCCGAACAAGACTATCCGTGAAGGCATTGATGCCATGCTCTACTCGCTGGATCCCTACACGGAGTATTATCCGGAAGATGACCAAAGCGAATTGGAGCAGATGCTGAAGAATTCCTATGGCGGTATAGGTTCTGTGATTACTTGGAACCCGAAACTGAAACGTTCCATGATATCTGAGCCATACGAGAATATGCCTGCTGCCGATGTAGGCCTGAAAGCCGGAGATATTTTGATGGAAATTGACGGAAAAGACCTTGCCGGAAAGAACAACCAGGAAGTCAGCGAGATGCTTCGCGGACAAGTGGGTACCAGCTTCAAGCTGAAAGTGCAACGTCCCGGTACGGAGAAGCCGTTGGATTTCGACATTGTGCGCCGTTCCATCCAATTACCGTTCATACCTTATTATACGGTGCTGGATAATAATATAGGTTATATCAATCTCAGCACCTTCTCGGGGAATCCTTCCAAGGAGTTCAAGCAGGCTTTTCTGGACTTGAAGAAGCGGGGGATGACTTCGTTGGTGATTGACTTGCGGAACAATGGGGGCGGCTTGCTGGATGAGTCTATAGAGATAGCCAACTTCTTTCTGCCTCGCGGAAAAACACTTGTGACGACAAAGGGTAAGATTAAGCAAGCCAGCAATACCTACAAAACATTGCGTGAACCGTTGGATTTGGAAATTCCTTTGGCTGTGCTGGTCAATGGCGGAACGGCTTCTTCGTCAGAAATCCTTGCGGGTTCTTTGCAGGACCTTGACCGTGCGGTCATTATCGGTAACCGTACTTTCGGTAAGGGATTGGTGCAGACCACCCGTCCGTTACCATACGGTGGTACCATGAAGCTGACGACTTCCAAATATTATATTCCCAGCGGCCGTTGTGTGCAGGCTATCGACTACAAGCACCGGAATGAGGACGGCAGTGTGGGACGTATTCCGGACAGCCTTACTACCGTGTTCCATACGGCTGCCGGACGTGAAGTGCGGGATGGTGGAGGCGTGACTCCGGACATTGCGGTGAAGCAGGAGAAGCTGCCCAACATTCTGTTCTATCTTGTCAATGACAATCTTATTTTCAATTATGCCACGGACTATTGCCTGAAACATCCTACCATCCCTTCAGCAGAGAAGTTTGAAATTACAGATGCCGATTATGCGGACTTCAAGACGATGGTGAAAAAGGCGGACTTCAAATACGACCAGCAGACAGAGAAGATGCTGAAGAACTTGAAGGAGATGGCCGAATTTGAGGGCTATCTGACTGATGCTTCGAAAGAGTTTGAAGCGCTGGAGAAAAAATTGTCGCATAATCTGGACCGTGACCTTGACCATTTCTCCAAGGACATCAAGAGCATGATTGCGGTAGAAATCATCAAACGTTATTATTTCCAGCGTGGAAGCATTATCCAGCAGTTGAAAGATGATGATGATTTGAAAGAGGCTGTAAAGATACTGACTGCTCCGGAAAAATACAAGGAAATGTTGAGTGCTCCGGCAGTGACGTCAATGTCTCTGCAACAAAGAAAGGAGACAGCCCCGGTTTTTCTGAGTACCGCTACGAGAGCAAATGAACATGTTTATGATGAAATAGTATAAGGACATTCTTAAGAGGATTCTTTTATTTGCTCCTTAATTTATACCGGATAGTCTCTGTATAAGCCTTTTATACACGACTATTCGGTTAAGTTGTTTGTAGGGTATTAACTTGTTTTATATTTTTGCAGGTGAAAATGAAAACATTGACAAGGTTATGAAACAATTGAATTCTCTGAAAGTATGGCTGTCTGTGGTATTGTTGCTTTGCTTCTCTCTTTCTGGACAAGCCCAGTTCCTACGCACTTCCTACTTTATGGAAGGAAGTAACCAGCGTATGCAGCTCAATCCGGCCTTGATGCCGGGACGCGGTTATCTGAATATTCCCGTGATAGGTTCGTTGAATGCTACCGTCAACTCCAGTTCCCTGGGGTATAGGGATATTATGGACATTATTGAAAACAGTGATGACAGCGACTATTTCATGAGCAATGACTTTATGAACCGACTGGATGCTACCAATAACTTGAATGTGAATTTGAGTACCGACATTCTGTCTGCCGGGTGGTATAAAGGGAAGAGCTTCTGGTCAGTCAATGTAGGGTTGCGTAATGATATCGGTGCCGCCATACCGAAAACCATGTTCCAGTTTATGAATAACATGAGCAGCCGGGAGTTTGGTGACAATATTTCTGACTATTTGGGTATTAACGAAACCATTAATGGACAGAAGCTTGAGATAAATTCCTATGCGGAAGTCGGCCTTGGCTTTGCAAGGAATATCACAGACCGACTGGCTGTAGGTGGTAAGGTGAAGATGCTGCTGGGTATCGGTAACTTAAAGCTGAACATCAACCAGATTCATGTGGAAACTCCTTCTGTCGGCTCTTCAGGAGTGACGAGTAAAGCTTCCATTCAAGTGGATGCAACTTTGGAGAACTCGTCAAAGCTGTTAGAACTTCCCGAGAATGAGAATGGTGATTATATCGATGAAATTGATTTTGGCAGTTTTGGTTTTGCCGGATATGGTGGGGCTATTGATTTGGGAGTATCTTACAAGTTACTGGATAAATTGACACTTTCTGCTTCAGTTCTTGATTTGGGCTTTATCAAATGGTCTAAATCGAATACCAGTATAGCGCGAGCCAATGCAGAGCAGACTTATGATCTTCTTGACCCGGCCTCGCAACAGGAGTTCATGGATATTGTGAACAGCGGCGAGATTCTTAACTATGACATGTTGCAGCTCAAGACGGAGGAGGCTTCTGAGAAGAGCCGTACCCGTGGATTGACTTCTACAATGGTTCTTGGCGCTGAATATGCCTTACTGAATGATTGGCTGGTAGTGGGTGCCTTGTATACCGGTCGTTTTGCCAAACCGAAAACTTTGAATGAGCTGACTTTCTCTGCCTGCATCCGTCCGACGAATGCTTTCAATGTAGCTGCCAGCTATTCCGTACTTCAAGGAGCCGGTAAAACCTTCGGTCTGGCACTGAAACTGGGTTCCTTCTTTGCAGGAACAGATTATATGTTCTTTGGTAAGAATACGAAGAATGTCAATGCTTACTTGGGTGTTTCTATTCCTTTGGGAAAACAGAAAACTGCTGAAAATTAATAAATTGGATTTGGATATTATCGCGGATTATCTTTCTATAAAAGAGGATAATCTGCGATTTTGTTTTTACGAAAACGCAAAAAGCTTTATCTTTGCTGGTAAATACCTATAAACAGTACTCATGAGAATTGCAATAACGTTTTTCTTGTCTTTGGTTTTCAGTAGTTTGCTGCAAGCTTCACCCATACCTTTTTCTCCTATAGTGAGGAGCTATTCGGTGTCGGATTATAATGCCGGTATTCAGAATTGGGCCATTGCTCAGGACGAAAGAGGGGTGATGTATTTCGGTAATAACAGTGGGCTGCTGGAATTTGATGGAAGTGCTTGGCGGCTGTATGAATTACCGACAAAAGGAATTGTGCGTGCTATATATATCAGTGAAGATGGAAAAATTTATGTAGGCTCTTACGAAGAATTCGGTTATTTTGTTCATACTCCTTATAATACCCTTGAATATCACTCGCTAAAAGATGAGGTGAAGGACTTTACTTTTCATAACGACGAAATCTGGAACATTGTTTGCGTTCAAGGGGAAATTGTATTTCAATCGTTTGGTTCTCTCTTTTTTTATAATGGAAATTCTGTGGAAGGTATTCGGGTGAAGAGCCTTCCGCTGAACTTATTTCAGGTTGGAAATACTTTTTATTCTCAAAGAATAAATGGTGGACTTTGTGTCTTTTCCGACAGGAAAATGGAAGAACTTATTCCCAGAAAGGTATTTGGAAATAGCGATGTCTTGGCTGGGCTTCCTTATGATGATGCCGTTTTAATGCTTACCCGTAATCAGGGAGGTTTCCTGTATCGAGATGGGAGGGTAGAAAAATGGGAAACTGAATGTGATGATATATTCAAGAAGCATACCATTAATCGTGCGGTGATGACCAAAGATAGTTGCTACGTTGTTGGCACAATATCCGATGGTATATATGCGTTGGATAAAAAAGGAAAGCTGATTTGGAAGGTCAATACGGATAATAAACTACAGAACAATACTGTTTTGAGATTGTATTGTGATGATGACAACAATATATGGACAGCTTTGGATGAAGGTATTGCCTATATACACAACAATTCTTTAATCTATTATTATGAACCTCCATTTCGTAAAATAGGCATGGTATATGATGTTTTGGTAAGGGAAAATGAAGCTTATATTGCTTCTAATCAGGGACTTTATTGGCTTAAGGATGGAAAGACTGAATTAGTTCCGGGTTTGGAAGAACAAGCGTGGTTCGTCGATGAATGGGGAAAACAGATTTTTTGCGGGCATAACAAAGGAACTTTCCTTATATCGGGGTTGAAGTCAAAGTTGGTATCTGATGTAAAGGGAGGGATGTGTATGGAAAAGATTGAATCGAAGGAAGAATCTTTTTTATTGGAAGGAACTTATGCGCTTTTAAATCTATATACGGAAGATACTTCGGGAGCATATGGTTTTATCCGGTCTCTGCGTGGATTCAGTCATATGGTCCGTCACATAGAGGTGGACCATCAAGGGAATATCTGGGCGAAACACTTAAGGAATGGTTTGTATCGTTTTCGGATTGATCCGGATATGAAGCAGGTAAAGGATGTACGGAAGTATGAGGGCCTGGGAGAAGTGAAAGGTGGGAGTTTTACTTTGTTCAAAATCAATGGTCGGGTAGTTTTTTCTAATGGGGAATATTTCTATACTTACGAAGATATGACTGATTCGATTGTTCCCTATGAAACAATGAATGAACAATTGATGGAATTGAAGGGAATCAAGACAGTGAGTCGTGCGAACGGAGATTACTATTGGTTTGTGGGTGATAGGATAGTGTATTTAGTGAAGTGTGCGATAAATACTTTCAATATCGAACTCCGGATTCCATATTCTTTGTTTGACGGTCTGACGGTGGAAGAACGGGGAAGCGTGGCTTATGACGTGAGGAATGGCTGTTCCTATCTTTGCCTGAACAATGCCATTGCCCGTATTGAGACGGACAGTTCCTCGTTATATAAATCTCGGGTCAGACGCTCTTTATGGATTTCGGGAATGCGGGTCATTGATGAATTCAGTGGTAAGCGGAAAACATTGGTCGTGCAGCCGGGAGCCAAGGTGGAGCCTGAGTTTAATACGGTGAATTTTACATTGTGTTATCCGGTTTATAGTAATTATACTTATAAGGTAAGGTATCGGTTGGAAGGATATTCTGACCAATGGGTACCGGGTGGACGCTATTTGCAGAAGAAGTATTCTCGGCTCTCCTATGGAAGTTATGTTTTTCAGGTGGAGATATATGATACCGATAGAGTTTTGGCATCGGTAGAGCTTCCTTTTGAGATTTTGCGTCCGTGGTATTTGTCTTATTGGGCTGTGGGAAGTTATATCTTGGCAGGATTGTGTCTGTTGGCTTTGTTGCAATATTTGGTCTACCGTTTCGTGAAGAAAAAGAAAGACCGTGTGATTGAACGGCAGCGCGTAGCCCATCAGGCAGAGCTTGAGCGGCAGGAGAAGAAGATTGTTGAGTTGGAAAAGGAGCAGCTTGAGGCCGATTTGCGTTTTAAAAGCAAGGAGTTGTCCGGTGTGGTAATGACAAATATTGCTCATCAGGAATTTCTGATTTCTTTGAAAGAAGAGATACAGCGGCAAAAGTTGTTAGGACAGTATAGCCGTAAAAACTTGGATAAGCTGCTCACTTTAGTTAATAGCAATATAGTGTCCGATGAAGAGAATTGGACTATGTTTCAGGCTAATTTTGACCGTATACACGAAAACTTCTTCCGTAATCTGAAACTTCAATATACAGATTTGACTTCAGGAGATTTGCGCTTTTGCGCATTGCTTCGCTTGAATATGCCGACAAAGGAGATAGCGAAGTTGCTCAACATTTCCACGCGTGGGGTTGATGCTGCAAGATACCGGTTGCGCAAGAAATTTAACCTGCTTCCGGAAGAAAGTCTGACTGATTTTCTTATAAACTTTAAATAGCTGTTTTACAGTGAAATGTTAATGGGGGAAGTACTAATATTGTACTTCCTCTTTTGTTTTTTAGTGATGGTTGTACTTTTGTTGTAGTACGGGATGTGGAGATTGTCGCATGCTTTTCTTTTATTTGCAGTAAAATAATATTTCTATCAATTAAAAGCATGAAAGACATGAAGCATTTACTTTTCAAGTTACAATTATTTTTAGTCTTGTTGGTGTTTACTGCCGTTAGTGCGTATGCACAGAAATCTCCGGTTGATATGGATCGTTTCATCGACGATTTAATGAAGAAGATGACCCTGGAAGAGAAAATAGGTCAGTTGAATCTGCCGGTTACCGGTGAGATTACGACCGGTCAGGCTAAAAGTAGTAATGTGGCCAAACGTATTCGTGCCGGTGAAGTGGGCGGGCTTTTCAATCTGAAAGGCGTGGAACGTATCCGCGATGTACAGAAGCAGGCGGTTGAAGAAAGTCGTTTGGGTATTCCTCTCTTATTTGGTATGGATGTTATTCATGGATATGAAACGGTGTTTCCCATTCCTTTGGGATTGTCGTGTACATGGGATATGAAGGCGGTTGAAGAATCGGCACGTATTGCAGCCATTGAGTCCAGTGCTGACGGTATTTGCTGGACATTCAGTCCGATGGTGGATATTTGCCGTGATGCCCGTTGGGGGCGTGTGTCCGAGGGCAACGGTGAAGACCCGTTTCTGGGAGCAGCCATTGCGCAGGCCATGGTACGTGGTTATCAGGGAAAGGATATGAACCGTAATGATGAGATTATGGCTTGTGTAAAGCATTTTGCCTTGTATGGTGCCGGTGAGGCAGGACGTGACTATAATACAGTAGATATGAGTCATCAGCGCATGTTCAATGAATACATGTTGCCCTATCAAGCGGCGGTTGATGCCGGTGTGGGAAGTGCGATGGCCTCTTTCAATGAGGTCGATGGCATTCCCGCTACTGGAAACAAGTGGTTGATGACGGATGTATTGCGTAAGCAGTGGGGGTTTGACGGTTTTGTAGTGACAGATTATACCGGAATTACAGAAATGACCGACCATGGCATGGGCGATACGCAGACTGTTGCCGCGTTGGCGCTGAATGCTGGTGTCGATATGGATATGGTGAGCGATGCATTTGTAGGTACGCTCAAGAAGTCATTGACAGAAGGAAAAGTGACAGAAGAAGCTATTAATGCGGCTTGTCGCCGTATTTTGGAAGCTAAGTACAAGTTGGGCTTGTTCGATAATCCTTATAAATACTGTGATGTGAAGCGTGCCAAGAAGCAAATCTTTACCAAAGAGCATCGTGCCGTTGCGCGTAAGATTGCTTCGGAGAGCTTGGTGTTGCTGAAGAACGAGGGTAATGTACTTCCGCTGGCCAAAAAAGGCACTATTGCTGTGGTAGGTCCGTTGGCAGACAGCCGCAGTAATATGCCGGGTACTTGGAGTGTGGCTGCTGTATTGAAGAATGCAACTTCTTTGGCTGAAGGTTTGAAGGCGGTAGCAGGCGATAAAGCCGAAATATTGACTGCGAAAGGCTGTAATTTGATGAGTGATGCCGAATATGAGAAACGTGCCACTATGTTCGGACGTTCTTTACACCGTGACAATCGTTCGGACAAGGAGTTACTGGACGAGGCTCTTGCCGTGGCTGCCAAATCGGATGTTATTGTGGCTGCGCTCGGTGAGTCTTCGGAAATGAGTGGAGAGAGCAGTTGTCGCACGAATCTTGAAATGACGGACACCCAACGCATACTGTTACAGGAATTATTGAAAACGGGAAAACCTGTGGTACTGGTGCTGTTTACCGGTCGTCCGCTGGTACTGAACTGGGAGCAGGCAAACGTGCCGGCCATTCTGAATGTATGGTTTGCGGGCAGTGAGGCAGGTTTTGCCATCGGTGATGTACTGTTTGGTGATGTGAATCCGAGTGGGAAGCTGACTACGACTTTCCCGAAGAGCGTGGGACAGATTCCTTTGTTCTACAACCACAAGAACACGGGTCGCCCTCTTGCCGACGGTGCATGGTTCCAGAAATTCCGCAGCAACTATATAGACATAGACAATGAACCGCTTTATCCCTTCGGTTTCGGCTTGAGCTATACAACATTCTCTTATAGCGACGTGTCTTTGGACAAGACTAGCATGACGGATAAGGGCGAACTGACTGCTACCGTGACTGTGACCAATACCGGCAAGAGAGACGGTGCCGAAGTGGTCCAGCTTTATATTCGTGACCTTGTGGGAAGTGTAACCCGTCCGGTGAAAGAGTTGAAAGGCTTTGAAAAGATTTTCCTGAAAGCCGGCGAATCTAAAAAAGTATCTTTCAAGATTACCCCCGAATTGCTGAAGTTCTACAACTACAATCTTGATTTTGTATGCGAGCCGGGTGACTTTGAGGTGATGATTGGCAGAAGTTGCCGGGACGTAAAAAAAGCAGCGTTCAAGTTACTCTAACTGATTCCCAAGGCGGCAATATGCAGCATTCGAGCCACTGCGTTGAAATGGCATTGTTGCTGCATATTGTCTGCATTTTCACTGCAAACTATACGCAGTATTCTTGCAGTATTTGCTTGACTTGTGTAAGATAATATGATCTATTGAAAAACATGAAGAAAATATTTTTATTAATATTGTGTCTGTCCACCATGTACCCGGTTGTCAATGCTGGGCGGGTGGTTCAGAGTTTTAATGACGGCTGGTATTATGCCGCATGTGATGACAATCGGTTGCAGGAAGTGCAACGCCATGAAGAAGGTTGGCAGCAGGTACATCTGCCGCATACCTGGAATGCGGATGCCTATTCTACCCGTAACTACCGCAGGGCTTCTTCCTGGTATAAGAAAGAGTTCCGTACGGATGCCGCGCGGATGCGGGATAAACAGCTTTACCTGAAATTTGATGCTGTCAATTCTCTGGCAGATGTGTACCTCAACGGCGAGCTGCTCACTACCCACAAAGGAGGTTACTCTGCCTTTACCGTAGACATTACGGATAAAGTAAGGACCGATGCCCCGAATCTGCTGATGGTGCACGTCAATAATCAGAACGACCGGATACCTCCTTTGTCCGGCGACTTCACCATCTTTGGCGGCATCTACCGCAATGTGTGGCTCATCAGTGCTGCAAAGCAGCACATCAGCCTTACCGACTATGCCTCTACGGGCATTTATGTCGATTTGCCTTCCGTGAGTGAGGATAGGGCAGAAATCAGTGTGCGTGGGACTTTGGTGAACCGTGATGTGCGGCGTGCGGTGTTGAAGTTGGACGTCGAGGTGCTGGATACAGATGGGAAGACCGTAGCCCAATCTTTGCGCAGCGTCCGGATAGATGCCGACGGGGCGTTCGCCTTCGAGGAACGGTTACAGTTGGAAAAGCCACAGTTGTGGTCGCCCGATTCCCCTTATCTGTACAGCGTGAAAGTTTCTTTGAAAGATGTGCGTGGCAAGGTGTTGAAAGATGAGACACGTGTCCCTTTGGGGGTCCGCTGGTTCAGCGTGGATGCGCAGGAAGGCTTCAAGTTGAATGGGGAACCCCTGAAACTTATGGGAGCTTGCCGTCATCAGGACCAGATGCCGATGGGCATAGCGCTTTCGGATGAGATGCACCGCAGGGATATGCAGTTGCTGAAAGACATGGGTGTGAACTTTGTCCGTCTGGCACATTACCCACAGGACGATGCCGTGTTGCGTGCTTGCGACGAACTCGGCATGCTGGTATGGGAGGAGATTCCGGTAGTAGATTTGATAGCTTTGGGTGATGAGTTCCGCGCGAATGCCACAAGCGCCTTGCGCGAAATGATTCGCCAGCATTACAACCATCCGTCCGTCATTATGTGGGGGTATATGAACGAGGCTGTCATCCAGCTGCAGTATCGGGTGAAGAAACAACGGCTCAACGGTTTCTACGAGAATACCTTGGCGCTTGCCCGGCATCTGGAGGAAACTCTGAAGAGGGAAGACCCCTACCGTCTGAGTACGATGGCCTACCACGGCAATCAGATTTACAATAAAATCGGTCTCAGCAATATCACCGACATTTCCGGTTGGAACCTTTATCAGGGCTGGTATGAGAACGACTTCAAGTCTTTCGACCGCTTTGTGGACGAAGAGCATCGTAAATACCCGCACCGTCCGTTAATAATCAGTGAGTTCGGTGCCGGTTCCGACCCGCGCTTGCAGTCGCTCGATCCGCAGATATTCGATTTCTCCATGCAATGGCAGCAGTTGTACCTCGAATACTATCTGCCCGCTATCATGAAGCGACCGTTCATAGTGGGCGCCACGGAGTGGAACTTCATTGATTTCAGTTCTGCCAGTCGCCAGGAGGCTACGCCGCATATCAATAATAAAGGACTGATGTACAATGACCGCCGTCCTAAAGATGTGTTCTATTATTTCCAGGCATTCCTGCGCAAGGATATTCCGGTGCTGCACATTGCTGTGGATGACTGGAAGCATCGGACTGTGGTTTCGGACGGTGAAGCGGTGGAACATCCGGTGAAAGTGTATTCCAATCTGGATAAGGTGGAGTTGTCTGTCAACGGCACGAAGCTCTCCGTGCAAGGCATCGAGAATTGCCATGCAGTGTGGCAAGTGCCTCTCGTTGCGGGGCGAAACACGCTTGTGGCTTCAGGTATCTGCCATGGGAAGAAGGTGGAGCAGGTTTCGGACATTTTTGTGAAGATGCAGCCTCGCCATATCGCGGCAGTCGGCTCCGGACAGCTGGAACTTGCAGTGAACGTGGGCAGCAACTGTTTCTTTACGGATGACAAGAGTGATCTTTGCTGGCTTCCCGACCAAGCTTATACTCCTGGAAGTTGGGGCTACATAGGTGGAGAGATTTTCCGCCGTTCTCCGGGACGTATCGGAACCACTGCCGAGGTGAAAGACACCCGTAATGTTCCTTTGCTCCAGACCAAACGCAAGGACATCAAGGCCTATCGCTTCGACTTGCCCGACGGCGACTATGAAGTGGAACTTCTTTTTGCTGACCTGAACGCACGTTCCGAGCGGGTGACTTACGATTTGGGAGCTGTCGCTACCCTAGACAATGCCGATTTCCGCGGCAGTGTCTTCAATGTTTCTGTCAACAACCGACCTTGGCTGAGCCATTTCTCTCCGGCGATAGAAGTAGGCGGGAACCGTTGCATATCCAAGAAACTGCATGTTGCCGTAACCGGTGGAAACCTTACGGTGAACTTTGAGGCGGTGAAAGGGATGACGTTCTTGAATGGGATAAAGATATTCAGGATTCATTGATGTTCTATTCTTAATAATGTTGTATTAACCGATAAATTGAGTGAAACATGAAACACAAATTACTTACCGGGTCTCTCTCCTTCACAGTAGGGATGGGATTCAGCGCTTTGCCTGCCGTCGCGCAGCAATCTCCGGCTTCCACTGAGGTCAAGCCCAATGTAATCATTATCAACGTTGATGATTTGGGCTATGGCGACATTGGTTGTTACGGTGCCACCAAGGTCAAGACTCCCAATATAGACCGTCTGGCATCGCAGGGCCGTAGCTTTATGGACGCTCATTCATCCTCGGCTGTTTCCACGCCTTCACGTTATGGACTGATGACCGGTCAATATCCTTGCCGTGAGGATATTTGGGGGGCAATCTTCCTGAATCAGACTCTGCAAATTGATACGGCACGCACCACAATTGCGGATGTGATGAAACGTTCCGGCTATTCCACTGCCATCGTGGGGAAGTGGCATCTTGGATTCCGTACGGACGAAAAGATGGACTGGAACAAGGAACTGGCTCCCGGACCACTTGAATTGGGATTCGATTATTACTTCGGTGTGCCTATTCTCAACAGTCATCCACCTTTTGTTTATGTGGAGAACCATCATGTGGTGGGTTATGATCCCAACGACCCGTTTGTAAGAGGCAAGAGGGCAGAAACGGAGGAGTTCGATGAAAAATTCGGTATCAACTCTATTGGTGGAGCCACGGCTGCGCACCGTTTGTACAAAGACAGGGCTGTAGCCACTACTTTGAAAGACCGGGCCGTGCAGTGGATAAAGGAACATAAGGATTCACCTTTCTTCTTGTATTATGCTACCACCAACATCCATCATCCTTTTACACCGGCCGAACGCTTTGTAGGTACCAGTGAGGCAGGACCTTACGGTGATTCAATCCATGAATTGGACTGGGTGGTAGGCGAGATTATGCGTACCCTCGATGAGGAAGGGCTGGCGGGAAATACTCTGCTCATCTTCACCAGTGACAACGGAGGAATGCTGAATCATGGAGGGCAGAGAGCTTGGAAGGCAGGACACCATATCAACGGCAAGCTTCTTGGTTTCAAGTTCGGAGCTTGGGAAGGCGGGCATCGCATTCCTATGATTGTCCGCTGGCCGGGCAGGATTCCTGCGGGCAGCGTATCCAACCAGTTGATGTCCAATGTTGACATGCTTGCCACTTTGGCTGCCCTCACAGGATATGAATTGCAGGAGCAGGACGGGCCGGACAGTTTCAATATGCTTCCTGCCCTTATCGGAAATCCCGGGAAAATGATTCGGGACCATATTATTATCTGTCCTTCCCAAAAGAGCCATCTTTCCATTCGCAAAGGGAAGTGGGTCTATATTCCGGCGCAAAACAGCGGTGGATTTACAGGAAAGAATGTCGGTGACCATGACTTGGGCGGGGCATCCGCTTTCCAGCTCACCCATCGGGTGAACAGCGATATAGAAAATGCCCGGATAAAGCCGGATGCACCCTCTGTGCAGCTTTATAATTTGGAGGAAGACCCATACCAGACCACAAATGTGTATGAACAGCATCCCAAAGTGGCACGCAGGCTGGCGCGGATACTGGAGGAGAAGATAAGGAAGTCGGATGCCACAAGAAAGTGACAACCGATAGATTGATGAAAAACATAATTTGAAAAATGAAGAATACCATGATGAAAAAGTTTTTTGTAGGTTTATTCTCCCTTTTGATGGGAGTAGGCAGCGCTTTTGCGCAGACCAATATGTCTAGTGAAATGTATGACCTTGCCAAGATGAAGGAAGGCTTGCGCAACCGCCGTGTCAGCAGTTATGACCGTACGGGCAACAACCGTGACCACCTGAAGGCCATCAAGCCGGGCGAAACGGCTGTCTTGGCCGACATCAAGGGGGCAGGCGTAATCAACCATATCTGGATAACGATGTCTCCGGGACCGCGCCAGCTTTCCCGTAACGACATCATCCTTCGGATGTACTGGGACGGCAGCGACGAGCCTTCTGTCGTGTCCCCCATCGGTCCCTTTTTCGGCCAGGGATGGAACGAACAGTATAACTATGCTTCTTTTGCCCTTTCTTCCGGTCCCAACGGTGGTACGGGTTTGTGCAGCTATTTCGCCATGCCTTTTGCCAAAGGTGCGCGCATTGAGATAGAGAATCAGACGGATGTCAACATCGGCGCCTTCTACTACTACATAGACTATGTGGAGATGAAGGAACTGCCCAAGGACATGGGACGTTTCCATGCGTGGTTTAACCGTGAGATTACCGAAGCGCTTCCCGAAGGGGAGACCGAGTGGGGTTCCGTGGGTAAGCAGACGGAGAATAAGGACGGAGCCGACAATTATGTGTTTGCCGATATCAAGGGAAAGGGCCATTTTGTGGGATTGAACTATTATGTACAGTGCCCTACCCCCATGTGGTATGGTGAAGGCGATGACATGTGGTTCATCGACGGTGAAAAACAGGCTTCCTTGATAGGCACCGGTACGGAAGACTTGTTCAACACCGCCTGGTGCCCGAAAGAGCCCTACCAGCATATCTACTTCGGCTATCCACGTGTGAATAATGATGTCGGATTCTTGGGGCGTACACATGTCTATCGGTTCTTTATTCAAGATCCCGTCTTCTTCGAGAAAGGGCTGAAAGCCACCATCGAGCATGGACACAACAATTGCCTGACGCTCGACCTGGCTACCGTTGCTTACTGGTATCAGGACAAGGCGACGGCTGTCCCGGCCATTCCCGACAAGGCGGGCCGTAAGCTGAAGCCGATGGTAAACAATGTGATGATGCACAAATGGCGTCATGAGTGGAGAAAGAATAAAGGGAATAAGGCTGACCTTTGGGGAAATGAATAAATTGCTGGAGGATATGAAATGAAGACATTATTAGTTATATCTGTTTTATTAGCATTTACTCTTTTGGGGCATGCCCAAATATGGAAAGTGCCTGAAGGTCATGAAACGCGGTGGACAAGTTTTGAAAATCCTACCGGTGCCAAGGGAACGGCAGCTCAAGCCAATAAAGGTGCAAAAGGAAGTGCTTTCGGCAGAATCATGGCGGGAGACAGCTGTGTATTGTTGTCTCAGCAAGGACCCGGGATCATTAACCGTATTTGGCTGACAGTCAGCAAACGTAACCCTAAGATGCTTCGTGCGTTGCGTATCAAGTTTTATTGGGATAACTCTGTTGTTCCGGCAGTGGATGTCCCTTTGGGAGATTTTTTTGGGAATCCGCTGTCACGTACATCTCGTTTTGAGAACTGTTTCTTTTCTAATCCGGAGAAGCGTTCTTTTAACTGTTGTATTCCGATGCCTTACCGCACCGGTGCCAAAGTGGTGTTTGTGAATACCTCGGATGAGGACCTGACACACTTGTTTTATGATATTAACTTTACTAAATTGCCGGAATGGGATTCGGAGATGAGCTATTTTCATGCTGTCTGGCGTGAAGACAAATCCACCAAGTTGGGAGTGGATTATACTGTTCTTCCCCAACTATCGGGCAAGGGGCGCTTTTTGGGGGTAAGCTTGGGTATCTTTGCCAATAAGGCCTATGAAACTACTTGGTGGGGAGAAGGTGAAATCAAGTTCTACATTGACGGAGATAAGGAATTTCCCACATTGAGTGGTACGGGAGTTGAAGACTATATTGGTACGGCTTGGGGGCAGGGCGAGTATTCCCACCGTTATCAAGGTTGTCCGATTGCAAATGCGGACAGTTGTTGGTGGAGTATGTATCGTTTCCACGTGCAGGACCCGATTTATTTTCATCATGATATAAGAGTTACATTGCAGCAGATTGGAGGTGCTCCATATCAAAAGGTACTCGAACTGTACAAGGCGAAGGTTCCTCTTGTACCGGTTACTATAGATAGAAGCGGTAAACTGAAATTCTATCGTTTATTAGATGAAAATTCAGACCTACATATCACGGATAAAGACTTTCCGCCAGGATTTGTTAATTTCTACCGCCAAGATCATGTAACTTCAACAGCATATTTCTATTTGGATAGGCCTGCAGTCTGAATAATTTTTTAAATAACTTCCTAGTGTATATTATTGGGAATTAGTATTTTATACAATGCTGTAGTAGTTACGTTGTAGTGCTTGAGCAGGTTGTGGTAATCTTGTGGTAGTTTGTTTTTTGACATACATCAATTGCTCCTATACTTTTGCAAAAGAATTTTAAATCAATACAAAATGAAGAAAAATTTATTAATTACATGTGTGATGTTGCTGTTTGCCGTTGTTTCGATGGCGCAGAACAAAATTACGGTTTCGGGTGTCGTTTCCGACAAGACGGGAATGACTGTTATTGGTGCTACAGTTTCGGTAAAGGGGGCTCCTCAGCAAGGAGTCGTTACTGGACTTGATGGTGATTATAAGATTACCAATGTTCCCAGTAACGCTGTCTTGCTTTATAGCTATATTGGTATGAAAGACCAAGAAATAGCAGTGAATGGTCGTACTACTATTAATGTAGTAATGCAAGAAGACAATATGTTGATCGATGAAGTTGTAGTTGTAGGCTATGGTGTACAGCGTAAATCAGACTTGACCGGTGCTGTTGGTTCTATCAAGAGCGATGATTTGAAAAAGATTTCTACACCTAATGTGGCTAACGCGTTGCAAGGTCGTGTGTCCGGTGTATTTATCTCTGCAAGCGGTGCTCCGGGTAGCTCTCCTGAAGTGCGCATTCGTGGTATCGGTACTACTAATAATAGCAATCCGCTCTATGTGGTTGATGGAATGTTTATGGACGATATATCATTCCTGAGTAACCATGATATTGAGTCCATGGAGGTATTGAAGGATGCTTCTGCTACTGCCATGTATGGTTCTCGCGGTGCTAACGGTGTAATCATTGTTACCACCAAGCAAGGTGCTGAAGGTAAAGCACAGGTGAACATGACTGCCAGTGAAGGATTTCAGTTCCAAAATAGCGGTAAGTTTGAGATGTGTACGGCTTCTGAATATGCTATGCTGCAAAATGAAGCTAACTTGAATATTAATCCAGATGGCGGTCTTGTTTATGATGACCCGGCTTCTTTCGGAAAAGGGACCAATTGGTTCGATGAGATTTTCCGAGTAGCGTCTGTCCGTGATTATCAAGTTGCTGTTAGTGGCGGAACAGAAAAGGTACGTTATAATTTGAGTGCCGGATATTTCCAACAGGATGGTATCATAAAGGAAAATTCTTATGACCGTTTTACTTTGCGTGCCAATAATTCATATAAAATAAACAAACATTTGACTATCGGGCATAACTTATCGGCTTCTTTCAGTCATACAAAAAATGAAAATAAGGGAGTTGTAAAATCTGCTTATAAACTGAGTCCTATCATTACTCCTTATGATGAGAATGGTAATTTCTCCGATCCTCAGGTGGCATCTACTGCTAATCCGCTTGCTACCCTCCATTATATGAATAGTGATAATTGGAAAGATAGAATTGTGGGTAGTGCATTCTTGAATTGGGAAGTTATTAAAGGGTTGAATTTTAAGACCAGCTTGGGCATTGATTATATTAATGGTAGAAGTCGTAATTTTACTCCTAAGTATTATATCTCGGAGTATCAAAAGGTAGATGAGAACAGCTTGTCTAAAACATGGACTAGAGATTTTACTTGGCTGTGGGAGAATATCTTGACTTATGATTGGCAAATCAATGATAAAAATCGTCTGAATCTTTTGGGTGGTATTACTGCTCAAAAATACACTAATGAAAAGTTAGGCGGGTCAGGACGTAATTTCTTCTCAGAAGTGGAAGACTATTGGTATTTGGATCAGTCTTCAAGCGATACACGTGGACTTGAGAATAATGGAAAACATGAAGCCATGATGTCTTACTTGTTCCGTGCCAACTATGCTTTAATGGACAGATATTTGTTGACGGCTTCTATACGTGCCGATGGCTCTTCGAAGTTTGGACCGGATAACCGTTGGGGATATTTTCCGTCAGTAGCTGCCGGATGGAGGATTTCTGAAGAAGCTTTTATTAAAGATAATGTTGAATGGTTGAGTAACTTGAAGATTAGAGGTAGCTGGGGGCAAATTGGTAATGATAAGATTGGTAATGACAAATATTATGCATTGGCTAATGTAGACCCTACTTATGATGCTGTATTTGGTGGTGATTATTATTCTGGTGGTACTGTAACTTCTCTTTATAATACACAAATCCATTGGGAACGTTCAGAGCAGTTGGATCTTGGTTTTGATTTAGGCTTGTTCAATAATCGCTTTTCTTTAGAGTTTGACTATTACAGAAGAGATACAAAAGAAATGTTGGTAAATGTGGATGTTCCTGCTTCTGTAGGACTTGCCTCTGTAGAAACAAACGTGGGCTCAGTACGTAACTCTGGACTTGATTTTACGGTGAAATGGGAAGACTCGTTTAAGGATTTTCGTTATGGCATCCGCTTGACTGGAACTACAATTAAGAATGAGGTGACTAATTTGGGAGGTAAACGTATCACCAGTGGGGATATAGGTTCCGGAAAAAGTGTTCATATGACAGAAGAAGGAATGCCAATCAAGTATTTTTATGGTTACAAGACTATTGGTATTTTCCAAAGTAATGAGGAGATTGAGCAGTATAATGCGATGGCTGCGGCTGCTTCCGGTGATGCGAAGAAGAAGTATCAGGCAAATGTAGCTCCGGGTGATCTGATTTATGCAGATACGGATGGCAATGGATATATAACTGCTGAAGACCGTACGGATTTAGGCTCTCCTACTCCGAAGTTTATCGGTGGTTTGGGTATAACTGCCGCTTGGAAAGGCTTTGATTTGTCAATTGATTTGCAGGGTAATTTTGGTAATAAGATTTATAATGCCAAACAAGCTGAAAGAAATGCTGGTGTTGATAACTGGGATCGTTCGTTCTTGGATAGATGGACTGAAAACAATAGGAATACTTCCATTCCGCGCATGACATTTGAGGGTAACAATTATTTTGTTTCCGACCGTTATGTTGAGAGTGGCAACTATGTGAAGTTACAGACTGTGGAATTAGGATATACATTCCCAAAAAACTTGATGCAAAAAGTGCATATCCAGAATTTGAGATTGTACTTCTCAGGTAATAACCTGCTTTATTTTACGAATTATAACGGATTTACTCCCGAAATCTTAGGGGGGCTTGACCGTGATATTTATCCGATTACCGCTACTTGTCGTTTTGGCTTGAATCTTACATTCTAATGGAAAATAAAAATAGGAAATGATTATGAAAAAGATATATTCACTTTTATTAGCTTCAGCATTAGTTTTTACCTCTTGTTCTGATTTTTTGGATACAAAGCCGCAAGGGAAATTGACGCAAGATATTTTCTTCGGGGAAGAAGAAGGTGCTTTGATGGGAATTAATGCTATATATTCTCAAATGAAAAGTTGGGACTTGATCGGCTTTTCTTGGTTTGGCATTATGGAGGTGCCGAGTGACAATTCTGATACAGGAAGTTCACCGGCAGATGGTAGTTATGCTCGCGTGAATTCATTGAATGATTTTACTTATGATGTTTATACTTCTGAATTGAACGGCTGGTGGACCGGAAATTATAAAGGAATCGGATTCTGTAACGTAGCATTGGATAACTTGGATGTGTTGAAAGATGAGCAGTTAAAGATTAGAAGCATTGCACAGGCACGTTTTTTCCGTGGTTTCTTTTACTTTAACTTGGTGAGAACTTACGGTGGCGTACCTTTGGTTACTAAAGTTCAGAATCCCGATGAATATGATCAGCCATGCGCTTCTGAAGAAGCTATTTATCAGCAGATTATTGATGACTTGTCCTATGCGGCAATGAATTTGCCAACCCGTGATGAATGGGGGATTGCTGAGAGAGGAAGAGTTACGAAAGGAACTGCAGAAGGCTTGTTGGCTAAAGTTTATTTGTTCCGTCAAGATTATGCAAGTGTAAAACAATATGCAGGGCAGGTAATAAGTAGGGGAGAATATAACCTGCATCACAATTACCGTGATTTGTTTAGCCCGGATTCTTATTATTCTGATGAAGTGATGCTGGCCGACCAGTATTTGTGGGGATCAGACAAGACGAGAGATAAGGCTTCCGAATATGTGAAGTGGCAAGGTGTCAGAGGTTTCAAAGGTTGGGGATTCTGTTCTCCGTCAGAATCTTTGGATAAGGCTTATGAATCAGGTGATCCGAGACGGGAGGCTACTATCATTTACGATGGCGAAAATATGGAAGGAGTTGGGGTTATAAACTTCAAGGACGAACCGGGAGTACAACCGCGTGCCAATAAAAAGACAATGTGGCCTACAACTTATTGGAATGCCAATAATTTTGCTAAACAAAATTGCCACTTGTATTTTCTGCGTTATGCGGATGTACTGTTAATGTATGCTGAGGCCTGCAATGAGTTGGCAAATGGTGAAAGCGACCCATTAGTAGATGACGCCCTGGCTAAATTGGAATTGGTCAGAGACCGTGCTCGTAAGTCCGGTGATGATCCCACTGTATTACCTAAAATAACAGAGAGGGATAAGGCAAAGTTGCGTGAAATCATATGGAATGAGCGTCGCATTGAATTAGCAATGGAAGGACACCGTTTCTTTGATTTGATTCGGGCTGATAAAGTTGTTCCCGGATATGCAGAAAAGATGCTGAAGGCCCATGGAAAGACAAACTTCAATATGAGCCAGCATTCCACATTCTACATTCCACAGAAGCAGATTGATATTTCTCAAGGAATATTGAAGCAAAATAAATAAGGTGTGTGAGGAGTAGCCTTAGGCTACTCCTACTTCTTATGTGATTAAAATGTTTAAAATAGGTATTATGAAAAATATATTTCTTTTTTTCTTGTTTTTTGGGGTTTGTTCGTGCTCGGTAAATGCCATAAATCCACCATCTGGTGTGACAGAAAAGCAACTCTCCGATGATGAACTCATGACCCTTGTCCAGAAGCAAACTTTCCGTTACTTTTGGGATTTTGCCCATCCCGAATCAGGATTGGCGCATGAACGGAGCAACGGAGGTGCCGAGACAGCTACCATCGGTGGCTCGGGTTTCGGAGTGATGGCTATCATTGTCGGCATAGAACGCGGGTTTATCACCCGTGAACAAGGTGCTGAACGTATACTGAAGATTGTTCGTTTCTTGAGCGACAAGAATACCGACAGTTATCACGGCATGTGGGCACATTGGATGAACGGTAAAACCGGTAAGACCATTCCTTTCAGCCGTAAGGATGATGGAGCCGATATTGTAGAATCCGCTTTCATGTTCGAAGGTTTGTTGGCTGCCCATCAGTATTTTATAAAGGATAATCCGACGGAAAACCGTATCCGGGGAATGATTAATAATCTGTGGCGCCAAGCAGAGTGGAATTTTTTCACTCAGGGGCAAGATGTGATGTATTGGCATTGGTCACCCTATAACGGGTGGGCGATGAACCATCAGATTAAAGGTCATAACGAGTGCCACATTATTTATATTTTAGGTGCGTCTTCTCCTACTTATCCGATTGCCGAGAGTGTTTATCATAAAGGCTGGGTCAATGCGAATACTTTTCTGAATGGTCGGGAGTATTATGGCATCAGGCTTCCTCTCGGAAACGATAACGGTAAGGGCGGTCCTTTGTTCTTTACTCATTACTCTTACATGGGGCTTGATCCGCATGGCTTGAAGGACCGCTATGCTGACTACGAGGAACAAATGAAGGCCCATACCTTGATTAACCGTGCCTATTGTATCGACAATCCGAAGGGATATAAGGGTTACGGTGAGAAATGCTGGGGATTGACAGCCAGTGACGGTGATAAAGGCTATTCGGCCCATAGCCCCGGAAATGATCGCGGCGTGATTACGCCTACTGCGGCCCTTTCATCCATCCCTTATACACCGGAATATTCTTTGGAGGCCATGCGCTATTTCTATGAAGAACTGGGTGACCGTCTTTGGGGTGAATATGGGTTCAAAGATGCATTTAATCTGACTGAGGATTGGTTTGCGCCTTCGTATCTTGCCATTGACCAGGGACCGATTATTGTGATGATAGAGAACTATCGCACCGGTTTAATTTGGAAGCTTTTCATGAGTCATCCCGATGTACAGAAGGGATTGAAGAGATTAGGCTTTACGTCTCCTTATTTGAATAAGGCTGATTAGGTTTGGCAGGATTTGATTTTGGTAAATTTTATATAGATTAAAAAGGATTATAACCATGAAAAACGTGCTTTTCAATAGTGTATTGGTTGCTTTCGTATTGCTTGTCGCCTCGTGCGGCAAGCAACCGGAAGCTAAGGTGGAGGTGATGTCGTTTAATATTCGTCTGGATCATGTAGCGGACAGTATGAATAACTGGAAATACCGTAAGGATAATGCAGCACAGATGATTGCTTATTATGCTCCGGACATTGTGGGCATGCAGGAGGTGGTAAAGAATCAACTCAATGACTTGAAGGAGCGTCTTCCTCAATATACTGCCCTTGGCGTAGGTC
>ERZ773139.1857-NODE-1857-length-23021-cov-5.004224_pt1 | contig 23021 bp, 17 predicted proteins | sample MGYA00580854_ERZ773139 | MGnify/ENA primary metagenome ERZ773139 (study PRJEB29015, sample SAMEA2737809) | human gut metagenome | biome: human gut; feature: human-associated habitat; material: faeces | place: China | collected 2012 ...
CGGTTTATCTTTCTCACCCTGACTCTCTATATACTGATGGATTGTTTCAACAGGTACTATATTTCAAAGATTTCTTTTGCTCTCTCTCTGACCTCTTATTGTCCAGCATCTTTCTGCTATATTTCATAACCATGATCAAATAAAAACACTGAATGAGAATTATTATCTAAGCTCATTCTGTACACTTATTTCGACCGACCCAAAGTCAAGAGCATATTGTTCTTTTTTCTATTATAATATATTTATTGTATCAGAACAAGTGTTTTGTGGTTTTTTATGAATTTGAGCAGATATGCTCGAATGTGCAATTCATCCCATCACCTATAGATGTGAGGGAATTCTTGCTACGGTTGTTAAACTCTAACTTTCATAAAGTGTAACATATTGTTATTGAATTCGTCTATCAAAATTTCTTTACATTCCATAATGTTTCTATTAATACAAAATCCAGAAGTGAATTCTTCTTATTATTTTACATACTTTACATTCCACAATGTTTCTATTAATACGGAGAATCCGGATGTAAGTGGTGTAGACTTTCAGAACTTTACATTCCACGATGTTTCTATTAATACTCTTTCTTCCACTCATAGCAAATCCAGGGTGGTTCCTTTACATTCCACGATGTTTCTATTAATACAAAAGACCGGTTCTGCGACAATCACTGCTACATATCTCTTTACATTCCACGATGTTTCTATTAATACTTCCAGGCAATACCAAGAAGCCCAGTATCTCCTTGACTTTACATTCCACGATGTTTCTATTAATACAGGTGTGACATCCCGGACAGCTTTTTTAAAGCATCCTTTACATTCCACGATGTTTCTATTAATACGGATGTGATCTTGTCTGCTGTTGTGCGTCTCCTGTTCTTTACATTCCACGATGTTTCTATTAATACTCCGACAAATTTCGTTTTTTTATCATCCGGATATCCCTTTACATTCCACGATGTTTCTATTAATACAATATTCAATATATTCATTCCATTCGCCTAATGAACTTTACATTCCACGATGTTTCTATTAATACGCGAGAAACAGGTCATTATGACGGGCGAGCTGTTCTTTACATTCCACGATGTTTCTATTAATACGAAATATTCTTTATACGGTTCACTTCTGCGATTGTCTTTACATTCCACGATGTTTCTATTAATACCATAGCCACTTTAGAAAATCTATCCTTTGCTATACTCTTTACATTCCACGATGTTTCTATTAATACTCTGTCTGGAAATAGTCTTGTAGATTCAGCGGACTCCTTTACATTACACGATGTTTCTATTAATACATTACGCCGATGTCCGGCAGTTCTGCAGCTGCTGCATACTTTACATTCCACGATGTTTCTATTAATACGTACAGATATCCGATGATTTCTACACCTGTAGGTACCTTTACATTCCACGATGTTTCTATTAATACTGGACGGAAATATTATACACGACTTGAATATCACCTTTACATTCCACGATGTTTCTATTAATACGAAAATTGCGCAAATGCCTGTAAATACAGTGTTTTCTTTACATTCCACGATGTTTCTATTAATACCATTGCCAACGCCATTGTTCGCATTCAGAATCCAGCTTTACATTCCACGATGTTTCTATTAATACGGCACTCCATCAATGTCTCCGGCTCCGTATTTTCCGCTTTACATTCCACGATGTTTCTATTAATACTCTGTTCTCCGTCTGTAACTTTAACAGTTACGGTGTCTTTACATTCCACGATGTTTCTATTAATACTCTGTAAACGTTTCAAACTGTTTACGCCTGGCTCTCTTTACATTCCACGATGTTTCTATTAATACGGAATGTTTGAACCATCCGTAATATGCTATACACCTTTACATTCCACGATGTTTCTATTAATACGGAATCCAACGGCCAATGATCTGCTGGCTGACGATCTTTACATTCCACGATGTTTCTATTAATACCGGGAAAACAGTCTCAATATTGTTGAGGGCCTGCTTCTTTACATTCCACGATGTTTCTATTAATACTGAATGCCAATCAATAGTGCATATTCTTCTATCGTCTTTACATTCCACGATGTTTCTATTAATACCCGTCGTCTATTCATCCTTACAATACGGATATAATCTTACCACTTTCTGTCAATCTTGTCACTTCATTATTTTTATACTTATTTTTATCTTTCTGGACAGCTCTCATTTTTGAAATTTTCCTGATATCTCAAGCATTGTCGACCTCCTGAAGTTTTTACTCTATCTGACGTCGACAATCATAATATGAAACTCGTTAAATCATCCTTCCTACCCCAAAATTCTTTATCCAACCATTTTTCCTGCCGAGATTTAAAAATAATTACAGAATCTAATTCTTTATCAATATACTCTTTTAATTCTTTTTGCAGCTGTGCCAGCTGTCCTTTTGACAATTCACCTTCAAATACAGAATTTTGGATGTGCGTCAGATATTTTTTACATATTTTAAAAATTCTTGACCAGCGTCTTGCACCGTTTTCTGCCTGACTTACATCATAAACTAATACTATATACATAACTCACCACCATATTCTGAATCCCTCATATTCTTTTTCGCCAATCAGATGTTTTATCAGTTTATATGATTCCAATCTTAATAAATACTGATAAGATACCTGTCTGCCTAAATCTTTATGCATCACTGATTGTTTCAACCTTTTTTCGAGTTCTGAGACAATCAGTTTAGACGCATCTTTTTTCAAATGTAAAAAATTTAATTCCTTCGTAAAGCTATCTTCCGTAATCTGCTTTCGATTTAACAGTGAAAAAATCAATCTATCTCCGATCAGTGGTTTAAACACTTCTGCAATGTCCAAGCTCAAAGAAAATCTTCTTACCCCAGGCTCATGTAAATAACTGATTGTCGGATTTAACTGCGTATGATAAATTTCACTAAGCACTTTTGTATAAATCAATGTATTCACAAATGAAATCAACGAATTAATCATATTATCTGGTGGATGCATAACTCTTTTTTCAAATTTTATTTCCTGATTTACGATTACATTCCACGCTGCATAATACCTTCTTCGGATATTTCCTTCAACCCCCATTAATTCTTCTATTGTTTTTGTTTTTCCAATCTGCTTCCGCAATGAATCCACATCTCTAAGATATTCTGCTACATCCTTTCCTCTTCCATTATAATATCTCAAATTCCTGTAAATATTATCTGCCGCAGCTTCTATAAATTTTTTTGCAAGTATCATTCTTTTCTCATAATCCGTATAGTTTTCCACCTGTTTTACCAATAGCTGTCCTGCCAACAGGCTTTCTCTCGGATAATAACTTCCAGTATAAAAATTATAGTAATTAAAGAAATGAACTGGTATCCCATACTGAGAAATGTAATTGATAAATGCTGTATTAAAAGACATTTCTGACATCACATAAATATCTGATATTCGCTCTATTGGAATATCTCGCTTTTCACCTTCACAGGTTGTAAATTGCAATGTATTATCTTTACGTTTCAAATCCCCATTATTATAAACATAAAAGCTTTGCTTCATAACCTTCTCTCTATTCTCCTAATTATAAATTGAATGTTTATATAAAACACAAATCATAATAAGCACATTTTTTGCATAATTTAGAGTTTACAATCATCGGTGGCGTATCCATGCACTCTATCTCTGTAATTTCACCAATAATCTTCTCCAGCGTTTTTATATCATTTTCTGATAGCTCAACTATCACCGACTTTTTTAACAGCGGATAGTCAACCTTTCCTTTAATCCCTTTGACTCCACGTTTCCATAAATAATATAGATAGTACTTAACCTGCCATATTCCAGCGTCCTCTACTGCTTTGCTTTTCTTCACTTCATGCAATTCTTTATGTTCACTTATAAAATCAATGTTAATAATGTTATCAATATTTATATGCTTCTCATTTTTACTGTAACTGCTTTCATCAAGTATTTTTCCTAATATGACATCCTCATTTTCTGCTTCCATTCGGATTTCATGACAAAAATACCAGAGTTTTCGTTTGCATACAAAATAATAATAAATCATCACTCCTGTTATCCGATTTTCCATATCCACGCTCCATATTTACACAAATATTCCATCCAATTCTAATTGTTCATCAAACAATATTCCACGTCCTTTCCCGCTTTCAATGTCAAATTCATAATTATACTGTGCTCTGTGAATATCTGTAATTTTTCTGTTTTCGCTTAACCCAATTGTAGTTCTGTCCACTTCTGCCGGAAATTTTTGATAGAGATTTAAACTTAATGTAAGATTTTCCAATTTTGATTTTATCAGGCTTCTGGCTTCCCTGCTCATATTAGGTTTCTTCAAAAACTCTACTCCGTATTCGAATAAATTCTGGTTTTCAACATAAACATTTTCCGGAACAATAGTTACACTTCTGATATCCCGAACTTCAGCCTCATCAGCAGAATACTCCGTTGGATGAATTTCAGAGAATAATTTTAAATCTTTTTGAATGTTTTCAAAGTATATGGTTTCTTTCACACCATCTACACTATAAACCTCATTCATGTATGCAGTTTTTTTATCTTCAGAAAATAATATGTGTTCGTATTTGCTCAGTAATTCCAAAGACCTGTCATATAATTTGTCTTCATAAACACTCCGTCTTTTTCCTTCACTGACTCCATTTCTATTATCAAATACAACAATGTTCGCTTCATTCGGACAATAACGACCTTTACGATTACATCTTCCCATTCTCTGTAAAAGACTATCTGCCGTACACATTTCTGTATACAAAATATCAAAATCTATATCTAAACTAGCCTCAACTATTTGAGTTGTAATCCATATTCCAGATTCACCTGACTCCGAAAATCCCATAATTTTCCTTTCCAGAAATGCTCTGTCTCTTCTAATATATTTTGAATGTAAAAGCCATACATTTTCTCCCTCTAATTTCTTATAAAGCTTCTGAGCTTTAGAAACAGTATTACAGATAACTAACACTTTTCTATTTTTTCCTCGCAGCCTGATTTCATCTAAATTCATTTCCGAATGTCTGATTTCAACTTTATGTCTTGGATATTTCTCCACCTGATATTCTTTTCCGGTGAAATCTTTAAATATGTATTGTTTTCCCTCAACCAAACCATATTGTTCCATAAAATATTTAAGTACAGGTGGAAAAGTTGCTGTAATAATTGCAAATTTGCCACCCATTTCCTGTATCATTTTTAATCCATAAATAATAGTTGCAATTACACGTGGTTCATATGCCTGAATCTCATCCAGAACCAACTTTGAATATTTCAATGTAGCTGCAAATATCTCTGTTCCTAATGCTCTGTATACAAATCTAAACAGTTGGTCAACTGTACAGACAGTCAATGGTTGTGACAACATTTTTGACCTTTCATATTTCTCTCCAATATCTTCATTACCATTATACTCTCTTAAATACACCGCCATAGCATCAGAATGTAACAATGCAACGTCTTTATATTCATAATTTTCCTTTATACGTAAATATATCGCATTAGAAGATACCTTCAACGGTAATGTATAAAAACTTTTTTCACCATTCATCCATAATAGCGATGCTTCTGTTTTTCCAGATCCTGTAGGTGCTATAACAATCAGATTTTTATCTCTATTCATCTTCATAAATTTTTGCGCCGGCCTTAATTCTTTTCCGTTTAGAAATTTTTCTATATTCTTTACCAATTTTTTTTCATGAAGATCAATGGCGCTTTCTGCATTTTCATATCCTGCACTGACTGTATAATCAAATTTATTAAGCAAGCCTTTTATCAATAAATATTCTTTCCAGGCATTTGAATCTGGTATATATTTTCCAGTATATACATTGTTACGAAACAGTAAATCATCTAAATTACTGCAATTTAATTTTCTGATTTTTCTATTCAGATATTCTTCAATCTGTTTCATATAATACTTTTCAGCATATTTTCTAATTGCCGGACTGTTATAATGATCCTCCCTGTCATGATGATAATAAACCGCTGTAATAAATGGTCCAAAATCTTTATCCGAAAACAATTCCGACAAATCATCAAATTCATCTAAAGAAATAGTAACAGCACTTAAAAAGCCATGTGGAATCTGCTGAGTTTTTCTTACATCTATATGAAATTTTTCAGCTAATTTCGGACATATCATTGCCTGAAAAACAAGATTAACCTTTCCCAGATCATGAATCCTGCATGCCTCAACCACCAGTTTTTTTTCTTTTTCAGTAAAATATTCCCCATATTCTAAAAAAAACATCTCAGCACACGTTACTATGTCCTTATGATGTTCTTTCAATGTTTTCTGCTTTTCTTCAGTTTTTTCGGCTATATCGGTAATACTACTATTCAATATCTCAACATCTGTTTCGGTAAGATTCTCTTTCAAACATTCCTCAATATTCTTCATATTTTTCTTTATTTCATTGATCCGCTCCGAAGTGAATTGTACTTTTTTTGACTTTGCATAGTACTCCATACATATAATCCTTTCTGAAGCAAGACAGCCTCCATAGCTGCCTTGCTCTATATATTTATACAACAGGTTATTAACAGAAAACTATAGCAGCATCCTCTTCAATATTATCTACATACGCACCTTTTCTTAACGTCATTCCCTGCGGACAATAATATGCTTTGATTCTTCCATTTTTCTTTTTCCATCGCCGTAATCCCTGCTTTGTAATTTCATATTCTTTTGTAAGATTATAAATAGTCATTCTTGGATTTTTGATTTTTATCTTTTCTTCATCCTTTTCCCATTCATTTTCTACCGGAATATACATATCTCTTTTCAAATCCACTTCATTTTCCGGATGAATTCTTACAATATCAACTCGTTCTATGTCCAGAAGATCTTCATATCGTCCCAGTGCCAAATATTGTGGAGGATTTTTTAATGATTGATATACCGTATCAAAGTCTTCTTCATCTGGAACAATATGAATAACCATACGATTTTCGCATATAAGTTCTACATTTGCAATTCCACGAAAAATACCATATTTTTCATCATCTTCAATGCAAATCTGATGCCTTCCTTCCTCAAATTTAGCTCCCGATGAAAAAGAATATCGCGTATATAATTCTGACACTGTACCACAATTTGTTCCTTGAATGCAAAGCTTCATTGGATGAAATTCCGTATAACCACATGCAGCATGAATCATTCCCAGTACAGTGGAATAAGGAGGTAATGGAAATGTTTCTTTAATAATAAAACTGCTGGGTTTTCTATAATTGACCAGATTTTGAAAACACTGTAATCTAATTGCTTTCTCCATAATATAGATTCACTTCCTCTTTCAAATGCTTAAATACTGTTCCAACAGATTCTGCTTTTAACTCTTCTCTGACAATCTTTTCGTTATCAAAAATACCTGACGTAATTCCGGTAAAAGTATATCCGGCAAGTTCATTATCTTTAATCAATTCCTGTAACGTTTCTACATTTATTTTATTATCATCAACCTTTACCCTGTTTTCAAAAAACGGATTTTTTCTGCTATATCTTCCTCCAATAACAAATAACGGACTCAAATTTTCACGTCTTCCTTTGATATCTCTATATAGATATTGCATAGTATCCAACAGGATCTTCACACGTTCTGCCTTTTCTTCTTTATCAATATCAATCTCTCCATCGATACCTACTCTGTCCAAATCAATTGACATAGTATATGCGTAATAAGAACGATGAACCTCACTTTGCGCAATTCCATTTTCCAGATTTCCTCTTACAGCCAGTCCCATATTAGTAAGAAATTCCAGATTTCCCTGAAATGGTTCCAAAGCAATAGCATTGCTAAGTCTGGCAACTGCAGATCTCGTAGCAGCACCTCCCTTTTGCTCATCACCTTTCGCTGTTGTTTTCATGTATCCAAACAAATCAATTTCGGGGTAATCTTTAATAGTTGCAGATGGTGCAAACTGTACAACTCCGCTTTTTCCATCCACCGGAGTTGTATCCCAATTAGACTGCTGCACAATATTATATCTCATAGCCTGTCTGGAAATATAAGAATACTGCTCATGATTTCCCCTCGTCATTTTTTTGAGAGAAGAAATGTTTCCAATCCCTTCCCCATAATTTGCACTTTCTGCCAGAAAAATCATCGTAATAGTTAAGCCTTCTCTTTTCATAATCATTTTTCCTCCTTTTTCTCATAGCATCCTTCCAATCCCATTACAAATGCATATCCATATCTTGTAAATTTTTCCGAATTTCCCAGCATTTGTACAAGACCTGTTGGAATTAATAACTCCTGACCATTTTCGTTTTTACGTGATCCGTACGCACTATACAGTCGCAATACAATATCCATAAATTTCTCTACATTTCTTACAGACAGAGCATTCAACAACTGATATTCCATTCCCCGCAGGCATTCGCCGGAAGACTCACCCTTAGCAGACATGATTGCTCTTCTTAAATCTGCTCCACTTTTTTTCATACTTGTGTACATAGCAATCTCCTTTCTCTTCTCTTCTTCTGTATAATATACAATTTCTGACCGCAGCTGAATTTCATATATACAGTTAACATAAAAATTTAATGAGCCTGTTTCAACAGCCGCTTTCAATACCTTATCCAGCAATTGATATTGATTACGATATTGCAGCAGATTAATAACCACTATTTCATGTATATTGACAAATTCATTCTTAATTTTTATATAAGGATATTTTCCCAACAATTGCAATGCATTTGAAGTACCAGGCATACTTATAATGTCCAGCATACTTTTATGAACAATACCAAGCAGATACCTGTCTTCTGCCCTTATTCCACGCAAAATCACCTGAATATTAGAAATCTCTTTCGTTTTTTCTTTCAGCAATATATTAATTGTTCGGGCAAACCACTGCGAATATTTTTCATCCTCCTTTTTTTCTCCCTCTATACTGTCAGTTCCGTTTTTCGAATTAACATCCAATAATGCATGAATATCATTATTAATATTCATAAAGACAAATTTATTTACAAACAGCCGAAATCCCAACGGACTCAGAGCATAAACAAACGTACATCCCGGACAAAGAAATGCATCTACTTTGCAATCCCAGAAAGCAGAACGTTTTCTTGTAAAATCATCCCCCACTTCATTCATAAATGCAATTGAATTCTTCTCTTTAGGTCCTATCGTTGCTCCACAGTCAATGCATAAATCTTTTGCTTTTACATGATCTGTCTTCAGATATTTCCTAAACGGCTCGGAAAAATCTTTTTCAAATAATTCCCGCATATCTTTTTTTGCATTTGCCCGCAGTAAAAAACACTTTCCGCTCCAAAAACGATTAATATATGTATATATCACACTTTTCATAATAAATGTTTCCCTGCACTTTGGTTGCTGAAGAAATTTTTCCAAATCAATTAATCGTTTTTCCAAATCTGTCACGTCTAACTTGTCATTGAGTTTATCCTTTTTTAGAATTTGGTATACTTCCTGCATTTCAATATCATGTTTTATATTTTCAAATCCAGCCTGATAACTATTAGAAAGCAGTTTGTCATTAATAAATTTCAGATCTTCCTTTTCTTCCTTTCCTGGATTCCATTTTCCAATCTGAATTTTATCTATACACTTACTAATTCTGTCAAGGACTCCCTGATAAACTGTAAATGGTCCAAAATACTGTACACAGGCTTTAAAGTACATGTCTGTCCAATCAGCATTCAATGCGAAATCCATATCAATCCATAATCCTTGTCCGTCTTGCGTAATGCCAAAGTCTGAATCTTCTTTTGCATCTGCTGCTTCTAACATATATCTGAAACCTACGATTCCTGCATTCTTCAGGAAATCCCCCAATGTAATTACATATTTATCCAAGAAATCACCGCCTCCTACTAAAATATGATTTCAAATTTCCCGTGTCCAGCAGAACGTCTAGTTCCAATTCCAGCTGCATACAATATTTCCAACAGTCTGAGATTTCCTGTTATTTTATAGATACCAATATTTCCATCTACAAATTGCCCCATAGTTCTTGTAACTACCTTTTTTCCTTTTAAAGGTACAATAGAAAAATCACTTGTATCGCACTCTATGTTTATCCTCTGTAAAAAGATTTTCAGATTCTCCTTTACAATATCCGAAAATTCCGGCTCATCAAAGGTATAATAAACATCAGTATTATCATCACTATTATGTTTTCTCGCTATTAATGAACTCTGCATTTTTACAATCAATTCCGTTTCTTTAATTGTCTGAAGTTTCCTTGTTTTCACCGACAGCAGTTTCATGGAATTTCTGTTCATATGGAATATTTTATGCTTCATAAGACTAAATGCATTAAAAAATATCAGTAATTCTCCCATATCAATATCAGAAAAAGTTAACATAAATTTATTTGCTCCAAGTTTAATTGTGTCTGAAGTAAATTGGGCATGCGGCAAATAGCATGTCCAGCAATAAGTCTTTATCACAGACTCCCGCTTGTTGTATAACCTGTCAAATAAATCCGGCGAAAAATTTTCAATTGCTGCTTTCATAAAGCTTAATATCACTTTATCATAATCTATTGGCAATTCCGCATTTTCCAATTCAAATTCCAGTTTAAGTTCTGTCATCTCAGTTCCTCCTCTCTTCGTCCTTTCTTTTTTTATTGTATCACTATACTTTTTATATTTTCAATACTATTTCAATGGATTTATTTTTTATATTTTGACTTTATCAAATTTTTACATTATAATATCAATACACCATTTTGGAATGTAAATTTGAAATAGTACTGAAACAGTATTTAATAATAGTACCATATTGGAGCAAAAATAGAGATTGCCAGCTATTTAATAACCACTGACAATCTCTATTTTTTATTTTATCAATCAGATCACTCTGAAATCTCAACAATTATTCATATAACAGAATGTCACTCTTTAGCAGTTTAACAAGAGAAATCTTTCATCCAATCGGCTCGAAGTCTACAGCTCCATGTTTACACAGTGGGCAGATATAATCTTCCGGAAGTTCATCACCTTCGTAGATATATCCGCAGACTTTGCATACAAATCCTTTCTTACCTTCTGTTTCAGGTTTCGGTTTTACATTTTTCTGATAGTAGGTGTAGCTCATTGTCTCCTGGTCACTTACCACGCGGGCTTCTGTCACACTGCAGATGAACATTCCGTGAGTTCCCAGATCTACATACTGCTCTACTTTCAGGGACATAAATGCGTTGATATATTTGTCCAGGAATATCAGTCCGTTATCAGAACGATTCACCTTCTGTCCCGCAAATTTATCCACGCTTCTTCCACTCTGGAAACCAAACTGTTCAAATACAGAGAACGGAGCTTCTACAGAGAGACAGTTTACATTCATCACCCCTGTCTGCTTGATAACATGGTGAGAATAATTTGTCTTATTGATATTAACTGCAACGCGGAACGGAGAGTCTGTCAGCTGTGTAACTGTATTAACGATCAGTCCGTTATCCTTTTTACCGTCATTTGATGTCACTACATAGAGACCATAACCAATGCGGAATAATGCTGTCATGTCATTTTTATTTGCCAGTTCATCATTCTTTGCAATATATTCCTTACAAAGCTCGGAAGCCATCGCTTCCATTTGATCTCTGTTTTCCTGATTTACTGCGGACATGATCTTCACTGTGGTGTCTAGCCAGTTGATCTTCTTACATTCAGAAAGCATATTTTTCATTACTTTTGCTGCCAGAGGTGCCCAGGAACCGTTTTCAATAAGACCTACTGTACGGTTCTGAAAATTATGCTCTGCCAGACGGGTAATAAAGTCATTCATAAACGGATAGATTCCTGCATTATAAGTAGTTGTTGCCAGTACCAGCTTACTGTAGCGGAATGCATCGCTGAGTGCCTGAGACATATCATCTCTTGCCAGATCATAAACAACTACTTTCGGACATCCCTTGCTTTTTAATTTCTCCACAAACTGATTGACTGCTTCTTTGGTATGTCCGTATACAGAAGTATATGCAACTACGATTCCTTCTTCCTCCGGTGTGTAAGAGGACCAGGTATCATAGAGGCTGATATAATGTCCCAGATTTTCTGTAAGTACCGGACCATGTAACGGACAGATGATCTGAATATCCAGAGTAGCTGCTACTTTCAGAAGTCTCTGTACCTGTGCGCCATATTTACCAACAATACCGATAAAGTATCTTCTTGCTTCATCATCCCAGTTTTCTGCCACATCCAGAGCACCGAACTTACCAAATCCATCTGCTGAAAAAAGAACTTTATCTGTGCTGTCATAAGTCACCATAACCTCCGGCCAATGTACCATTGGCGCAAATACAAAAGTAAGATTGTGATTTCCCAGACTCAGTGTAGAACCATTCTCTACTTCCAGTTTCTGCCCTTCCAGATCCAATCCGAAGAAATTTTTGATCATTACAAATGTCTTCGCATTGGCTACTACTGTAGTGCCGGGATATACTTCCAGAAAGTTCGCTACATTTGCTGCATGGTCAGGCTCCATATGCTGAACGATCAGATAGTCCGGCTTACGTCCGCCCAGTGCCTGTTCAAGATTATCCAGCCATTCATGTTTGAAATTGGCATCTACAGTATCCATAACTGCAACCTTGTCATCCAGAATCACATAGGAGTTATACGCCATTCCGTTTGGCACTGCATACTGTCCCTCAAACAAATCTACCTGATGGTCATTAACTCCGACATATTTAATGGTATCTGTAATCTTCATATTTCTGCCCTCAATTCTTTCTTTATAGTATATCGTCTGTCCGTTACTATTCAGCAATCTGCTGTCACTCAACGTTAATAAGTTATAGTTGCTATGCATTCTTAATTTGTTTATGTTTTTATATTATACTATTTTAATCCAATTTTCAAGTCCTTTTGGTAATTTTTTTCATTTATTTATGAGATTTTTTATAGAGTCAGGTGGATATCCTCAATTGAAGCAGGGCTTACTTAATTTGGTTAATTTACAGTATTCTCTGAAATTATTACGAGTATACTCAAAAAAACAGCAGAACAGATACAAATTATCCATCCTGCTGACGTTCCTTCCATAGCAATCTGCGTAAATAATATATTAATCCAGTTCAGTAGAATTTCACGCTCTGCTGAACCACATCACAATTCATTATTTTCCAAAATTGCAATACTCATAATGTAGTTATAATCTTATACAATGCTTCCACGCTGTACGGCAGTATCCTCTCATCTAATTGAAATTTCGGATGATGCAGAGGATGATTTTCTCCTGGTATTCCCGCAAGAAATACTGTGAAAAGTCCTCTGGTTTCTCTAAAATATCTGTATGCGTTGTCACCGGAAAGAAACAACTCATCTTCTCCTTCCAGAACAAATTTATCTCCGAATACTTCTGCCCCCACTACCTTTGCTGTCTCTGTAAGTTCCTCATCATTGGCAAACGCATATACCGGATCTTTTGGAAATTCCATACGGATCTGTGTGCCAGTCTGCTTTTCAATTTCCTGCAGATTTCTCTCCAGCTCGTGCTCAAGTGCCATGTAAGTTTCTTCATGAACTGCGCGTATATTTCCGTTTAATACCACATGGTCTGCAATAATATTCGTATATTCACCGCCATGAATCGTACCCGTACCCACAATATATTTTCCTGCATCCGGATGCTGTTTTCCAAAACTTTCATTCAGATCATGAATGGCACTTATCACTTGAGCAGCTGCATAAATTGCATCAATCCCCTTATCCGCTTCACACCAGTGACTGGATTTTCCATGAACATGAATCTGCATACTGTTGATCATTGAAGATGCCTGTCCCTGATGCACTGCCATTCCAAATGTCATGTCCGCTGCGTAATGAAACATCAGAAATGCATCTGCTTTCGGATTCTCTAATGCTCCGGCCTGAAGCATTCTTTTTGCACCTTCACCAATCTCCTCTGCAGGTTCAAAAAGGAACCGGAGTCTGACCGGAAAACTTTCCTGCATTCTTTGCTCTTCTGCCACAATTTTTGCAAGGATCAGTGCTGCTGCCAGGATCATATCGTGACCGCAGGCATGCATACATCCCTGATTTACTGATGCATATGGTAGATTTGTCTGCTCCTGTATGGGCAATGCATCCATCTCCGCCCTGAGTACAACCAGTTTCTCCCTGTTTCTCAGAGATGGAAGTTCCGCGATCAATCCTGTAGGTTCTATCGGCACAATCTCATATCCCAGTTTCTCCAGATATTTCCGGATATATGCAGACGTCTCCACTTCCTGAAGTGCCAGCTCCGGATATTGATGAAAGTAATGTCTCAATGTGATTAATTCTTCCGTATATTTTTCTATATTCATCTGTTTTCCAACCTTTGTTCTCAGGGATTACCATTTTCATCTTCCGACATACTCAAAACCGCATTCGGACGTTCCAGGCAGAACTTCTGTATCTCTTCCAGAAATCTCTGACCGTATTTTTTTAGCTTATTCTCGCCCACACCGGAAACCTCCAGCATTTCTTCTTCATTTGATGGACATTTGATGCACATATCTATCAGCGTCTTATCACTGAACACGATATATGGAGGCATGGCTTCCTCTTTTGCAATTTCCAGACGAAGTTTCCGCAGGGCTTCGAATAAATCGTAACCTGCTGCCGTAAGCGCATCTGTGCTGCGTTTTCTGACAGATTTCTGGGGCTTTTTCTTTTTATCCGGTTCTTTTTCCTCGTAAGTACGCATGATCACGTGAGTATTTTCATCTCTTAGCGGAGAAATATCGCCCAGTTTCAGCACACTGTAACGTTCCTGTGTCTGATAGAGATATCCCATCTCAGTCATCTGGCTGATCAGTGCCCTGAGTTCTGCCTCACTGTGATCATTCAATGCTCCATAAGATTTATACTTATCTGCTCCAAGCTCCCTCAACCGGGCTCTCTTAGCCCCCAGCAGAGTGCCAAGCACAATTGTCAGTCCATACCTTCCTCTCGTCTCAGCTACACAGTTCACTACCCACTTCGCCTCTCTGGTCATATCTGTCTCATGGTATTCTCTGTGACAATTTCCACAATTATCACAGGGACCGAAGGTCTTTTCACCGAAATACTCCAGAATATAATTTCGCAGACATCCTGTTGTTTTACAATATCCTTCCATGATCTGAAGCCTTCGTATATCCCGCTGACGAATGAGAAATTCATCCTCTTCATCCACATCGGAAAAATCTTTGTTATCCAGAAGCATTCGGTCGATCATAACATCCTGTGCAGAAAACAATAAAACGCACTGGGAATTCTCTCCGTCACGCCCTGCACGTCCTGCCTCCTGATAATAATTCTCCATACTCTGCGGCATATTGTAATGGATCACATATCTCACATTGGATTTATCAATCCCCATTCCAAATGCATTTGTTGCAATAATAACGGGGGTTCTGTCGTAAATGAAATCATCCTGATTCTTTTTTCTGGTTTCATTATTCAGTCCTGCATGATATCTGGTAACAGCAACTCCTTTTTGGAAAAGCAGTTCAAAAAGATTGTCCACATTTTTTCTTGTAGAGCAGTAAATAATCCCGCTCTCTGTTGGATGTCTGTCTATGTAATCCATCACAAAATCGTCTTTTCGCCGGATATTTTCCACGCTGTAATATAAATTCTTTCTATCAAACCCGGTAATCACTACTTTCGGATCTTCCAGATTTAAAGTACAGAGAATGTCGTTCTTTACTTCCTCTGTTGCAGTTGCGGTAAAAGCACTGACGATCGGACGACCGGGAAGATTTTTTACAAAGTCTACGATTTTGACATAGCTTGGTCTGAAATCCTGGCCCCACTGTGAAATACAATGTGCCTCATCCACTGTCACCATGGAAATCTCCACCTGTCTGGCAAATTCCAGAAACTCATAATTTTCCAGACGTTCCGGTGCAACATAAATAATTTTGTATCTTCCTCCTGCTGCCAGGTACAACGCCTTGCTAATCTGACTTTCCGACAGTGAAGAATTGATAAATGCGGCATGTATTCCCGCTTCATTCAAAGCCTTTACCTGATCCTGCATCAGTGAGATCAGAGGAGAAATTACAATCGTAATTCCTGACAGCATCAGTGCCGGTACCTGATAACAGATGGATTTTCCAGCTCCTGTCGGCATGATTGCAAGCACATCCCGGTGTTCCAGAATGGACTCCACAACACTCTCCTGCCCTTCTCTGAATGTATCATATCCAAAATAAGTCTTTAAGGTTTGTACTGCCTGTCTGTTCACCTGAAGCCTCCCTCTGCATTTTAATCTATTTTAATCTCTTTTTCAGCTCCTGAATCAGTTCGGAATAGTCTCTGTGCTGCATCTTCGGAAATGCCTTGATGATACGCCCCTGACCGACAACGGTATGATTGGTAATAGAACTGGACAGTTCCTCAAACTGAGCCTGAAGCTCCGCTCTTTTTATACGAAGCATTTCGATAGATTTTTCTCGCTGTGCGGCAGTTGCATCACGCAATTCTGCTGCTGCAAGAGTTGCCTGAACCTTTCCTTCTCCCACTTTCTGTGCTGTGCCAATCGTAGTCGTAGCCAGAGTATCACTCAGTTTATCACTTACAATTCTCAAATCTGAACGAACTTTATCCAGTCTGGTAAGCTTTTTATTCAGTCCCTGGATCACTGCTACCGTCACAATAAAATCTGTCAGATACACAGCATACAAAACTGCTATCACAATCCACTCCCAGGTTGCAGGTGTATGTAACGCATGTGCCTCTACATACTTCTGGAAAACTTTTACCACCATAACGATAGCCAGTCCCCAGATCAGAGAAAACTCCAGACAAATGTAGCCATGAAAATTGAAGGGTTTATCTGAATAATCCCACCATCTTGCATGGAAACACACATCCAGCAGCCAGCCTGCAACCAGTTCCACCGCAGTTGCCAGAACAATTCCAAACACAAAAATCATTCCATCACTCATCTGACGCCCGCTGCCCTGAATTGTATTGAGCAAAGCAAAAACAGAAAGCACCCCAAATCCATATACCGGGCAAACCGGTCCATTCAGGAAACCTCTGTTTATAACTTTTCCCAACGCTACTGCATGAAAAATAACTTCAACAACCCAGCCGCCAAAAGAATAAATAAGAAAATACAGACATATCTGAAAATACGTCATTCCACAAATCATTCGTTGCTCCTCCTTGCTTTCATCAAACCACTTTTCATATCCCATTATCACAGTTCAAACAGAAAACTTACCCCAGACTGTTTTGTAATGTACTGATCAACTCCTCTATAACAATTGGTTTGGATAGAAATCCATCCATACCACATGCCAGTGCTTTCTTTCTGTCTTCGTCAAAAGCATTGGCAGTCATGGCAAGGATCGTAATTCCCGCCAGTGCCCGATCATCCAGTGAACGGATCTGCTCAGTAGCCTCATATCCGTTCATTACAGGCATCTGCACATCCATAAGCACCAGATCATAATCACCTGGTCTTGAATTCTTAACCTTCTCCACAGCCTCTGCTCCATCTTCCGCTGTATCAACCTGAAAACCATATTCACTAAGGAGTGCTACTGCAATTTCTCTGTTCAGTTCATTATCTTCCACAAGCAGTATTTGCCTGCCTCTGAAATCTGAATCTGCTGCCGGAAGAATATTATCCTCTGCCCCGGCCTGCTTCTGACCGATAGCAGCCATCAGAGTCTCTCTGATATCTGACATAAACATAGGTTTGGCACAGAACGCAGTCACCCCTGCTGCCCTGGCTTCCACTTCAATATCTGACCAGTCGTAAGCAGTCAGGATAATGATTGGCGTATCATCACCAAGACTGCGGATCTGACGGGTAACTTCAATGCCATTCATATCAGGCAGACGCCAGTCAATGATATAAGCGTGGAATGCATCCCCCATTTCCATAGACTGTCGTGCACGGAGAACAGCCTCCTTACCGGAAAGTGTCCATTCCGAACGCATTCCAACCTTTACAAGCATCTTAGTCACACTGTCACAGGTATTGAAATCATCGTCTACTACCAATGCCTTCAGATCTTCCAGTTCTGCGATTTTCTCTATACGGTGGTTCTCAGGCTGAATCCGCAATGGCAGACGGATAATAAATTCAGTACCTTTGCCCTGTTCTGTCTGAACCTCAATGGTTCCGCCCATCATATCCACGATGTTCTTGGTGATAGCCATGCCCAGTCCTGTACCCTGAGTCCTGCTTACAGTGGAAGTCCGCTCTCTCTCAAAAGGAGAAAAGATCTTCTGTACAAATTTCTGACTCATGCCGATTCCGTTATCCTTTACCCGGATTTCGTACAGTTCACAGCCTCTCTGTGTACCCGGATACTCTCTCAGCCGAACAGAAACGGTTCCGCCTGCAGGAGTAAACTTGATCGCATTGGACAAAAGATTCAGCAGTACCTGATTCAGCCTGGTCTTGTCGCAATAAACATCCTCATTGGTAACATCCATGACATCCATGTAAAGCTCTAACTGTTTCGCATGGATCTGTCCGCTGATAATGGTTTTCAGATCATGAAGAACCTCTGACAGACTGACTTCCGTCTCTTCCAGATGGATTTTCCCGCTCTCAATACGGCTCATATCCAGGATATCATTGATCAGTGAGAGCAGATGATTACTGGAGGAAAGAATCTTACCCAGATAATCCCGAACCCTTTCTTTATCATCAATGTTGCTTACAGCCAGTGTAGTAAAACCAATAATCGCATTCATTGGTGTACGGATATCATGAGACATATTGGAAAGGAAGGTGCTCTTTGCCTTGTTTGCAGTCTCCGCAGCGCGGACCGCCTCAGAAAGGGCCTGATTCATTTTTCTATCAGAGGTACGATCTGACAGAACCAGGATATATTTCTTTTTTCCGTTTACCTCGCTGCCCATTGCAACGTTATGAAACCAGCGGTGTTCTCCTGTTTTCTGATGAACATATTCAAGATCCCATTCCTGCTGCTCATGAACCTGGATTTCTTCCAGATACTTCTTCTCCGGATCTTCAACGTCCCCGGGATGCAGTTTCCCAAGGACACAAATATCTTTACGAATCTGTTCTACTGTAATTCCCAGCAGTTTTTCCACATTGGGACTGACGTAATCTGCCTGATATGTTTTTGCATCCAGCATCAGGAAAACGTCATCTACATTCATTGACAGCTTTTGAAACAATTCGTCCCTGTACAGGATCTCCGTATCCTTTCTCTTCAGGTTTACCCTGTTTTTCCGGAGAATAATTCCAATAAAAAGACCGGCAATACACACCGCTACTGCACTTACAAGCAGCACAGTGCTACGCTGCAGAACATTCATACTTGCATTGACGATATCAGCCTGGACAAGTCCCAGAAAGATCCAGTCCTGAGGTTTGGATTTCTCATAGACCAGATAGTAATCCTCTCCATCCAGATTTATCAGCATTGCATCTGTATGTCCTTCCTTAAACTCTTCTGAAAGCTTAAGGATCTCTTTTTCAGACAGAGTAGAATGTTCTCTCAGAATCCCAAAGAAATTATACACCTCTCCCCATGCCTCAGAAGAATGATCCACCACAACACGGCCATCCGGATGAACCACATAACTCTGGGCATTTCCATTGAAAGCAGAAATATTCAGCACATTTACGATATCAGAGTTTTCATAGGCAATGGCAATGGCATCATATTCAAAGCCCTGATAACTTCCATGAGGCCTGGGAGTGGCAAAAACAAGGAGCTGGGATTTTCCGGGAACTGTTGCATTGGTTATCACATCATTTCCCTGCCGGATCTCATCTTCAATATTTTCCTGTAATCCCAGATACCCGGTTTCACCTGTTACCATCTTATAGTTCCCGTCCGCTGACAGGAAATAAAAATCTAAAAAGCCTGCATCTTCCTGTGCTTTCTCTATATACTCACGAATTTCACTTTCATCGGAAGTGTTCTGCAGATATTCCCCCCATATATGGAGATAAGTCAGATTCTTATTTGTCAGCTCACTTAGCATATTATCAGACTGATGAAAAATTTCTGTCAGGTGAGAAACACTTTCCTCATAAACAGTCTTCGATACAAACCCCAAATATTGGAAAACAGTCAAAAGGATTCCAACAAATAGGGCAATAAGAACTGCTGCATTCCATCGTTTTCTCACAACCCGTTTCTTTCTGTTTGTATTATGATTCTTAACATCCATTCTTCTCACCTCAGAGTAATGTAGTCTTCAGGCTCTGCAAGAATGGCATTACCATCTGAAACATATGTTGTCCAGGTATCTTCCACAGAGGTATCCCCTCCATCAAATACAATATTTTCCTCTGCTGGATAAGCTTCCATATATTGTGGTGCTGCAAGGCAGGTCACAGTAAAAGTATCCTTGTCCTGAATCTGTTTTCCATTCTTTGAAACTTTACTCAATGTATAACCATTATCCGTTTCCCTGATTTCTACAGAAATACCACTGAACACAGGCAGAGAGCCACGGTTAAAGGGGATAAAGCCTCCCTGGTAGCCTTCTACGAAGTTTCTGACCGTTTCCTTCAGTTCTGCCCCGCTCATCTCACTGCTGTAAGCGGAAAGCTCGTTTGGCATAATCATGTTGCCTGCCATTTTTTCTGTATAACCGGCCTTCAGTACATTTCCTGTAAAGCTGTTTCCTGTTGCAATCAGCACATCCGTCCCATAAATACCGCGCAAAGTGTTTGCCATAACAGAATAGGCTTCATTGCCTCCGCTGGTATGGAAACGATTGGAATAAGTTTTCTTTGAATCCAACACAATATCCTCAGAAGTGGATTTTTCTTCAAGAAGCTGGGAATTAAATGACTGATAAGCCTGCTCTGCATTATATTCTCCTGAGATCATCTTAGACACCACATCCCTGGAAATGGAAAAAAAGTCATTTGACGCAATACGGATATACATATGGTTTTCTTCGATCACAGGTTTCACATCCTTCAGATATTCCGTAAGCCGGAAATCCACATCCTGGCTATAGCTTAACAGATCCTGCCCATCATAAATGATCCGGTTCTGCGCATCCTCTGAAAGCATTGTGTTCAGTACCTTCATTGCTTTCTGCCGACGTGTTTCATCCTTTGTCAGGTCACGGTTTAAAGCTATCTGGAAATATGGTGTAGTCATCAGCCACTTTTCGCCGTTCTGCTGAAAGAATGGCAGGAATGTTGTGTTAATGCCCTGATCCTGGAACATTTTTACACCGGCAGAACTGCCGAAATACATGGCAAGCTTACCACTTTTGTACATCTCAACCACATCATCATAATTCATATCCAGATCATCCTGGCTCAGCCCTGTATCCTGAATAAACTGCTCCATACGTTCAAAAGCCTCCGGCCAGACAATACTGTCCAGACCTTCTCTCTTTGCATTGTCCGGGTCACTGTAGATGGTACGCCACTTACGTCCATCCACAGAAGACAGCTCTGATGCAGACAGACCCTGCAGTGTTTCCATACAGGTATAATCATAGTAATAGTCTGCAGTAAACCCACGGATACCCACCTCATCAAATGCCTGGCAGGCAGAAACGAAGCTTTCATAATCCGTTGGAAGAGGAATATCATACTTTTCAAAAAGATCTTTGTTCACTACAAAGCCATGGGCATCTGCACACACAGGAAGCCAGTTTACACTGCCATCCTGATTTTTGAAATTGTTAAGGTAGGTATCATAGACAGCACCTGCAGCATTGGTTGTGGAAAGATCCATCAGACTGTCCTTCAGGGGGCTTGCATCATGGAGGGAAAACCTGCAGCAGGTTATAATATCCGGCAATCCGCCGTTTTCATTCAGAAAACGATAGAAATCCAGATCATTATTGCCTACTACAAATTCAACGTTGATATCCGGAAGCTGTTCCTGGATGTATGGCGCATATTTTTCATACAGCTTTGTGCTCCATAAATACACTGTGATGGTTTCTGCATCTTCTTTTTCCGCACTTTTCCCGCCGCAGCCAGACAGAAGTGATACGGCTGTCACCATCGCCAAAAGCACAGAAACTAACTTGTTCCATTTTTTCTTTTTCATTATAACTTCTCCCTCTGATTGCGTTTTACTAACTCATTGATCACTTTTACTAATAATTTCCCATCAACAGGCTTGGCAATATGTTCATCCATTCCTGCTTCCTTTGCTCTCATTTTGTCCTCAGTGAACGCGTTTGCTGTCATGGCAATGATCGGTATCACTTTTGCATCCTCTCTGTCCATAGAGCGGATCATCTTCGTTGCTTCATAACCATTCTTGACCGGCATCATGATATCCATAAGAATCACATCAAATTCGTCAGGCCTGCTTTTTTCAAATATCTCAACAGCTTCCTGTCCATTCCATGTTTTTTTCACAACTGCGCCTTCATTCTGAAGCATAAACTCTGCAATTTCCATATTCAGTTCATTGTCTTCTACCAACAAGATTCTTACCCCTGCAATGGACTGCTCCTGCTCTTCTTTCTCCGGTTTCCGTTCTTTTTCTTCTGCATCAATCTTAAATGGAATATGGATGGTAAATGTAGTTCCCTTTTCCACTTCACTCACCACATCAATTTCACCCTGCATCTTTTCTACAAGCTTTTTCACAATGGATAATCCCAGTCCTGTCCCACCAAGATTTGTGCGTGCACCGTTTTCTTCCTGACTGAAAGGTTCAAACATATGCTGCTGGAATTTCTCACTCATACCCTTCCCTGTATCTGCACATCCGAATTCAAACATCGCATATCCATTACTGTCGGATACTTCTCTGCAAAACAGGTTCAGGCTTCCATTTTCACGATTATATTTTACAGAATTTCCTGCAATATTCAACAAAATCTGACGCAGATGCAGAGGGCTTCCAATCAGATTCCAGTGTTTTCCCTCTTCCGGCCTGTAATTAAAAGCAATTCCTCTTTCTACCGCCTGCACTTCGATCAGAGACGACACTTCTTTCAAAATATCCCGCAGATCAAACGAAACATGCTCCAATTCAATCTCACCAGATTCCATCTTACTCATATCAAGCACATCATTAACCAGTTCAAAAAGGAACATGGCTGCATCACGTATTTTTTCACGG